>CEPX01041792.1_pt1 | contig 18182 bp, 13 predicted proteins | sample 361361 | NCBI WGS metagenome assembly CEPX01 (sample SAMEA2619974, study PRJEB7988) | marine metagenome | biome: marine biome (ENVO:00000447); feature: mesopelagic zone (ENVO:00000213) & marine oxygen minimum zone (ENVO:01000065); material: "saline water (ENVO:00002010), including plankton...
TCTTTTTATAAATATATTGATGATTAATAATTGCATCAACACCAATACGTTTTAGCGTATGCTTATGTTCGTTTTGAAATGTTTCTACCATACTATCTAAAAAATTATGCATACTTTGAACGCTTGGAAATTTATTTTCATCTAATTCTTTTTTTATACTATCCATATATTGTCGTGTCAATCTTTCACCTATCATTGGGTGAATACCAAATTGTTCCCAATACTCAGCAGTCGATATAGCAATCATATTAGAGGACAACAAATTTTGTATCGCCTGTCTGAACCCCATTCGTATTGCATGATGAATTTCTGTCTTTTCAAAATCTTCTTCATCCCAATCTTTTGGTATATTATGTGATTCACAAATTTGATCGTATATATCTTGATATATTCCAATCTCTTTCATTGTATTCTCTGCAGCTGATTGCATATTAATTATTGCACATCTAGTTTCCTCTGCTTTTACATGATCTAGTTTATCATCGCTTTCTTCCCATCTCTCTATTTCAATTTTTTGTTTTTTTGTTTTAAAATGTAACTCAAGTAAAGCGTTTCGTTTTGTTTCAATTTGTACTAAACATTGTTTAAGCTGTCTGTATGGACTGTCCGACAACATGGTCATTGTTTGTAATGTAGATGTTGTCTGACTATTTTGCCTACCGACTGCTAATGTACCTTTATATAAATCTGGTAATCTATCACAAATCTTTTTAACTGCTTCTTTACCAAGACTATGACTAGGCATCAAACCACTTATAACAGATTCAGAAATTATCAATTCATTATTTTTATCCATTAAACCTCTCTTTCATTATTTATAATAATATTATTAAGTACTCCCCGAAAAAGACCCAGTACCATTTGCTGTTTGAACATATGAATCAAACGCAGATGATGTTCCGCCGTTAGCCATTGACCATCGTTCCAGTGAAGCTGTATTACAATTGCAATCACAAGAATTTTCTGTATTGCCTGCGATTTTTACAGCGTATGTTCCATTAGTTGAAACTCCAAAACTAGATATACCAGTAAGTAAATTACCATGGGATAATGCATTACCCTCAGTCATCGGTGTAATCTTATCTATAACATTTGATTTCCATGGATTGCCACCGCCATGACAATCAAAACCAGTTGTGCCGGCAATGAACATTCCTATATTATTATTAGCAACAGAATTACCATTATTTCTTGAAACTGACATATTACCAAAAGATAATGCAGTCGCTGGAGTACAAATTGTTACAAACTCAATAGTGCTATTTGTATAACCAGATGTTGCTCCGTGTATTGCCCTAATATTATTTGACATTAAAGGTCCGGACACGTTGTTAGTACCAAAAATATTTGTTCCCCATGCCAGGGCGTTTGACGTTGTAGCTATAGTAACATAATCAACTTTATTTAAAGGATTGTTCCATATCCCAACTGTACCATTACTTGCACCTTGAGAAGCATGATGTCCTTCAGCATTATGACACGTTCCAAACGCAGAAACTGTTCCAGTTGTTGCAATAGTAACATATTCTAAAGTAGGATAATTTGTCCAAGGAGGATCACCTGTACGGAGGCCATAAATTCCTCTCGTTCCATTTGAAACACCGCCATTACCACCACCATTTCCAGATATAATAGTAGCACCCCAGCTTGCTAAACTACTAGAAGTATTATGATCGAAATATCCTATATAATTTGTTCTTGATGAACCTTGTCCTCCACCAATCGCAAGACCCCGTGGACCCCAACTTGGCCCATTGGTTGGACCCATAGCAGGATCACCACAACTAGAACCTCCTCCCGAAGAACCACCTAAAATTGATCCAGAATTTAATACACTCATAATTACACTTTAATTTCTAATGATAAAACTCCGTGAATTGAACTAGATGATATAACAATATAATCTAAGCGATCAACAAGTGAAGCGCCTGTACTTAAACTAGGTGCTCCTCCACCTGCCCACATCCAATAAGTACCAAAGGAAAGTGTTCGTCCTCCTGTTGCATCTTGAGTAATAAAAATTGATCCCGTTTGACCGGGTGAAAGATTGGTTGGATTATCTAAAATTCTGTTATCAGTTAATGTTACTGAAAAATGATTAGAATCATTAAAATCAGTTGCAATATTTGCAGCATCTACAAGAGGAGTAATTTCTCCCCGCTGTGCTTTAGTCCATGTATTTGTTTTATCAAGGTTCATAACACTAGTCCATACAGCAGCACCAGCTGTTTCTGTAGTACAACTAAAAAGTTGTCCTGTGATATTATTTAATATCATATCACCAAGAGAAGGAGTTGCTGGAACTGTTGGAGTTGGATCGGTTGCTTGTTTTACAATGGCGCCATGTGTTGCTATCCATTCGGGCGCCGTGGCACCAGCATTCATTCTTAAATATTGAGCAGCTGTGCCTTTTGGTAACCGAGTCCACTCCACTCCATCATGGTATAAAAAGTCACCTGCTACAACTGCACCTCCTCCAACTGCTAAACCAACACCAGTTAACTGACTACCGTCACCACTGATAGGTTGTGCAAATGATATATTACCTACTCCACTCGGAGTCTCAATCTGATCTACTTTTAAGGTTGACGCCATTTTTTATTTCCTCTTATACAATTGTCCATGTACTGCCACTAGTAACGGTTACGGAATAATTTGGAGATATGGTAATAGGACCCACAGTCATTCCGTTTTCGTTTCCAGCAAATACAATACTCTCGTCTATAGTCTTAGCATTGGTTCTTATAATACTACTTGCACCAAGCGAAGGACCCGCAAGTGACAATGACGCATTAATATGATTAGCAGAAATCGCACCGTCTGCAATTTTTACTCCTGTCACAGCATCATCTGCTATTTTTGATTCCTCAACCGCATTAGCTGTTAATTTTTGTGTTGATACAGAATTATTATCAGGCGCGCCTGTATTAATACTAACAGCTTTAAATCCTAAATGTAAAATCCTTAGTTCATCATTTAATACACAATTGTTATCAAGTGTAAGTGTTCTATTTCCTGTACCACCTATCTGGTATGAACCACCATGCTGTATAACACCATTGATTGAAACAATAATATCCGCCTCACCCGTTACATCTTTATTAAGGGTAAATACCTTTTGCGGCACCGAAAAAGGTCCTGTAAAAACATCTTCGAAAGTTTCTGGTGAACCAAATGGTGCTGGCGCAATTCCTAAATATGGCATATTTTATATCCTTTAAGTATTAACATCTTCCAAAACAGCTGCAACAACATCAACCGCACCAGCTGCGGTTACTTGAATCTTGTCACCCGCTTCTAATATAACTTTCTGTCCTGAAACAACTTGCAATGTACCGCCAGTTGGCAAAGGAGCATTCCTAACTAAATAAGTTTGTGTATCAGAATTATCGGCATCGGTCACTTGTACTGATACTGTGGTGAGGGTATTAGTCGTATTAGCAACATCCATCTCAAGTACAATACTTGTCTTTCCTGCAGGAGCTTCATAGACATCAGTGATAGTCGTTACATTTTGTTTGTGTGCATTTTTAAAATCGTTAGCCATTACATTATCCTTTAAATTTTGTTACAAATATTTATAATTAATATCCCAATGCAACTGCCATCGCTACTGTAAACGATTGATTCGGAACACCCGCTGCCAAGATGGATGAGTTTGTCCATTTTGATGTACCAGTATCATACATTAATAAATGTTGATGTGCTGGATTTGTTATTGTAGTATCAGCTAGAGCAGGTATTGTAAGTGTAATATTACCAATGCCAGTATCAACATATTCAGTCGTTGCTATCTTTGTTGAATTGTCACTAACAGCTTGTGTAGTACCAGTTGTAGCAGTATTAATTGTACCGTTCAAATCACCATTGAACGTAGTACCAGTATAACTACCAGTAATAGTTATACTACTAGTCGCGCCATCATAAGACCAGTTCGTGCCGGACATATTACCAGAAGACGCAACAACATTAAATGCTGATGAAGTTATATCGCCAGCCGTTGTAACAGTTATTCCACCACTAGTCAAATCTCCACTACCGGTCAAATCTCCACCACCGGTCAAATTCCCCGACGCTTGTATATCTCCTGTAATATTAATATCACCTGTTCCAGTAATATCCTTTGTATTTAGATCCAGGTCTCCACCCAACTGCGGTGACAAATCTTCCACAGTATTTCTGATAGCATCATCAACATCAACTGCGAGCTGATTAGTTTTAAGTCTCCATTGATCAAAAGTATCTGTAGTGTTTACGACTATTGCTGACATATTATTTTCCTTTTATTATTCGTAGTTCCATGTCGTACTGATATTTCCATGACGACCACCTTCACCATGATATGTATCTTCATCAGCCCATGCTTGATTTGCTTCATCCCAGTAATACGTACCATCATCATCTGGATCTGGATAAGGTATTGGTGGGTGCCAATCATATGTAGTATTATTAAATGTCCATGATGGGTATGGTTGAGCGAAATAAAAAACATCAGCAACAGAATCATAAATCATACCTATACCTGCAAACCGATATCTTAATGGTGTGCCATCATCTTCTTCACCATTGGCTCCATAATGTTTGCCGTCACGTGTATTATAAGAGGTCTGAATCCAATTGCTAGGATCTCCCATATGTCCCTCATTAATAAATTCTGGTTCGGCTACCATTACTCGTAGTACTACATTGTTTTGATCAATCTCTGCAAAATGTGCCATATGTTTATTTACTCGAACTGTAAAAATGGGTTATACTAAATCTACCTAAACCTTTATTCCTATACTTCTCATCTAATTTTAATTCTTCCACCTCATGTAAATAATAACTTGGAAACATTATCAATCTATTATGCACGCATTCAATTGTTTCATTTAATTCTGTTAATCTTAAATTCCCGCCTTCAAATCTTTTTGGTTCTTTAAAGAACCATATTACAGCGGTGTGCATAAACGCATCAAAATGCTCAGCATATTTATCTCCATTATCATAATAATTAATTAACGAACAATCATTATCTGTTATCTCAAATTGCTTTCCTGCTAGTGTAACTCTTTTATAATCTTCTACAACTTCTTTTGATACTATTTTTTTATATACATTTAATATGTTTGATTTGGATCTATGTTCTGGTGAATATAATTCTTCCAAATAAATTCTGTTTAATTGTGCTAATGGCTTACCATTATGTATTGCAGTGCCATACTTGCCATACCTTGCACCACTCTTATTATCTGCTTGAAATAATTGTTGCTGATAATAAAAATCAAGTTCTTGCCAAATTACACGTTGTTCGTCTAAGGTGTAAAAATCATCTATAATCAAAAAGTGTTTCATATAATATATATTTTTAAGGTTGGGCTAAATTATACCTCACAACAATAATACCCGATCCACCTTGGCCGCCTCCTGCCACACCGCCGCCTCCGGTATTTGCGTCACCATGCCATTCCGCAGAATTCATAGTTCCACCTCCGCCGCCTTGGCCACCGGCGCCTCGAGTTTGAATTCCATAATGACCTGTGCATCCACCGCCGCCGCCTGCATACCAGTCCCCGGTGTTCCCAGTAGCATATGCATTTTCTAAACCAGCACCTCCTGCCCCGCTTGAAGTTCGGCTTGAAGGACCTCCCGGTGCCCCCGCGCCTCCACCCGCTCCACCTCCGCCTTGCGAATTACTATCTCTATCTGGTGCTGAGCCACCTGGATGTCCTTGACCCGGTGTTCCGGGTGCTCCTGCTACCCCACCATGATTTCCTACATTTGCTCCGCCACCTGAACCTCCCGGTTGAGCATTTGTTCCACCACCTATAGATTGTGTTACACCAGTAAATAAACTTGGCAACACTGATGAATTTTGTCCGGATACTCCTACCGCAGAACCTCCTGCAACTGACATTATCCCTGTTCCAGCAGTTACAGGAATGTTGGTTTGTACAACCATTCCACCCGCTCCACCACCGCCGCCAAACATACCTCCTTCTGGTGAGCTTGTACTACCCGTTCCACCACCGCCACCCGAGACTACCATAATATCAACAACACCATCATCTGTTATTTCTATAGTACCAGAAGAATCAAACCAGACAGACTTATAATTAATACCACCGGAGCTATAAAAATTTTCATTGCCGGGTACACTCAGGTTATTAATTTCAAAACTGGAACCCCGACTTCCAATGTATTTAGGACATAATAGAAAACTCATATCATTTTAAACCTTTCCATTTAATGTAAACCGGATACCTCGCCCAGCATCTGTACTACCAATTTGAGTGGTCTTAAATGTAATTCTATCACCCGATTGAAATGAAGCCGAGCCTGAATTTAAAATACCCGGCGTTAAGTCATTATTACCAATAGCAAAAATGGGTTTAGTAGAATAAATCGATGAATTGTTTTTTAGGATATCTAAAATTAAAGTACTACCAGTTGGTGCTGTATCTATATAACCAGCTTCCCCTATGTAGTCGCCTGTACGGGACATAACTAGTTCGCCATATGTACCCACAATAGCATCTATTGGTGCCATCGCAGCATCATAGGCACCAGTGAAAGCCATGTCATAAGGCAGGTCTGTTAAATTGTTTGAAAGATATGAAAGATTCGTAAGTTTATTTGCAGCCATGTCAACAATCTTTACATCAGTTACCTGTGCGTCAGCTATTTTGTCAGTCTCAACTGCATTGTTTGCGAGCTTTGGCGCCGTTACATTAGCATCAAGAATTTTAATAGTTGTTACAGAATTTGCATCAAGCTTGGCATTAATAACAGCATTGTCTGGAATCTTCTCAGATGTTACTGCATTGTTAATAATCTTACCTGACGTCACAGCATCATCTAAAATTTTAATAGTCGAAACAGCATCCGTTGCAATCTTATCACCAGTTATTGCATTGTTAATAATCTTACCTGACGTCACAGCATCATCTAACAATTCATTACTCGTTATTGCGTTTGCAACAATCTGTGCATTTCCTACTGTACCGGATAAGTCTCCACCGACAACAGCTGTTGATGCATCCACCGTAGTGAAAGATAAAGTACCTGCACCATCGGTTTGAAGTACTTGGTTAAGAAGTCCATCTTGTAAATCTAATTCTACAATACCAATTTTATTAACAAGATCAACATTACTTAAATCTTCGCGCGCGAGTGGAAAACCAGCTTGGGTATTACCGTCATGTACGACCACGGTGTCCTTATCTAGGTCAATAGTGATCTCGCCCTCAGCTCCGATAAAGGTGCTATGCTCTATTGTTGTACCTCTTCGTCTTTTAACTAGTTTTGCCATTGTCTATGTCCTTTTTAATTATGGTCTTTCTGTAACTGACGCAAAGTTTTTTTAATCTCTGCCACATCCTTTACCAAAGTATTTATAACACTTATCTCTGATTCTTTTTTCTTCTTCGCGGCTCGATAATTATCCAGAGCTGCCCTATCACTTTGCAAAATCGCTTTTGAATTTAAATCACGAACATATTTTTTTTCCATATTATGCCAATGCTATAACACGTAAATCTTTAATCAAAGGAACTTTAGTTGTATTAGCAGATGTCATTACAATCTTAATTGCAAACGTTTTAAATGAATCGTAAGTAACGAGATTAGAAATATAATTCGCATTAATACCTACTGGTGAAAATTCTAATTCCAAATATTCATCTTCAGTATCCGATCCAGAAACACTATTACTGTTTGTTACTTCATTCATCAATGTCCATGATTTTTCATCAAAAGTTTGTGTATCATATTGTGATAGAACTTTATAATAAACTCCTATAGTACTTCCTGCTTCTCTAATTGCAGTTAAATGTACGTTTAAATCAGTCGCATCAAATCCATCTTTCAGATTAACCCGACGTGTGATATACCTTGCAATTGCGTCTCCACCCTCTGCATTGGTTTCATTTGTCGTTACATTATTTATAAGATTCTCAATAGTAATAACACTATTCCTTGCAGTATCTATAACTGGAGAAATATGTGAACTACCACTTGTAAGAGTAGCCTTTGATTCATAACTTCCAGCAGTAGTAGTTATTCTTCTCTGTGCTGGTAATTTATAATTTGTCTTTTGCGTAACATTTGTATAATCAGTATCTAAAGTTGTTGTGGCTATATCAGTCATTTTTATACCCCACGTGATAGCGGTATTATTCATAACAATTTCTTCAGGTATAATTTGAACAAGATCTGCCTTAACCTCAGGAGTATTAGAAGCATTTCTAAACACCGCTTCTGCTGTAGCATTAATTGTGTAGTCTGCTCTATTCATTACAAATGTTAAATCCTGATTCTGATTAGGAGTCCATGTAGAGGCATTTTGTGATTTAAACAATGAGCCTGCATATGGCTGTCCAGAAACTTTTCTATTAGTACCAATTATATTTTCACCAGTCTCAGCAATGTATGCTTCATATTTTAAACTATTACTTAATACAACAATTGCATACTCACCCGGTTGTAAATAGACTAGGCCAGGAAATGAAAATTTAGTAGCAACACTTGCATCCTCACTTATACTGACTTGATCAGGTGTTAAACTAACATCCGAGAATGGTAAAATTGTTTGTGCAGGATAACCATTCAGTGTATCCCTGATCTGCAAAGAAACTGGCAGACCATCTGTATCTTTTGTTTTAAAGAATAAATCAACATCACTAATAAAGATACCATCTGGATATAATGCTTGGTCAACAAGAAATGTTTCTGCTAGCGGATCAACCCATCCAATAACATTTGACCTTGTAAATGTATTTGATTGTGTTCTAAAATCCGTCGCAGAGCCCATACCAAATTGTTGAACTCTAGGAACCCTCGTTGATACAATAACATTTTCTTGTGTTTGTAATAATCCTTGTGCTTGATAGGTTACTTCTGAATAGGTTGATGCGGTAACTAAATCACCTTGAGTATTATCAACTAAGAGAAATTGTCGTTCACCAGTTCTAAATCTTAATGTATCTGAATTAGGAATAGAAAAAGTTAGATTAGTAACTAAACCAGAATCATCTGTATAGATAGCATCGCCTATTGAACCACCACTAGGAGTACAATATGTTGCAACGTCCTCACTATCAAAGAATGGATAGATTCTTGTATTAGGTTTCATTCCCGTTACAGATACCGTTATGTCTCTTGCCCTAATAAAAGGGATAATAGAAACATCAACTACTCTATCACCAATACTATTTCGAACAGTATCAGTTCCTGTAATTTCATTTCGAATACCAGTTCTTGTTTCTAATGTTGTATTTTGAACAGTTTGTGTTTGTACTACAGCACGGCCGGACATTGCTGTTGAAGATGCTAGAACAGTTTCTCTACCCGTACCATTAATTGTTTCCCAATCATTAAATTGGGTACCAAATCCTAAACCAACCAATGCAGCCCAGCCATCATTTTCACCTTGAAGGTTAACAATAACGTCTGGTCTAGTAGTTGTATCAATCCAATTATCGTTTGGTGGTTCTAAATCAATTACTCCAATCCAAGCCAATACAGCAAAGGGATTAATGTTAACAGATTTACTTGCAGTCGGTTGACTAATAAATTCTTTTGCCGTCCATGGTAATGTAATTAAATCACCTGTCCTTTGTACACCAATCGAAGCAGGTGCTACCATATATGAAAGGTCTGTGATGTTAGATTGAAATGGTGGTCTTAATACTTTCTGATCAAAGTCTATTGAACATTTATAATCAGCAGATAGAATGTTGCCAATACTATGACCATTAAAACCATCAACTAGAATACCATTTTTAAATCTATCTAGGCCAGCAGTATCTTTAATAACTAATGACTCAGCTTCCTTTTCAAGAAGTGAAAGCGAAGTATAGTATTCAACATTGCTTAATCGTTTTTCCAACCTACCAATATCCCTCATTGTATATCGTCTGTTTTCAATATACAATGACATAACATCTTTTGCTTTAAACGTATATGCAGGAATATGAATCGAATATAAATTCATTGTTCCATTTAATCGTGGAGGTGGTATTTCATGCAACGATGGAACACCTTCACTTACACCGAATAGTTTCTCCCTACTTAAATAAACATTATCCACTCTTGGAAGATAATAACTATAATCAGCTGACCAGTTAGTATTAGGAAATGGTATTTCTATATTTTGTACTGACGTTGCCCCATCCTGTCTTCGAGGTCTAAAATCAACACAGTCACGCAATTCAACCTCATCACCAGTTACTGGTGAAGTATACTTTGGAACATTATCATAACCAACTGCGGCTGTATAAGAGTCCGCTGATAAATAACCATTACCAGCATGGGTAAAGTAATCAAAAACTATTGTTATTCTTCCAGTCGGTGCTGCCTCGTCAGCTTTTAATTTCACCCTTCCATGATCATACCAGTTATCTCGTTGGCCATTATCCAATTCATATCTTGACATTACATTTGTATCACCCGCGGATACAGATTGAACAGTTCTGATATATCCAGTCTCACCGCCTGTAATATCCTCAGCAACAATTGTTCCTGATAAAGGAATATAAGTAATCTCTGTTAGGCTAGAATCACCATCAACTACTATTCCTGTCGCACCAGAAGAAGCACCAGTAATTATTTCACCAGCACTTAATCCAAGATTATCCGAGGCACAAGTTAATGTCGGCAACGTTGCATCAACGGCAGGATCACCGGAATCAAATATACCATGCATTTTATAAATATCGGATATTGCTAAATCATCAAAGTTTAAATTAGTTGTATTAGGTGAGGCAACTGATAGCGTATGACTCTTTACAAGCGTCTTAACCTTTTCCTGTTTGCTGTCGATATTAATAGTTGCAATAATATCTGCAGTAAAACTATTTGAACCAGTATTATCATTAAACGTAATAGTAGTATTACTTGGTGCATTAACAGTTATTGTCTGGCCACCACCATCAAAGGCAACTTGTTCTCCAACAGTCAAACCAGATGTGCCTACAGTCTTTACTGTAGTGGTATAAAATTCTTTTTTATTACTGTCACTTAAAATACCACTTCCTTTAAATGTTTCTGTAGATCCAGCGGTCGCTATAGAAGCAACACCACCCGCGAAAGCTACATTTTCGAAAACTCTTTTGATTGTATAACTAGTATCGATAACACCACTATCATCACGAATGGTTTTAATTGTTTTCTGAGGTAATTTAAATACTAAACTATTATCAGAGGTTTCAAATAACTTTGTATCACCACCTACTACACCACCCATTTTACCTGAATCATCAATATCACAATTCGCAATAGTAGCAACAGGTGTTGTTGATGCATCTACAGGAACATGTATACATTCCGTATCTGCAAAGGTCGCCGTAGTACTAGTCATTACAATATCATACAAATACATATTCAGAACTTGTACTGCACCAGTACCGGAAACATAATCAATATTTCTTACCTTTGCTGTACCAATTTTACTAGCCGCATATGATGCTGGTGTTCCTTTATTAACATTTGTATATGTCAAATTATGCAAATCAACTTCCTGATGAGTTGTAATATTAAACAACCCTTCATAACTTTTGACAACAGTATAGTTACCATATTGCATTAGGCGATCAAAATTATTTACATTGACATAGTCTCTTGCTTTGTTTAACTCTATGTCCTTAGATATAATTGTTTCAAATTCATGCCCTTCAACAAATGCTTTACCGGGATCTAATCGAACAATAAATTTAGTTGAATCAGACGGATGATCTTTTACTTGAATGTTAAAAGCCTTTACTGTATAACTACCAGACTCATCAAATGTTCGTCTTGCAAATGTTTCTTCCAATACAGAATAAATTGGAATATTAATATCCCTTTGTTTAATACCATCCTTGACTCTTAATGTTTCATAGAAGTCTGTATCATCAGTTGATGTTAAAACTTTCTTATCTAATGATAATAGAAGTTTTAATCTGTCTGCACCCGGTGCCGCAAAGTTATGCGAGCCTTGTGCATTATCCAACAATGTAGAATCCGTTCCAGAATTTACAACTGTCTCGGCAACACTGACACCAATTTTATATGATGGTGCATTTGAAAACTTATCTAATATAAGTGTCTGTTCGGCTATCTTAATAAAGTTACCATTAATATAAAATACACCTTCGGTGACAGCAACACAAGAACCTTTACCTGTTGGTGATGCATCATAAGCAGTCGCTGATATACTTCCATCTGTAGCGCTGATTTTTTCCCCCGCCATAAAGGTTGCGGCCGTTGATAATGTTATAGTACCAAACGCCCCTGTTCCACTACCACCAGATAATGTAAGAACTGGTGTCGAAGTATATCCTGAACCCTTATTAGTAATATCAACACTGATAACCGTACCATTAGCAATAGTAGCTGTAGCAGTTGCACCTGTACCAGTACCACCACCTGAAATAGTAACAGTCGGTGCAGTTATATATCCACTGCCCCCATCGTTAATTTGGATACCTTGCACTTGTTGGGTAAGAGAACCTCCTGTAATATATTTTACAAAAATTACATCAGGGTCACCAGTTGATGTATCAAGGGCGCTATTAAATAATACAAGTGCTCTTGTACCAGACTGACTACCAACAACTGTCTTACCAGCAAACAAAGTTACATCAATATCAACACTATTAAACTGCTGTTGCAATTTAACATATTCAAAATCCAAATTAAGAATAGTATCAGCACCAGTAACTTTGGAACCATTCATAAAAACATGGTCACCAAAATTCTTAATTTGATTTCTTAAGATGCTTTGCTCTGTGGTGAGTTCTCTTGCTTGAACTGGTAATGCGGGCTTGTAAAGGACTTGATGATAATTTTTATTTTCATCAAAGTCATCAAAGTATGGCGATTGATTCAGATTTATAGTAATTTTATTTGACATAATTCCCTATCTCGATTTTTAGAATTCGGCAACAATTTTTATATCTTCTGTTGAATCAGAAGCTCGACTGATCGGTGCTCTGAATTCAGTATAAATGATTTTTCCACTATCCTCATCTATCTCCGTACTATCATAAGTAGTACCTGTCGCTAGTGTAGGTGGGGTTGTATTTCCTGCAGTAGGATTAATAAGTAAATGTACTTTTCTAAAATCATCTCCAACTGGAAAGTCATTACCATCATTACCTACCAACCTGATATTTAACATTACAAATGCTCCTCCCAATTCAGCAACTGCATCAGAACCATGTCCACCTTTAGGACCAATTCTTCCTATAAGAGATGCAGCCGTGCCTCCACCACTTGTAATAGTACAAGTAGAAGAACGATATAAAACTCCTCTATTTACCATCACAACTGATGTGATAGCTCCATTAGTAACACCACCAACTCTTGCGACAGCACTATTACCATCTGAAGATGCAATTGCTACTGTTGGTGCAAGAGAATAAGTACTATTCGCATCTGGGGGTGTAGTCCATGCCGCTACTGTCGCCTCTTTAGTAGAGCCAGTATAACCTGTAACAGTTTTAATCTCACCCTCACCGGGTCCTGTCAATATAAAGATTTGCATATCATTATAATAATCGTCGTCGGTTGAAGCATTTGCATCTAAAGTAATTGTCGTTGCTCCACCACCAGCAGCTGTGCCAGTATTATATTTGTAATTCGTACCTCCACTAAGCACATCGATATGATCCAATGCACCATCCACAGCAACCGTTTCAACGTTTGCTTGATCAGTACCAACTATGCCCGGTGCTCTTACTGGAATCCAGTCAGTAGTAATAAACTTCAATACATCTGATTGTTGTACTTCATACATAAACTTCCATCTATATCCATCCGGTGAGGTAGTAATAATATCTGTACTTACTCCAGTAGGTTCTACTGTGGAAGGAACACCACTATTATTTGAAATACACTTATATACTCTATAAGCACTTGTGAATACAAAGAAGTTCGTATCGATAATATCATCTTGTAAATGATTATATTCAGGATACACTGTTCCTGTTGTCCAATCTATTCTCTTGAGGACATGTGATACATCTGTTGAAGGTATTAACTTCGCGGCAATCCTAGCATCGTGATGGATAAAAGGAGCAACACCTGTATCCAAAGGGATAGGAACATTAGTATCAGAATAAGAACCATCTGCATATTCACCAGCACTATTACCAGCCCATGGAGTATTCTTACCTATCATCAGATAAATTGAATTTGAACCAAACGCGGATATAAAATTATCCGCATTAAATTTACGAAAGCTGTTATTGATTATTGCACTCATACTCTATTTCCCTTTAGATTGTGTTTGTTATACTTATTTATAATACTTATTTAAGTTGTTTCAATATATTTACGATGGTGGTGGAGGTAAAGCTGTATTTTCATATCCTTTTGGATATTGGGTAATTGTGGCGTTATTAAGATTCCTAGTTTTCAAACCACCAAACCATGTCATATCAACTATCCTATTATGACCAAAGCAACCAATACCAGTACCTGATTGTACACCTACTCCAATCACCTGACTAAAACCACCTTGCTTTTTAAACTTGTTACGATCTATTCCTCTCTTCAAAGGACCTAATCTTAATTGAGTAGTATTCTGTGTACTTCCGGTAAGGACACCGAAGTCATCAGTTGATGTTAAAGAACTGGTTATTTCACCATAGTTCTCATTGTCAGTTACATCTGTATGGAGAGTAAGATAATCATCATAATCACCTAACGTCCGGAGATACTGTATTGCTAAATCAACTTCATAGATTTGACATTTGGTAGGTGCTACATACCACGAACTTTGTATTGTCAATCCATAATCATCTGATGTTGCTGCCTGTTCAGTTATATATCCCCAATCTTCAGTAGCACCATGTCCTTGTGGTGCTAATGGATCTAATAATTCAGATTCAGTTATTGAACGATAATCTAAATCAGGCAAGAATACCAAGGTGCGCGCACCCTCACAGGAATCAGCTTTAAGATCGAGAACAACAGGTGGTGTAATAGTTCCTTCATGAAATACAATTGTATAATGACGTCTTTCAGGAATACCAGTAATACTTAACGGTGTAGTAATATTAGACGTAAATTGTATATTACCAAACAACGCAAGACCAGCAGGATGTGCTGTTCTCTTAATAATGTCCTTCCATTCAGAAATAGGACGACTGGATGTTAACACATAAGAAAATAATTGGTAGTAATAACTATCCTGAATATATTTAGTAGCTGAAAGAAATCCATCATCACCAATGAATTGTTTATTATGTTCATTTTCATAACTAGAAACAACAGTGACTGCTGATGCAGTACCATCACCCATTCCTGATAAATCTAATATTGGTGTGGACACATAACCAAAACCATTATTAACAACTTTTAAAGCTTTAATACCACCTATACCCTCACCCTTCAATGTTACAGATAAACCATTTCCACTTCCACCTGATACTGTAGGTAAAAACATATAACCACGACCAGCACTTTCTATTGTAATACCAGTCACGCTTCCTGACCCATCAACAGTCTTCACTAAGAAGCTAGCAGTCCTTCCATCAACGTCCATCGTGCCAACATTATTAACTGTTAACTTATCCCCAACTAAATAACCACTACCACCACTATTAATAATAATTGATTTGATAAACCCAGTAGACAAATCATCAATAGAAACAAAAGCGCCTGCAGCAGATGTACCACCACCTGACATAGGAATAACGGTACCCTTAGTATAATTATTACCCGATGCAGTAATAGTAGCACCGGTAACCATTCCACCTAATATAAATGTTTTAATATCATCTGTAATAGTTTCATAGGGCGAAAAGGTTCCATTCACATTAGAAAGAAAAATCGTAGATACAACAAACGCACCAACATGTTCTTTTAATATTGTTTCTACTAATGCAGAAGCACCCGACGTTGTTCCTTTAATCTTCCTACCTAATAAATCAAAGACCGCATCATTACTACTTGTATCAACTACACGAACAATTTTATTCTTCGTATACTTACCATCAGATACACGAAGCATATCTTTATTAGGATAATAAAAATCTATTTCTTCTTTATAAAGTAATCTAAAAAGAAATCGAAATGATTTCTCATTACCTTTCGATCTATAAAAATCCCTGAGATGCTTTAAGACAAATGGCTTATTAGCATTAGCAAAGATAGCTTCCGGTAAGTCTTTTGCAAATTGCTTTTTAAAATAATTTAGAAACTCAGTCGTCGTTGCATCTAGATTAGCATACTGTCGCAGATTACCAACAATCTCATAAGGCTTTCCATTCTGCTCCATGTACTCATAGTACGCCTCAAGGAAAGAAACAAAGGTAGCATGATCTTGTTTTACAAAATCAGGAAGCTGTCCTTCTACCTTTACACTTATGCGTTCATCCAGTACTGGATGTATTGGTTGATTTGGGGATACTGTGGCCATATTAAATTGTCTCTGCTACCATATTAATAACTATTGCCTCTGTGTCTGTTACATCATATGTTAATATCTGTTCTCTCAAAGGTGTAATGTCTGAATTGTTTTGTTCTGGCGTAACTGTTATTTTAATATAGTCATTACCATCTGTAATAAGAATAGGTCTAAAATTAGTCAGAACAACTTTTCCAGTATCATAATCAATAGTTCCATAATTAGTAGAACCATCTGGTGTAATAAATTCATCTAACAATTGACTGGTCGCATTATGGATATCCGTGCCATAATGATATTCACCAGTATGTAAAACACCGGAATCCATTTTATGTACATCTCCAGTCCAAGTACCACCTGAATTTAATTTAACCGCTTTAACATTCCCAACAGTATCATCACATAGTGTATAGGTATTACCATCCGTAGCTTTAAAGGCACTACTACTTAAAGCACCATGATGCAAAGCATTATTAAAATTTAAAGTATATGTGATAGGTGTATCTAATGTTTCGATAGCAATCCTTTGTTGGTACTTAACCTTTGTTTTATTATTTCTAATACTATCGTTTGTATTATCTATATCCTGTGTCAATGTAGAGTATCTAAACTTCTGATCAAACTTTTCTAAATTGATTTGATAATAACTTTGAATTGCAGTATTAATGTTAGTCTTCAAAGTACTCTCATCAGTCAAGTTTGTAATAGGATCATAGTTTACAGTAACGTCCAATAGCAGGTAAATAAATATAGGATCAATAATTACAGGTATGACTGTAACTACATTTGCTTTTTTAAGTACGTTATCTTCAATATCTTTCTTTGCAATATTTGTGAAGGTTGTATTTCCTGCAGGCTTTACTGCAATAAAAACTTTTCCATATTGAACAGGATCTGCATCCTCTCCACCATACGTAGTAATAGATTCTATGTCAGGTCTTTCCTCTAACAAAATAGCTTTATAATCATCTCTTGTTGTTGCCCTATTCTGTGCTTGATATAATTTCGGTGCCTGCCATTTAAGTGAAGAGATGGTTTGAATATCCGCACCACCTATTGCATTAGTATTTGTAACCATTGTATAGTCGCCGCTATTCAATCCAGCCACAGAACCACTAGCAGTAAATACACTTGCCTTGTTTGCAAGTGTTCCATTAGTAACAATATATTCAATAAAAATAACATTGCCATCTGATAGTTGTTTACCTACTGCACCATCACCAAAGGTTAATTCATATTTCTTATCTTCTATTTCCTGTATAAAGAAAACACGATCTGTACCTTTGATTGTAGTTACGTCTTGGGCATTACCATCCGTATAAGTAAAGACTGTTGAATCACTAGATGAGTTCTGAACAGTAACACTAATCGTATCAACATCTATATTTTTATTTGGAAGAATAAATCGTTGGCCAGTATCACTAGCAAGAACCGTATATGACTTATTTAATATCTTTCCTTCCGTAATCTCTACACCAGTCGCCTCATAGGTGCCTGTACCCGAACGAGGAACACTTGTTGTCTTATTCGTTACAAAAGTATAATTCTGTCCATCTATGTTTGATTTAAACTTTGTATTCTTTTCTATCGTAAGGGATATTGGTGAACTGCTCGGAGTAAATGTAAAATCAAGTTTAGCTACAGAAGCTTTAACCGAGGAAGGCGTGACACCTAAATGCTTTGCATGAGACACAACAGATTCTCTTAATGAGGAACTGTCCAGAAACATTTCATTGCCAAGCATGTTGGCATAGTAACCCGTATAGTGTGTGTTATAGGCAAGTAGGTCAATCAGCACCGACATACCACT
>CEPX01001031.1_pt1 | contig 18171 bp, 22 predicted proteins | sample 361361 | NCBI WGS metagenome assembly CEPX01 (sample SAMEA2619974, study PRJEB7988) | marine metagenome | biome: marine biome (ENVO:00000447); feature: mesopelagic zone (ENVO:00000213) & marine oxygen minimum zone (ENVO:01000065); material: "saline water (ENVO:00002010), including plankton...
ATTGAGGGTGAATGCACAGACCTAGAAGAAGAACTTTTAACCTTTCCCAAAGGCTTGAGTGATGATGTAGCAGACGCTACAGCCTATCAGCTACAGCTTGCAGGCTGGGCGCAAGGGGGGATTTTAGAAGGAGAAGAAAAAAGAAGAGAAATTGCGCCAGCACCACACATAGACCAATACGGCGTAATGCACGAAAAGCCAGACACTAAAAAAGTATTTGATTATCCACAAAACAAAACAGAAGATTGGAGAACATAATTTATGACATTTAGCTTAGGCATAATTACAGGAATTTTATTGATGATAGCGATTTTTTTAATCATTTTATATTTTAAATCAGATTTTAAACCAGAGGAAAAGAAAATAAAAACAATTAATAATAAGCCTAAAAAAAAGTTAAAAGGCGGTATAATACCACCACCAGATGAATTAAGAGAGGCACAAAAAAGAATAATTAACGAAAATAAAAAATACGGTCGTGCTACACGGCTGGAGGAATTAAGCTAAAATTATGATTAAATATTTTTGCGATAAATGCGATAAAGAAACTAAAGAATACGAAATGGACGGCGATAATGTTAGTAATATTATTTGCCGTGCTTGCTTGCCAAGCTCAAAAAAAAAAGTAAAAAACAACAAGACTTAACAATAAAGCCAGTTGCAGGCAGTTGGTCAAGGCGCGCTAATGTAGAGCGGAAGCATTATCACGGAGATATTTTACAGCCGTTTACTGGCAAGGGGCATGTCAATACTAGGTTTGTGCAAGTATATGGAGCAGGGCTTTATGGCAAAGAGTTTGGCAGGAAAGATATTACAGAGCATTATATTAAAAGAGGAACAACAAGAGAGAGAAAGGCTACAATAGCCTCTATGCGAACTGGAAAAATGAAGCCATCACAGCATTTAGGCTATGATGTGCCATACAAAAAAGGGGATAGACCACAAACGCATAATATTAAAAAATGATTAAAATAATCAAATACACATTAAGTCAAACAGAAAGGAGTTTATCCTTACAGCCAGAGAACTTGCGCTGTAATGGTTGCGGAAAATTGCTTTTTAGATACAGTGGCTTGACAGGTGGCGAAATAGTGATAAAATGTAATGGATGGAATAAGAATTTAAAAATCAAATGCGGAAGATTAAATAGGATTAAATTTACAAATCAATAAAATTAAAATGCCTTAGAGCATAAAAAAGAGGGTTTTTAAACGCCTTAGAGCGTACCAACCAACCCCAAGTAGCTATTATTAGCACTTGGGGTTTTTATTTTATAAAAAATATGTCTTTAGCAAGCGGGTTTAGAACACTTGGGAAAAAGATCAATAAAAGTTTTGGACGAAACAGAAAAGAAACCCAAGAGGGGGTTATTTCCGATTTACAAGAAAAAATCACTATTGATACAGAACATGAGAAGCTTTTAGAAATTACTCAAAAATGGGAGCAGAACTGGATCGCCGAGGCTGGAGAGATGATCAAAAGACAAAAAGAGAATGAGGACTACTGGCGAGGCAAACAGTTCCATCCAAGCTTAAACTTAAATGAAGATAGGCCGTTAATGGATAATCTGTTATTTGAAGCCTTAGAGACTTTTTTGCCTATCGCGACAGCGCAGAACCCAGAGCCAGTTGTTCAATCTGATGAGACCACAGACGGTGAGATGATAAAAGATATTTTTAAAGATTTATTAGTATTTCACGCGGATAGATTAAGAATAAGATTAAGATTAAAAAAAGTAGCAAGATTTTGGGCGTTATATTTATTAGGAGTGGTTAAGGTTGGATGGAGTGCTCAACAGAATGATTTAGCAGTTGTTCCTTTGCGTCCGCAAAAGCTTATATTAGAACCAGACGCGATAATTAATGATGATATGGAATACACAGGCACGTATATTGGCGAATATAGAGAAGATAGCGCGGGAGATTTAATGAAGAAATTTAAAAAGAAAAAATCTTTTATAAGCCAATTAGTAGAAAAACAAAAAGGTACAATGACGCGCTATGTAGAGTGGTGGACTGATGAGGTGGTGTTCTGGACTATGGGAGACGAGGTTTTAGACATTAAAGATAATCCATATTTTGCTACAGAAGAAACAGAACAGACCAGAACAGATAATCAAGGGCAGGAAGCAACGCTTAAAATACCTCCTCTTAATCATTTCGCGACCCCTAAAAAACCATATGTTTTTTTATCAATTTATGGATTAAATAAGCGTCCATATGATGAAACAAGTTTATTTGAGCAAAATCTTGCCTTGCAGGACATGGCAAATAAGAGGTTAAGGCAGATTGATAAAAATGTTGATTATATGAATGGAGGGTGGGGAGTATCAGGCGAATTATCAGGATTGACCAAACAGGAAGCAGCGCAAGCTATAGATGCAACACGCAAAGGAGGCGGTATTTATGTGCCTAAAGGCAATATTAACGAGGCAGTAACCAAGTTTTCAGGCAACCCATTGCCCGGTGATGTGTACCAGTCTTTATTGGATTATAGAAATGAAATTAGAAACATCTTTGGTATTAGAGGATCAACCCCAGAGGGTATTGCGGGGGAGAAAACAGTACGAGGAAAAATAATTACTAAAGGACAAGACCAAGGAAGAATAGGGGGGGGGATTAGTGAATATTTAGAGCAGTTTGCTGATAATGTCTATAACTGGTTTGTGCAGATAATGTATGTCTATTACACGCGGAAAGATGTATCAAGGATTTTAGGCAGAGACAAAGCTAAACTATATGACCAATTATTAATATTAAGCCATAACAGAACATTAACTGTTAGCGTAAAAGAGGGTTCGCTTATACCAAAAGACGATTTGACAAAAAGAAATGAAGCCATAGACCTATGGGGAGCAGGCGCGCTTGATCCAATTACTTTATTTAAAAGATTAGATTTCGCAGACCCAGAAGAAGCTGCTAAAAAATTATTTATTTGGCAAAACGCGCCGCAAATGCTGTTTCAAGGAGATCAGGAAGTTGAACAGATTATGCAGGCAGCGGCACAGCAACAGCAAGAAGCTCAAGCCCAAGAAGCACCAGCCCAAAACACAGGTAAAAAGCAGGTGGGTAAAGCAATAGCAGAAGCACCAAAAGCAGGTACTCCGCCAAGCGCGAGTTTATCCCAAGTACCTTTATAAAATAATATAAGTCGTTCGTAACCCGACATAAAATAAAGTTTCGCAATTTATGAAAAATGATATTTTCGCGGATATACCAGAAGAGGGAAAGACTGATTTAGATAATGTCTTTTCTTCTCTGGACAAGGAGAAAGAAACTTCTACTCCTTCGCGAGGAGGAAAAAAACAAAAAGAAACAGAGAAAAAGCCCTCGCGGGCTGATAGTAAAAAAACAGCGAAAAAAAAATTAGCTCCGTTTCATCAACATCCCCGCTGGATAGAAATGCAGTCAAAGCTCAAAAACAAGGATAGCAGCATAGATAACCTTACTACCCAGCTAAAGGATTTAAAGTCTCAATTTAGTAAAATTGAGCAGGGTTCCCAGCCAACCTCAATACCTCAATGGTTTAGCGACAGATTTGGTGAAGATGAGTCGGCTTGGCGTGAATTTAGTTCTTATCGAAACAAGCAAAAACAAGAGATTAAACAAGAAATTTTAAAAGATCAACAGGACAAAAACAAAGAAAACGAAAAAGAAATTAGTAAGAATGAAGAATTTGTTAATGAACAAATAAGTTTATTAGCAGATCAAGGACACGAATTTTTACTAACTAAAAATGGACGAAATGAATTTCTAAAATTTGCTACAAAATTTCCAGTAACTAATGCTGATCTAAAATTAGACTTTCCTAAGATTGCCAAGCTTTATCAATCGCAAAAGCAATTAAAGGACAGCAAGAGCAACAAGGAAAAAGATAAGAAAAAGAAAATTGCCGCCAAAGCTGGTTCTAGCCAAAAAGCTGAATCTAACAAGCCAAAGTCTTTAACTTCGGCTAAATTAAGAGGGAAAAGCTGGAGGGATTTTGTTAAAAACTAAGTCGTAAAATCTCTTTTTAATTAATATACTTATTATATGGCAATTACTTTAGGAGCTCGTATAACAACTACTACGCAGGATTTTTTCTTGCCAAAAGTGGTAGATACTATTTTAAACGGAAATGTATTTTTGACCAGAATGCTTAGAGCGGCGAAAGAATGGCGCGGCAATCAGATTAAGAAACCTGTTAAATATCAAAAAGGTGTAGCAGGCGGTTCTTTTTCAGGGCTTGATACCTTTTCTACAGAAGTCTCTAACACTCGCGTTAATTTGGTTTATGATCCAGCTTTCTACGAAATCGGTGTTAATATTCCTTTGACAGAAATTTGGACAAATAGTGCTAACTCACAAGAACAAGTGCTTGATTTAATTGATCTGGAAATAGAGTCTCGCGCTCAAGACGGAGCAGATGAGCTTGGCACTATGGCTTATGGTGATGGTACTGGCAACTCGTCTAAAGACCTTTTAGGATTAGAAGCAATTGTTGATGACTCAACAAATGTAACTACTATTGGCGGACTTTCCCGATCAACTTATACCACTTTACAGTCAACAGTTACAGCATCAGGCGGAACTTTGACTTTAGCTAAAATGGATACTTTATTTAGCGCGATTACATCAGGTTCACAAAAGCCGTCTATAGGCTATACAACTGAAACTGTATGGGATTTAGTAGGACAATTATTTACTTCGCAGGAGAGAATTAATAAAGATGTGCAAATGATTAAAGGCGGAATCACTGTAGGCGGAGGAGCAGTCGCGGTTGTTTATAAAGGCGTGCCGATTTTATCAGACGAGAAAGCAACCTCTGGAGTCTTGTATCTTCTTAATGAAGATTATATGGACTTTTTCGCAATGAGTACGAAAGAAGGAACAGAGCCAGTGAATTTCAGCTCGCAGATTGAAGGAAATGATTATAAAGCTCCAATGGGATTAGGGTTTAGCTGGAGTGGTTGGATCAAACCAAGCAATGCGGCAGCTTTAATCGGACACTTGTATCTAGGCGGTGAACTTGTCTCTTGGAACTTTAAACGACACGGTAAACTAACAGGAGTAACAGGAATTTAATTTTAGCAGTTTTGGCGGTTTCTGATTTGTAAAAAACCGCCTTAAAATTAACTACATTGCTTCGCCTTTTACCTTGCTTTTAGACAGGAGAGGGAAAAATACAATGGAAGCAATATAAATTTATGGCAGGAAAAGCTAGTGATTTTATACCAGCTTTAAAATATGGAAATAAGATACATCCAGAAGATTTAGCAGGAATGGTCGGGCTGCCTCATGTTGGCAATGTTTATTATGTTGATCCAACTAATGGTTCTGACACTGCTAACGCGGGAAAGCAATGGAATGATGCTTTTGCAAGCGTTGGACAATTTGAGTCAACCGCGACTGACAATAATTATGATGTTTGTATTTTGGCTCCCGGACTACACGCCGCGTCTGATGAAACTTCAGCAATTACTTGGGAAAAAGATCATCTAAGTTTAGTTGGCAATGTTGCTCCAGTTGGAATATCCCAAAGAGCAAGAGTATTGGCCAATACTTCTGTATCTCCAATGATTACAGTGTCAGGATATGGAAATAACTTTAAGAATGTGCAGTTGGCTAGTTGGAATGATAATAATATCTTAATGACTGTAACAGGTTCTCGTAATTATTTTAGCAATGTGCATTTTGCTGGAATTGGAAACGCGACTACAGGAGATGACACAGCAGCTCGTGTTCTATATATGAATGGAGCGCAAGAGTGCAGGTTTGATGATTGTGTATTTGGGGTTGATACTGTAATGCGTTCAACAACAAACGCCACAGTTGAGTTTGCGTCTTCTGCTTCAAGAAACAGATTTTTTGAATGTGAGTTTATTATGGCAGCTGATAATGTTGGGCCAAACCATATTCTTCTAACTGGATCATCAGCCATTGATAGATGGTTAAGATTCCATAACTGTTCTTGGTATTCTTTCTGGACTAATGATTCGGATAAAGTAACTCATGTGATTGACGCGGCAGCGCAAACTGCTACAGGACATATTAGAATGACAGGCTCAAATGATATGGTTGGATTTGATGATTGGGAGGCAGCTAATTCAAGCAAAGTATGGTTTCAAGGTTATACTAATACTTCTAATGTAGTTGGAATAGCTATTAACCCATCTGTGAGCTAATAAAAGGTCGTTATAATAATTTAATTTTAATCATTTTGTTTTTAACGATTTGTAAAAATTGTTAAAAACAAATACTTATCTATATGGCAACTCGTTTAACAGGCCCAGTTCTCGTTTCTGCTGCTGAAATTTTTTCTTCTTCTTCTAACCAAGAGCATGATTTAGGCGCGCTGGCAATTTCTGCTGATGGAAGAAAATATCGCTATCAGCTAGCAGGAGGCACTGCTTTGGTGCCGGGCAAGCTTCAGCAAGCTCCAGCAGAGATAACTAATCACCAAGACTTAACCGCGACAGCGGCTTCCGCGATTGGGGACACTACAATCAATGTAACTTTAGGCGCGACAGAAGCAACAGCTAATCAGTACGCGGGAGGATATTTAATGGTTACTACTACTCCGGGACAAGGCTATCAGTACAAGATTAAGAGCAATCCAGCAGCAGATGCTTCCGCCGCGATAGTGATTACTCTTGCTGATCCAATTAAAGTAGCTTTAACCACTTCTTCAGTTGTTGATTTGGTTTTAAGTCCTTATTCTGGAACACTTGTACTGCCAACAACTGCCAGTTCTGCTCCCACAGGGGTTGCTGTTCATCCGACAGTAGCTTCTGAATATGGATGGATACAAACAGGCGGGCCAGCTTGTATTCTCGCGAATAACGCGATTACAGTTGGCGTTAATGTTTCAGCTTCCAATGGAGTAGCAGGATCAGTTGAGGCAGCAGTAACAGCTCAAGCAGCTATTGGTTATGCTATTACAGGAATCGCGGACGCGGAGTATGGCGCGATTTACTTGACAATAGATTAAATCTTTCAAGGCTTAGGGGCTGTGCCTTAAACAGCCCCTAAACTAAAAAATATGTGTTCTAAAGCGATAATTAGTTTTAGAGACATGTAATCTACTATGGACAACAAAAAAGAAAAAAAGGTTTTAGTTCAAAATCTAACAGGCGGTGAGATTGAAGATGTAGATGGAAATGTAGTTTTGGAGGCGGGAGAGATAAAAAAAGTATCTAAAAACGAAGCTAAAGAACTAAAAGCTCAATATCCCAATTTTATTGGAGACGCGGAAGAAGTAAAAGTTAAAAAAAAGTAAATAAAAACAAAGAAAAAGAAATGGGTGCTAATTTTGCTGGCTTCACCCACAGCAAAAAATACAATTATGAGAAGATCAGAACAAAACAAAGCGCTTGAATTGGAACGGGCGCGACCTGTAAAATTTACCAATTTTTCCAATGAAAAATTTTCACATTCTTTTGGCAGCGTAATTTATACCTTTAATCCGCAAGAAACAATAATGCTTGAGTTCTATAAGGCTGAATTGTTTAGTAAGCATTTAATAGACAGAGAAATAATCAAATTAGAGAAAGACGAAAAAGGCAATGATTTGAAAGTAAGCAATCATGAAATCAGAACAAAATTAATGGCAAAATGCTTAGAAGACTCTCAAACCAAAGCTCAAAGCGTTGAGGAAATTAAAAGCGAATTGATGAATAAAAATACTACAGTTAATTCAGAAGTTCAGCCGCAAATAACAGAGCGGGAAATTTTAGAGCAAAAAGCATTGCAGATGAGACAAGAGGGAACGCATTGGAAGATCGTGGAGACCACAACAGGTGTAACAGCTAGTCGCCAAAAAGAATTAATACAAAGTAAGTCTTTAGATGAATGACAAGCGACCATTTGAGGGTTTGCGATAAAAAATTATGGCAGATCAAATAGCTTTAAGAGATGCTAATAGAATTACTACTCTTTTAGCTGAAGCAAAAGATTTTGACGGATCAGCCTTGCCAAACACAGTATCAGAAGGAGAAATAGTAAGAGTTGCCGCAACCATGTCTGGGATAGTTTTTACTATGCCTGTTAATGAAGATGGCAGCAAGACTTTAGTTTTGACTGAAGATGCTCAACACGCAAGCGGTGATCCGGGTGTGCAACTACTAGCAGTGCGTAATGATACACTTGCAGCTTTAGCTGGTACTGATGGTGATTATGCGCCACTACAAGTTGACGCAAGCGGCGCGCTTTATGTTTCTATTTCAGGAGAAACGATTGATTTAGATGTAGAAGGCGCGGCAGCGCATGACGCGGCTGTAACAGGCAATCCTTTACAGATAGCTTTTGAAAGCGCGCAAATTGACGGGAGTGCCTTGTCCAACGCGGTAAACGCGGAAGGTGATGTAACACGCCCTAAAGTTTCACAAGAAGGTGTAGTAATTGTAACTCTAGCCCAAGAAGACGGCTCAAACTCTCCTATAATAGCACACGACACAGCAATAGCATCAGGGTTTGGCGGTTCGGTTTTAATTCAAGGAATGGAAGCAAGAGACTTTGACGGAGCAGCTATTTCTACTGCTGTAGCAGAGGGCGACGCGGTAAGACCAATAGCTTCTTTAAATGGAGTGCAGTATATGAAGCTAATATCAGAAGACGGCTCGCAATCAGTTGAAGATGAAGTTAATAATGCTATAAATGTTCAGGAAATTGCAAATACTAGAGATAATACAAACGGCGGAGTAGTTGTGCAGGCCGCGACAGCTCCAGCAGATAACAACGAAAATCAAATAGGCGGCAATATAGATGTAAGCAATGTTAAAGGCATTGGTGTCTCTTCTGTTTATGTAAAGGGTGATGAGACTAAAGTAACTTATACTTTTTATGGGCTGCTTCGGGCAGGCGGTGCTGCAATACCAATTCCAAAACCTTGGGCAACAGGAGCAAACGCCACATCAACACTTAACACTTTTGACCAGACAGCTAGTGCTACAGACTCTTGGGATTTAGATGTCGCGCGGTTTAAAGAGTTTCAGATAAAAGCAATTATGAGCGACGGAACTCCTACGGGCACAATTGCTGTTGAAATCCGCACCTATAACAACTAATTTTACAATAGAGAATTGCCAATTTTCTATTCAAAGAATAGCTTAATTAGACATAACCCAGCAGGCTTATTCGAGGGACTAAGCCTGCTGGACTCTCGAGCTTATGAAATATTATCGCAAAACCTCACTGATTTTTGACTCCGCGCCGAAAGTTAAAACACCATCCGCGCAAGATTTAACTGATTTAGAAAAGGCTATTTTAGATTTTATTGATACTGGAGTTAAAACTGATGATGAGATTATGAAAGAAATATTAGTAAATCAAACATACGCCTCTGGAAAAGGCGCGACTGGCAATGATGTTATTGCTGCTTTAAAAAGCTTAGAAAGTGATGCCGCGCTTGAAACTTCTGTAAGAAGTGATGGCAAGTTTTTAGAGCCTGTTGAGGAGGAATAATTAACTTTAATTATGATACCAAATTCTAAAATCAATACTTTTGAAAGGCTGTTTTCCAGTTGTGTTTTTGAACACAGATATTTAGACCAAGCGTCGGACGAGGCTTTTGGCGGTACTTGGAATGGAGACGCGGCCATAACAACTGTAACAGGCCAGAGGTTTAATCGTGCTTTAACTTTAGACGGAACAGGGGATTATATTGATTATGGGAATAATCAGGTTGCTAATTTTGGAACTGGGGATTTTAGTGTTGAAATGGTAATAAAATCATCTAGTACCAGTGAACAAATAATAGCTTATAAAAGAACAACAGGTGCAGGAGGTTTAGGCTTTTCAATTCGTTTAACTGCAACAAATGGGTTTATTAGCTCTGAAATAGATGACGATACAGGTGGCACTGGGTGGAATGGAACTACTAATATGAATGATGGTGTTTGGAGACACGTTATTGTTACAGTAGATCGTGATGGGAATGGTGTTAATTATGTTAATGGAAGTGCAGAAGGCAATACAGATGTATCTGGCGCAGCTAATACAATAAGCAATACTGCTATTTTGGCAGTAGGTTCAACATCAGCAGGCGGGGCATATTTTAACGGCCAGATAGCTCTTGTCCGTATTTGGAATAAATCCCTAACAGCAAGCGAGGTAGCACAGCTTGCTGGTGGCGAAGGATTTGGGTCGGGAACTCCGATTTTTGGCTATGAGAAAAGAGGGTTGGTAAGTTATTGGCCGCTAGGGAATATTCAAAATACCACAGTAAATGACATAATTGGAACAAATCACGGAAGTGCCACATCAATGGATGAAAGTAATTTAGCTGATGGATATAATCAGTATAGGTCATCTCTGGATTTTGACGGGAGTGCTGATATTATTAAAGTTTCCAGTCCATCTTTTATAGATGATACACAAGGGACTGTTTCAGCTTGGATAAGATCAGATCAAGCAGGCACAGAAAATCAGGTTTGGGGTGTAAATGTTGATGGTGCAACAGATGATGAATTTTTTATTACTTTTAGGCCTGACAGCAGCGATGAGATTCAAATTAACCTTTTAGTTAATGGCGGAACTTCTATGGCTTTGGATACAGATAATAATATTCTTACTGATAAACTATGGCATCATTGTGTAGTTCTTTCAGATGGCTCTACGATTAAAATGTATCTTGATGGCGTTGAAGTGAATTTAAATGTTTTACAAGGTGCAAATTCTGGCCAATGGCTTGGCAGTGCTACGCAAGCGGATGTATTTACAATAGGAGCAATATCAAGAGCTGCTATTTCTAAGCAATGGAATGGGGGTATCCAAGATGTAATGGTTTATGACAGGGCATTAACAGTCTTAGAAATTGATTTATTATATAACCGCCAACGTCGCGGACTTAAAATATGAGTACAATCCCAAAACAACAAAATATAGCTGGCTACTGGAAAGGAAACCTTAATCAATCAGGTACTTTGCAGGATTTTTCTGGTAATGCAAATCATATGACCTTGGTATCAGCACCGCCACAAGTAGAGACACCATACGGATCAGCTCTTGACTATGATGGAACAAATGATTATTGCAAAGTTGCTGACAATACTTCTTTATCTATTACAGGTGATTTAACAATATCTACTTGGCTAAATACCGATAATCGCGCTGGAGACGAAAAGATATTAACAAAATGGATATCTGGGAATACCCAAAATAGCTATTTGTTTAAATTTGATGCAGGAAAAGTATTGTTTTTTACTCCAGATAGCCTTACGGATGGAGGTAATAATTTTGAAAGGACTGACTCGGCAATTCTTTTTGACGGCATTTGGCATCACATTACTGTTGTATATGATGCATCTGTTCCAAAAGTAATTTTTTATCTTGATGGCAGAATACAGACATCAACAACTACAGGAACTATACAAGGTAGCCTACCAAACGGAACTGCTGAAACTAGAATTGGTTCTATAGATGGTTCTGGTGGAGATTATGAAGGCAGATATACCCAAACAATCCTTTGGAATACAGCTTTAAACCCTAACGACGCAAGACAATTATATTTAGCAATGCAACGCCTTACAGCAAAAAGATTATAAAATATGGCAATAATAAACCCAAAACAACTTGACCTCCGAGTGTATATGAACCCGAATGATGATAATAGCGGAAACGATAAATCACCATATGCACAATCAGCGACTCTCGCAGGAACAGCCAGCGTAGCCTCTGGAGCTTTAGTATTGGACGGAAACAGCGATTACCTTACTTTCCCTGACACCGCTTCCAACTCCTTATTTTCCCGTAATGAATTGACTTTGTTTGCTTGGTTTAATGTGGATACTTTGGATACGACTGCACAGACAATAATAGCTAAGTATGATGATGGTAATAATAATAGAGCATATATGTTAAGAATTGAAGCGACATCAGATACAATTCGTTCTTTTTTGTCTTTTGGCGGGACAGCTAATAATTCAGACATTGAAACTAGCGAAACAATAACACCTGGAACAGATTATTTTGTTGTAACCACTTGGGACGGAGCACACCACAAAGCTTTTATAAATGGAGTAGAAAAAACATCAGAGTTTTATAGTGGTGGGATTTTTGACGGCAATGAATTGGTGAGCATAGGAGCATCATTTAACACAACTGCTGAAGAATTTTTTGACGGCACAATCTACCAAGCAGGCGTATCAGGGCGCGCTTGGTCTCCGCAACAAATAGCTAACCTTTTTCATTTAGGAAAAACATATCGCGTAATTGAGCCTAAAAAAGAATTGCTTTTTAGTGAAAATTTTGGGGGAAGCAATGTTTTGAGCCAATATATTAAATCAGGCGGAACATTTGCAATAGAATACCAAAATACGACTGGAAAAAATTACTTAAAATGTTTAACAGGCACATCAGTAACATTAAAAACCCTAACAAATGATTGGAATGGCGCGAATTTTACAGACAGCCAAACAACAATAGCAGGCAGTCCAACTGTAACTCGCAATACTTCTGATGTAACAATAACAATGTCAGCCAATGATGCTATTACTGATATTGTTGTGAGAAGAAATTAAAAATATAAAAATTAGAAGATTCTAATGCCAACAAACAAGCACAAAAAATCAGCAAGTAAACAACGCCGCGGACAAGACAATGTTGATATTATAAACGAAATAAATCTAAATTAAATTAATTTAATTAGCAGCGGGCAGGTATGAGTGCTAGTCGCTTGGCTTCTTGTACTTTGCCCGCAAGTCAAGCATATGTATAACGAGAAATATTATCAAGATAAAAAAATAAAGCTCCGCCAAAAGCTAACAAGCAAGCAAAATGAATTTATTAATGATGTTTTGGTTTTAGCGCAAAGGTTTAGTAATGACAGGCAGGATTTATCTCAATCTTTTACAGAAATCACAAAACAAGAAGAAGAAAGCAAAAAACCTAAAAAAGAAGTTAAAAAACCTAAAACAAAAACCAAAGCTCGAGCAAAGAAAAAATAATTTATGCTATCTTATACTGGGTTGAGAAATTTATTTGGGGATTTAACAAACGACGCGAGTTCGGCCAATTTAACTTTGGCAGATACTTTAATAAATAATGTTATACGCAAAATATTAAGAAAAGTTAATTGGCCGTTCCTAGAGCGTACCGCGTCAATCACAACAGTCGCGAGCCAGCAGGATTATGACCTTCCATACAATTTCCGCAAAATATTAGCAACTCCATATTTAACAGTTTCCTCAACCCAGTATCCCATGAAAGAGTCGCCAACCAGAGAGCATTGGAACTGGCTAAACCAGACAACTACAACTACATCAGACATACCAGAATATTTTTATATTTTCAACAAGCAAATTAGCATATATCCAACTTTGTCCAGCGCGAGCAATACAATAACAGTGCCTTATCTTATAAGGGTTAAAGATTTAAGTGTGGCTGATTATACCACAGGCACCATAACAACCACAGCGGCGTCAGATGAAACAGTAGTAGGCTCTGGCACAAGCTGGACAGCGCAAATGGCTAATAGGTATTTGCGAATTACAGACGGAGACGCCGCTGGTAGCGGAGACGGAGAGTGGTATGAGATAGCCTCTGTAACAGACGGCACTAACCTAGAGCTACAAGAAGCATATGCAGGCACGGCAATTACAGCAGGCAGCGCGGCTTACGCTATGGGCCAAATGCCAGAGTTGCCAGAGGAGTTTCATATATTACCAGTTAATGGCGCGCTGCAAACTTACTTTACTTCTATAAAACCAGAAAGAGCAAGGGCGCAAGATTATGGGGCATTGTTTCAGGAAGGAATGAGAGATTTATTAAAAGATCACGGCGGCAAATCAACCAGCCCAGCAATAATAGATTCTTTGGTTCAAGAAGTTAGAAATCCTAATTTATTTGTAGAATTATAATATGTATGGCATTAAAAACAATAACAATCAATTCTATTTGGGGCGGACAGCAACAGACGTATTATGTTTGAGAGCCTATTATTTTAGCGCTTTCAAGATTAGCTTTCAAAACAGCGTCAATTATTTTTGGTCCATAAGGATGGAATTTTGAATATGTTTTATAACTTTTTTCTTTATATAAAGAACTTTCTTTATATAAATCGAAAAGCAGCCAAAGAATTAAAAGTAAAAAAATAAAATTCATAATTATATATTAACATAGAATTTAAAATAATAACAGAAATGAATGGCATTAAAAACAATAACAATCAATTCGATCTGGGGCGGACAGCAACAGACATATTATTCAGGCGGAGCAGACACATATCTGGCAAGTTTGGGAATTGACCCAGATTTACCTGTAAACACAGCGGGGCTAGACGAGAGAACCAGCGGAGCGATTGTGCCTGTGGCATATACTAAATTTAGTAGTACAAATATTTCTGGCTATCCTAAATGGATTGTTACTAATATTAAAGACACAAAAATATATGTTTACGCTTCTGATGGCAAGTTTGTTAGTTATACTTCTGCTTTGGGCAGTGAAACGCTGGTTGGAACGCCAACCTCGGGTGCTGGCAATGGAGCAGCTTATTATAATAACTATATTTATCTTGCTACTCCTACTGACATATCCCGTTACGGCCCGCTAGACGGAACACCGAGTTTAGCTAATACAGTTTGGACTTCTACTTGGTCTTTGACAGCTTTAACAAATACCACATACCCTAGTTTGCGAGGAACGCCAATGCCAAATCATCCAATGCACGTTCACGGAGACAATGCTTTATATCTTGGTGATGTATCAGCAGGGCAGGGGATTATAAACAAAATTATTACTAGCAAAACTACTAATGAGGGTGATACTGATAATGGTTCAGCGTATAATTCTCTTGATTTGCCGTTTGGATTTATACCAACTGATATTGAGTCTTGGGGTACTGATTTGGTAATAGCCGCGACGCAAACAACTGACACCACAGTCAATCAAGGAAAAGCTGCTTTGTTCTTTTGGGATCCAACCGATACTGATACTTTCTATCGCGGCCCTATGTTTTTACCTGATCCGATAGTATCGGCTCTAATCAATATCAATGGAGTTCTATGGATTTTTACAGGCAACGCGAGCAATGGGGTAAGAGTATCCCGATATATTGGCGGAAATAGCATATCGAAAACTGGCAATGTATATTTAGAAGAAGGACAGCCGCCTTTAGCTGGCGCGGTGGACGCTTTAGGCAATAGAGTTGTCTGGGGAGGTTATAGTACCTATCCAGAAAGCTCTGCTTGCGTATGGGCGTTAGGCAGTAAAAGACCAGATGTTCCAGCAGGCTTGCATAATGTTGTTAAAACAACATCAACAGGAGCAACGCAGAGTGTTACAGCTTTAAAATATGCTTTGCAAAGCTCAAATATTAGTCCGCGGGTAATAGCAGGCTGGGGAGATGATAGTGCCAAAGGAATTGATAAATATTCTGCTGCGGCAACCCAAACAAGCGTCTGGAGAAGTAAAGTAATTAATATAGGGCAGGCATTTCAATTAAAGCGAATACGCGTACCTTTAAGCAAGGCAGTGGCCGCTAATATGACATTTACGCCTAAAGTATATATAGACGAGGAGAGCACCACAGTAACTTTGACAACAGTAAATAATACAAATTACGCCAGCAGTGAAAGAAAGATTGATATTAAAGCGCGGGAATTAAAATCAGCGCAAGGCAAGAACAATTTTTTTATAGAATTTAATTTTGACGGCACTGTTCAGCTTCCTATAACTTTTCCGATAATTATAGATGTTGACGTGTTTGAGGACGAACCATAATGCCAAAAGAATTAGAACAATACGAACTGCCAGAGCTAGAACCGAATTTTGTAACAGAAGAAGAAGTGCGGGCCATGATTTCTGGCGAATTAACTAATTTTACAGAAGTATCAAGAGTGCAGGCTGGCGAGATGAGAAGCAGAAATTTTGTATCTGGTATATCAGGCTGGCAACTAACGCCAACAAGCGCGCAATTAAATGTATCAACAGCAATTTTAGCTTTAGATATTCCAGACACAACTACAGCAAATTCTTTTCATGTTGAATCAGATGGTGATACTTTTTGGGGAGCAAACAATGCTGATTTTACTTCTAACAATGACAATGCTAATGCTTATGTTCTCAAAACAGGAGTTGCTAAGTTTCAGACAGTTACTATCACAGGCGCGTCAAGCACTATAGAGACATCAGCAATATTAGGATCAACTACAGTAGAAGAAGCGGAAAGAGGCGCGACAGCAAATTTGCCAGATGATACTAATTTATCGCTTTACTGGTCTTTGGATGAGGGCGCGGCTCTTGTGGCTGTTGATACTTCTGGCAATAGCAATGACGGCACGCTAAATGGCACAATGACAGACGCGGACTGGGTAACAGGAGTATCAGGCACAGCACTAGATTTAGAAGGTACTGATGATTTTATTGATATAGCGTCCCCAAGTTTTATTGATGATACGCAAGGGGCAGTATCTTTATGGGTTAAAATGGATGGTTTAGCTGCGGCTGATACTATCTGGTCAGTAACAGTTGACGGCAGTAATGATGATGACTACAGATTAGATTTTAGAGGAGATGTTGATAATAAATTAGAAATTGCTTATTTTTTAAACGGCGCGACCACAATGCAGTTGAGATCAGCTGATAATGCTATCAATGATACTAACTGGCATCATGTTGTTCTAACTTCTGATGGTTCGACAGTTAGACTTTATGTGGATAGCGTTGAGCAGACATTGTCAGTAGTGGTGGGCAGTAATAACGGTTCGTGGATAGGGGACGCTACCCAAGCTGATGTTTTTGCAGTAGGAGTTTTAAAAAGAACGAGTGATGTTCAATTTTTAGATGGTCAAGTAGATGAGATACGGGTTTATTCAGCTAATTTAACAGCTGCAGAAGTTTATGCTCTTTATAAAAATCCAAGTGCTATAAAATCAGCAAAAGCAGTTGATACACAAAATGTTAATACAGTAGCTGCAACCCGTGTACAGCCAAGAGCAGAAACCTTTTATGAAAAGTTTGTGTCTGTAGGCAGTGCCGCAGACGGACTGGTTGAAACAACAGGAGGTGGAAGTGCGCTTACTAGACTTAATTTGATAACAGAAATTAACTCTGTGTCTAATGGTGTAAATGAAACTTGTAAATTATCTACTACTACCAGCCCCCTAACAAATACTGATATTGGCTGGGATGAAGCAAGCGCGATTGAGTTTTTTATTCCAATTAGGTTATCTCATACAGCAAATCAAGATGTATTATGGGGTTTGGTTGATGACGATGCGGCAATGATGCAAGCAGCAGGAGATGTGCCAGCAGACGGAGCTTTAACAGACAGGCATATAGCATTTATAGTTGTTGACGGTACTCTTAAAGCGTCTAGCGCGGATGGTACGACACAAGAGACTACTACAGTAACAGGATATACTCTAACTAACTGGAACAAATATTTAATTGTTTTTGACAGCGGCACTGATGTTAAGTTCTATGTTAATGATACTCTGGAAGCAACGCATACTACTAATATTCCTGCTGGCGCGGGTTCAGCGCAAAGATTTGGCTTGCACATGGGCATACAGAAGATTGGCACAGGTCAGGCCACGTTAAATATTTCAAATAATTATAGTGTCTTTTTAGACGCTTAAAGATATGCAAATAAATTTAGAAACAAAAAAAATACATTTAAAACATGATTGTAAAGAACCGCATAGAACTATAGGTGAAGATCATCCAGACTATGATAAATTATTACAAGGACATGATTTTGATATTACTGATGACGGGTTTAAAATTAAAGAAACACAGCATGGGGTTAATTATAAAGATTTAAAAAATAAACTAAAACAAGGAACAGCTACATCTGCTGAAGTACAAAAGATGTTAGTTGAATTACTTTAATATGGCTAATCAATTTTCACCACAATTTAAAAGAGGACAAGAGAGATTAATAAAAATTCTCTCTCCTCAACAAAGATTAAAATTCCAGCAAGCTGGTATTATTAAAGGCACGCAAGGCATAGAAAAGATAGGGGGCAGCGAGTTTTTTAAAGTGCCTTCTCCGGATGTTTTACAGCAAATATCTAAAGGTGGATTTATTGATCCAAGAGCCGCTTTACAAGAATTTCCCAAAGTTGACAAAGAGACTGTATCGACAGTGCCGCCAGCAGTTGGAAGAACGCAGCAACCTGTTGTCAAGCCGCCATCTTCAACAAGAAGTAAAGCACCTGTATCGACAGTGCCGCCAGCAGTTGGTGGGTTGCAA
>CEPX01415137.1_pt1 | contig 18103 bp, 25 predicted proteins | sample 361361 | NCBI WGS metagenome assembly CEPX01 (sample SAMEA2619974, study PRJEB7988) | marine metagenome | biome: marine biome (ENVO:00000447); feature: mesopelagic zone (ENVO:00000213) & marine oxygen minimum zone (ENVO:01000065); material: "saline water (ENVO:00002010), including plankton...
GCAGACCAAATAATATAAGGAACAGAAAAAAGGTATCGTCTAGACCTTCCCATTTTACTCCTTCTTCTCTTCAGGTTTAGCTTCCTCTTTTACAGCTTCTTCCTTCTTCTCCTCAGCAGGCTTTTCTTCTCCGCCTTCAGCAACTTTCTCCTCTTTCTTTCCAAAAACATCTGCAAGCTTTTTAGCTCCAGCTTTAACAACATTAAAATTAACTTGCACAGTAGAATCCGCAATCGTCTTTCCTCTAACAGTCTTTCTCAATCGCAAACCTTTCCGAGAATCACGCATACCCCAACCTTTCGTAAATAAAACACGCTTCAATCCAATACCTTCAACATCTTTCTTCATAGGAAAACCAGCAATATCACTACCCCCAGTTATCTCCAATTCATAACCTTCCAAATCAGCACTAACGTCCGCGCCTTGAACATTGTCTCCAACCGCCTTCCCAGCCAGCACATCATTCTCCAGCTCAAGCTTATACGTCTTGCCCTTTTCACTAATGTTTATCTTTAATGTCATAGTATTAATCACCAGCTATTTCAACTGGTACAATTTGTAAAGAAAAAGTGGGTTTTTAAAACTAACTACCCCACCCCTCCACCTTTTTCCTCTTAATATCGGCAATCTCCTGCAAAACCTTCAATTCCCCAGCAGAAAGCAAATCCTTATTCTTCTTGAAACTCCTAAACTGCTTCTCAGAAATCTCAGAATACAAAAACTTCTTATCTCCTAAACGCCTCTCAAAATTCACACCAGGCAAACTCATAGCAAGCTCCTGCCCTTCCAAACCCTCTGAAACAGTTTCTTTTTCATGCTGCAAGACCTTAACTCTAGCAACGCTCTCTCCAGTTTCATCAATCAGAGCAATTCCAGATTTAACCTTCCCAGAAATCACGCGCACCCCAAAAATTGCCGGGTTCGAGTTCCTAAAGACATACTTCTCAAGAATCTCAAGCTTACACAAAGCAGAAAGGCCAAGTAATCTTTCTCTTTCAATCTCAGCCGCTTTCTCTTTTCTCCATTCCTGCAAATCTTCAATCAATTTGTAGACAACATCATTAACAATCGTCTTAACATTCCCAACATCCAAATCCTCCTCAAGAGAAACATTAAATCCTAAAACCACAGAGTTCAATTCATCATTTTCCAAATTCGCCTTCCCAGATACTAAATCAGATTTACCAATATCACCAATTCCTGCTTTAACCACTCGGATTCCCTCTTGCTTTAACAAAGTCAGCAAAGCCTCCAAACTCCCTAAAGAATCAGCCTTAACAATAATCCCTTCCTTGTCCAATTTCATAACGCCAGAAACTTCTTTCTTAAACTCCTTTTCAATCTCTTTCAAGTTCCCCTTAATTTCCTGAAAAGGCATTCCAGACAAAACATTCTCTCTCTCAGTCAAATGCAATTTAATTCCAGTCGCAGCCTCTACTTTCTCAGTAGTTTTATACTTAAAACTCAAAGGCTCAATCTCTTCCAAAGCTCTAACTTTACTTTTAATAACTTTCCCATCCAAAGAAGCAATCGCAATCTCATCTCCTTTTTCCAATAAACCATCATAAAGGATAGCCTCAATAATCTCCCCGGATTTCTCTTTCTTAACTTCTAACACAACTCCCTTCGCATCTTTCCCAATCTTCAATCTCTCTTTCAAATACCTCTGACTCAAACCACATAAAACAAAAAGCAATTCAGCAATCCCTTGCTTTGTATCTGCAGAACAAGGCACAACCGCAATCTTTTTTGTAAAATCAGAAACATCATAATATAAATCAGAATCAAAACCGTGTTCATTCAGGATTCCTTGAAACACTAGCCAAGCCTGGTCAAACTCCTGTCTTGCATTCATTCCCTGGCTTTGAATACTCTCCCTCAAATCCTTTCCTTCATCATTTTGCCATCCAGAAATTGTGTCAATCTTATTCAACGCAACCATGAAAGGAGTTTTATTTTCCTTCAGAATCTTCAAAACTTCTGCAGTCTGCGGTTTTATCCCTTCTTTAATATCCACAACAAGAATGGCCAAATCTGCCAAACCACCACCACGCTTTCGAAGATTAGTAAATGCAGCATGCCCTGGAGTGTCAATAAACAAAAAACCTGGAATATCCAACTTAATCCCTGTCTTTTCCACAATTGGACAAGCCTTCTGAACTTGCGACAAAGGATATTTTGTAAAAGAAATTTTTTGCGTTATCCCCCCAGATTCACCTTCTTGAACACTGCTACCCCGAAAACAATCAAGAATGCTCGTCTTCCCGTGATCCACATGCCCAGCTACAGTAACTATCGGTTGCCTCAGTCCTTTTTCCTTTTCCATTTCTACTTTCCCCCATGTTCATAACTCCTACAAATTCATCATTTTTAAAGCTAATCATTGCAACATAATAATACTTATAAAACTCCATCACATAACTCAAATGTGACAGACCAAAACATAACAGTTAGTGCAGAATTATCCTATAATGGAAAAGAAGGTTCTCTCGAGTTCGATGAAAGAGTGCATTTTCGTCACGGCGACCCAGGATATCAAAAATTCCATATGTCCTCTGAACAGGCACAAGAACTTTCAAGACAATTAAATCTTCCAGAAGATACCAGAACCCACAACGTAAGTTTAAATTACGAACATCTAATGATCATCAAGAGATTTGTTCGTCCATGGTTAGACAAAAACCAAAAAAGAATAGAAAGAAGAGGCAAACTAGAGCAAGATGCAAATAAAGCTTTTGAAAGTGCAATCGAATTAGCAGAAGAAGAACCTAGATATCCAGATATCGGTGGAGTTGAAGCTGACAATGATCTATTGAGAGAAGCAGACGATCCTCTCGAAGATTAAAACCTACATCTCTTTTTCTTCAATACCAGAACTAGTCTCACCACTCGATTGCCCGGGAGATTCCACACTCCCTTCAACATTTTCTTTTTCCCCGGAAGACTCACCAGCTTTTTCCGAAGTTTCTTGAACAGCACTTTCCAATTCTTTTTCATCAATTGAATTAATCATTTCTTTAAAAGCCACAATCTGGTCAGCAGGTATTCGCGTCCCAGCTTTTGTAAAACCAGTATATCTTTCACCTTTAACAAACTCTCTAATAGTCAATCCAACTCGCCCACCGAAATCATCAATCCTCACAATAATATCCGTATCAGGATTCTTCGCAATCTTTCCAACATCTTTCTCCATACGTTGCAAAAAAACTTTAGATATATAAATGTTTATCTTCTCTAAAGAGTTATAATAAAAAATATCCTTTCGCTTACGCTGTACGAATAGCCTGCTCAGCCAAATCTTTCGCCTTAACTCCACCCTCTTTTCCATAATCTCTATGATCTGAAGATTCAAAAGCATTTGGTTTTCTTTGAAATTGAGAAGCTCTTCTCCAATTATTCTCTCTTCTTTTCCTATCATCTTCACTCATGCCGCCTCCACCGCCTCCACCGCCGCCACCATCACAATCATGTCGAGAAACTGCAACATAACCTCCAAATAAACTTCCCCTTCTACGCCTATGTCTATATATCTCCATCATTTTATTTCAAAGGTCCACTAATCTGATTCATCACATTCCTTTGCTCACCACTCCTGTTACTTCCAGAATCTCCCTTCTCTCTCTTCCGAGCTTTTTGCAAAACAAGATCATTATGTGCCTTTATCTTATCATCTCCAGAACCTCTACCTCCGACACCGCGGCGTTTATGCCGATAAACCTCAATCCTCAAAGAAATATCATAAATCCTAGCAGAAATATCAAAAGGACTAGCATAAAAGCTCGTAAAATCTTCGCCACATCGGCGGGCAAGTCGGTAACCTTTGTTCATTCCTGTTAATTCTTCTAGCTTTTCGCTAATTACTATAAGTAGAAAGCCTTTTTAAATTTTTACCCAAACAGAAATATTAAATACACTCACTAATTTAGTTAATAATGCAATCAAAACTCCAACTTTACAACACTTTAACAAGAAAAAAAGAGCCTTTCAAGCCAATCAAAGCAAAACAAGCAGGAATCTACAGCTGCGGCCCAACAGTCTATAACTATGCACATATAGGCAATCTAAGAACATACCTCTTCAATGATATTCTAAAACGCTCTCTCTCTTTCCTAGGCTTCAAAGTAAATCATGTAATGAACATCACAGATGTAGATGACAAAACAATTAAAGCAAGCCAAAAAGAAAAAACCTCATTAAAAAACTTCACAAGAGAATATGAAAAGATATTCTTCCAAGACTTACAAGAGCTAAATATAATCAAGCCAACAATCATACGAGCAACAGAATCAATTCCAGAAATGGTCTCAATTATAGAAAGACTTCTTAAGAAAAAATATGCCTACAAAACACCAGACGGAATCTATTTCTCAATCTCAAAATTCAAACCATACGGAAAACTCGCAGGATTAAGCAAGATCAAAAAAACAAAAGAAAGAATCAGTTCTGATGAATATGAAAAGTCTACACCACAAGATTTCGCATTATGGAAATTCTACACTCCAAAAGATGGAGATGTTTTCTGGGACACTAAAATAGGAAAAGGCCGCCCCGGTTGGCACATTGAATGTTCTGCAATGTCAATGAAACTCTTAGGAAATACTCTAGACATCCACACAGGAGCAACAGATTTAACATTCCCACACCACACAAATGAAATCGCACAATCAGAGGGAGCAACTGGGAAGAAATTCGTCAATCACTGGCTCCACGCTGGCTTCCTAAAAATGCAAGACAGCAAGATGTCCAAATCTCTCGGCAACGTTCTCACATTAAATGAGATTAAATCTCAAGGATTCAAACCAATCCACTTCCGCCTCCTCGTTCTGCAGACCCATTACAAAAAACCGCTAAACTTCTCACTAGAAAACCTAGACGCAGCCAAGACTGCATTCAACCACATAAAAAGAAAAGTCATAGAGCTAAAACAAATCTCCCATTCAGCAAAAGACCTCACAAAGCAATACCAAGAACAATTTCAAGAAGCAATCTCTGATGATTTAAATACACCAAAAGCCCTAAACATTTTCTGGCAAGCACTAGACGACCCAAACTTCTCCACACCAAAAAAACTCAAACTTCTCTTGAATTTCGATGAAGTTTTAGGACTAAATCTAAAGAATATGAAAAAAGAAAAAATCACAATCTCAAGTGAAGTCAAAAAACTTCTGGATTCCAGAGAACGATTTAGAAAGAATAAACTCTGGGAAAGAGCCGATGTAATCCGTCAAAGAATTCATGATCTCGGTTTTCGAGTCCAAGACACAGCCAAAGGTCCTAAGTTAGAAAAGCTCTAACCAAAAGCAACCTTATATCTATCTCGAAGAATCTCTTCCCCTATCAAAGGAATTCTCTCCCTCAATCCTTCAGCAAATCCAAGCTCAATATTATAATAATGAACCAAATGTCTATTCCTTCCAGAAACAATAATATTTTTATAATGTCTCGCCAAAATTATCAAAGCCCCGATAACACCAGAATTAATTCTTGTTCTAGGGTCAAAATCAAGGATTAAAGTTCCAGGAAAAACATCTTTTTGATATAATCTCCCGAAAAAACGTGAGAAGTTGTCAAAATCAACTCTCCACCCATCTTCATCACGCCTTCCTCTAACAGAACAAAGCACCAAATCATCTCTTGGTCGAGAAACATGCATAACACACGCTCTTTTCTTTTCCATATTAATCCCTTAAATTACAGCTCAAAAAAGTATTTAACCCTTCTTATTATAATAATATCAAGAAAGAGGGAAAATGTCATTAAAACTAATTTCATCAGGGTTCTTAGTAAAAACAATAACTGGATTTGATGACACAATGACCCAAATCCCAATTGTCGGAGCAGTTGCAAGAACAAAATACGGAAGAATTGCATTTTCCATTGGAATTTTACTTGCAGTAACAACCGCAATCATCCTCTCTTTTCTATTTGCAAGCGCAATCAAGAACTTCGCATATCACAAATATCTCGTCTCAGGTCTTTTAGTAATAATTGCATTAACAGTTTATTTTGATGTTCAATTGTACAAGCCAAAGAATAGAGTCATAAAAAGAGCAAAGCAAATCCAACAAATAACAAAAAAAAGATTTCTGAAACTTCTTGGCATAGGTTTTATAGCTGCATTCATAACAGTTATTGATGACTCTGTTGCCTATTCCTCTGCTCTTCTTGGTGCAGTTAGTTCAGCCCCTTTTGTAATTCTCGGAATCTATATTGCACTATTTTTAGAACTAATAATAATAGTCTATTTCTCATCACTAATCTCAAAATTCAAGTATAAAAAACAAATTGCAACTCTCGGCCTTCTTACCCTAGCTTTATTAGTCTTCCTTGAGATTCTATAATCACTTCCTTCCAAGAAGAATTTTCTTAACTTTTCCAGCCCTTTCTTTTGTATCCTCAGCTTCCTTAATCCCAGCTTTCCTCAATAATTTCTCCTTTACACGCAATTGCCTTTTTAATTCATCAATCTGAAATTTCTGTTCCTTAGCATTCTTTAATTCTTCTTTTTTCTTTTCCCTTCTTACATAAACAAAGATTTTCTGAATAATAAATTTGAACAAATTCAAAACTAACAATAATACAAGTAGGATAATAATCAAAGCAAAAACATCAATCAATCCAAACTTAAGAGGAGAAAAAACATATAAAATAATGGCAAAAGCAACTAAGTTAACTGTCAATGGAGAACTCAGATGTCTTGCAAATCTTTCTGGAAGAATGTGTTCAAAATTGAATCTTAAGAATAACATTCCAATAAACAACAAAAAGACAGAAGCAAGACTCTTTGCTTGGAATTCTAAAAAGTTAGCAGCTCCGAATCCATCAATACTATAAATATGCCTCAATAAAGAGATAGAAACAAAAAGTAGTACAAGAGAGTTAGCAACATAAGTATTCCACCCAGGAAGTTTCTCTTCTTCCGAATATCTCTCAAAATAAGCAAGAATTACAATTGTAGCAACTGCCAATGGGAGTATGTTCCACAAAACCTCTGTTGTTACTATCAACTTCAAATAATGAAAAATCATCAACCAAAGTTCTTCAAACATCTTACCCCTCTAAAACCTCTTTAGTCATATAACTATTTAGAAAAAAGTATTATTAAATCTATTGAATACTTGCCTTCACAATCTTAACGTCTTCCAAAGGTTTATCATTCGCACCTTTCTCAACCTTAGCAATCCTATCAACAACATCCATCCCCTCAACAATTTTCCCAAACACAGGATGCTTGTCATCCAAAAAGTTATTATCAACTAAATTTAAGAAGAACTGACTTCCCCCCGTATTAGGCCCTGCGTTTGCCATTGAAATCGTTCCACGGTCATTTCTATTATTATCAGTAAACTCATCTTTAATTGTATATCCTGGGCCACCCATTCCAGTTCCATCAGGGTCCCCGCCTTGAACCATAAACCCTTCAATCACTCTATGAAAAATCACGCCATCATAAAATCCCTCAGAAACAAGCTTCTCAAAATTCCCAGCCGTAATAGGCATCTCCGAATCCAGAGCAATAACTATATTTCCCATTGTCGTTTCCAAAACAACTTTCTTTCCTTCTGATTCCATATTCAAAATAAAATATCCTCCAACTACTATTAATATCAAAATCAGCCCTATATATAATATTCCTTTTTTCATCTTAATTCTCAACTCAAAGATTTAATGTTTATAAAATTAATCCTTAGCCACTTTCCACATCAATTCAAAATACTGTCGATAACCATAAGCAATATCCTTGCTCTTTATCACAACAGCAACAGGCTTCTCCGCCCACTGAATAATTGCAACTTTATCCCCATAAATATTAATCGCAACAGGATTCTCATACTTCTTTGACAAATATTTTATCTCGACAGGTTTAACAAATTTTACACTTCGCGACTGCGCAATCACCCGCGCCTTAATCTTTTTCTTTCGCCTTTTCAACTCATACCACTTAAAATAAAACTGCAAAGTCTCATATGCTTTCGGAGAAGCTCCCATAATCAAAACCTCTGGATAATTCAACTGATCTTCAAAAACAGTCTTCAATCCAGCCTTTCCCTTATAAAAATTCGTTTCCTCCTTTCCCTTCTCTTCCTTATACTTCTCTTCCAATTCCAAAACAACTGGCTCCAACATCTCCTTCTTCTCATCAATAATCTCCCTAATCCGCCGTGGATTCTCCGCCTGAAACAATCTCCTATTATTCTCCAAGATATACCCAAGAAGTCCTTTCTGAATTAACATCTCAGTCGTGTCATAAACAGTTCTCCTGTGCAATCCAGTTTTCCTAGAAATCCTGCCAGCTAAAGAAGGCCCAAGTTCCAACAAAGCAAGATAAACTTTGATTTCATTAGATGTCAAACCAGCCTGCTTCAATTCTTCCATACCTAATCAAACAAACAACAATTTATAATCCTTTCTACTGAGGTGATAAATATCACCTCATAAGTTTATCTTCCTTTTCAATTATCCTCTACTAATTAAATCGTAGGAGGTAAAAAATGAATAAAGAACAAACAGAAAGACAAATACTTGAACTGATTGCTACAGATAGAATCGACGTTCCAATCTCAAGCATGTCAGGAAAACTAAAGAGGCAAAAGCCAAAATTGGCACAAGCTGTTAACCTCTCTCCAAGTAATACATTTCGTGGAGAAAGAGTCTACGCAACTCTGTCTGAAGAAGACAAGCAGAAAGCAAGAGGAATGCGTGAAGGAATTGATGTCTTTTCACAAAGATACCCAAAACAGGGAGAAGTCCTTCAAGGAATCATAGATGAACAAAGAGCATACCATGAAGTACATTTAACTTTTGGAATGTATGAAGGAACAAGATTGACATCAGATGACTATCTAGGTGTAATGGAATCCCTAGGATTCACAGATACAATGTCTCGTAATCTCTACCCAGAGTTAATGAAGATATCTCGTAATCTATCAAGAAAAAGAGACGAAGCAGATAGAAGCATTCTTGTAGGTTAATCAATCAAAAAAATTTATTTTATTTTTTTAGTTTTTAATTAGACAGTACTCTCATTCAACTGTCCAATTTAGATTTAGAAAGATTAATCATGAGTATCTAAGTTAAAAATCACACCACTACCTTTTAACGTCTCCATCAACTTATTCCCCAACTCAAAAATATCTTCTTTCTCTGGTTTCTTATCTTCCCAATCATAAACATGATCAATAGGTCCCAACTCAGAATTAAAACCAAGCTCTTCAACTTTTCCAACAATCTCACTCATATTGAAATCCCCAGAAGTGCCAAAGTACATTACAAGGTATGTTTTCCATCCCATTAAAATCAAAGAGAAAGCACACTTAATAAATATTATTGTCCCAAAACAAAGAAAACGCCCGGACCAGGATTCGAACCTGGGAATCCGTGAGGAAACACGCTCTCCAAGCGTGCGCGTTAACCGCTCCGCCATCCGGGCATATTCAGTTGCTCGGATACTGAGAATTTCCTGTTCTCTCCATCCGGGCATGAAACTAAATCAATTCTAAAACAAAAGAAGTCCTTTTAAGCGTTTTGCTCTAAACTCTGCGAGCATAACTAACAAAAGAGTAATCTCCTCTGTCATCTCTCTCAACTTCTTTCCAAAGAATTCTTGAGAATTCAGGAAAACAAACATCCCCTTCATAATCCCCATGAATCTCTGTCAATTCCATCTTCGCAGCAAGATTAATTGTAAGTTCATAAACACTCTTCCCCCCTGCAACAAAAGTATCTCCAAAAGAATTAGCAGCCATCTCCAAGGCTTCATCAATCGACCTTGCAACTACAACATTCCCTTCAGATCTAAAATCATCTCTCCGAGATAAAACAACGCTCACTCGATCTGACAAAGGTTTCCCTAAACTTCTCACAATAGAATCATAAGTCAATCTCCCCATAACAACCGAATGCCCAACAGTTAACTCCTTAAACCTTCTCAAGTCTTCTGAGATATGCCAAGGAATCTCCCCATCTTTTCCAATAACTCCGTTATTCGCAACTGCAGCAATTATATTAATTACCATCTCTAAGAACTTTCTGTCTCTGCCAAAACAGTTTCAATTGGCCTAAACCTTGGCTTCCGATCATCACACCCCTCAGAGAGATAAGTTGCTATCTTAAGAGAGTCTCCTCCTGAAGACACAACATCTGCCGCTTCATCCCTACCGCAATATCTTGCCCTCTCATCAGGCAGTGTTTGATGAAATCTAAAATGCTCACAAGATTCACCAGAAAATCTCCTATATTCTTCAACCAAACATTGAGCCTTAGACAAATCAACACGATACTCCCATGTAACATTTTCACCAGAAAAATCAACTTGCCCAGAATCAACAAGAGACAAAATTTTACTTAAACCCATATCAGAGAATTTGAAATTAATTTGCCTAAGATCCTCCTTAACATCCCTCAACAACTCTAAAATCCTCTTCTCATTAATCTCAGAAAAAGGAGGCTCATAGATAATAGGATTCTTTAGCACCATCCCCGCCAAAACCTAATACACTTTAAAAAAACATCTATCCTAAAAAGTATATATCAACAGCCCACAATAATATTTAAAAAAATACAATCCAACTAAAACCATGACAAAGGGGGAAAGACATCCAGAACATCAATACCTCGACATTCTCGAAGACATTATGGACAACGGTTCTGATAAAAGAGACCATAATGAAGGAACATTAATAAAAAGTGTCTTCGGCAGACAAATCCGTTTTGATCTTCAACAAGGATTCCCTCTCTTAACAACAAAAAAAGTCCACTGGCCATCAGTCCTTCACGAATTAATCTGGTTCACAACAGGACAATCAAACATTGAATATCTTGCTCAACATGGAGTTAAAATTTGGGATGATTATCCTTTCAAGAAGTACAACGCAGCCAGAGAGCAAGATTCTTCCCTCCAAGAAATGACGAAAAAGGAATTCATCCAGACAATTAGAGAAAACCATCAATTTGCACAAAAATGGGGTGAACTTCCTCACATCTATGGAGAACAATGGAGAAGATGGAAAGCAAGCGATGGAAGAGAAATCGATCAATTAAAATGGGCTCTAGAAAGCATTAGAGATTTCCCCCATAGAAAACACCAAGTAGTATCTTCCTGGAATCCTGAACAACTTTATCAAATGGCTCTTCCTGGACAAGCACTTAATTTCCCTCTCTGTCATATATTCTACCATTTCAACGTTGCAGACGATAAACTATCATTACAATTATATCAAAGAAGTTGTGACTCTTTTCTTGGCGTTCCTTTCAATATTGCTAGCTATGCCCTCCTCACCCAATTAGCAGCCCAAGTTACAGGATATCAGCCAGGAGACTTTGTTCACACATTTGGAGACATCCACATTTATGAAAAACATTTCGATGCTGTCAGAGAACAACTTCCTAGACTTCCAAAACCTTTCCCAACTGTAAAAATAAATCCAAGAATAAAGAGCATTGATGATATTGATAATATCCAATACGACGATTTCATTCTCGAAGGCTACGACCCTCACCCAGCAATAAAAGCCCCATTAACAGTTGCAGGCGGCTTTGACGAAAAAGACAGAAAACCAGACCAAAAACCCTAAACCTGCTTCTCGCTCTCTCCTTGAGTTGAAACTCTCCCATGCTGCCACTGCCCGCTATAAGAACGAACATTCGTTCCAGTTCTAAAGAAATAAAGGTGCGCCAACCTTGCCCCCAACTCAAAAGTGAAGTTTCTAGCAGAGTTATAATTATAGAGTCCAAAAGTCAATGGACCTTTATAACCCGGACTAATTGTTCCAAACTTCATTCCAACTCCTGATCTCAATAAAGTTGATCTTGGTACAGGAATTACATTAATATTATCTGGAAGATTCAAACTTTCCATCAAAGTGATTAAGACATACTGATTAGGACCCAATACAAATTGATTATCTTTACCTACTTCCGCAACTAGCCTTGTAGGGGGAGTTTTCCTCATCTCTTTTTCAGAAGTATCCGCTTCAATATACCCTCCTTCTCCTTCTAACATATGCACCTGCCCCACCCTAACATCAAATCCAGACCCTTCAGGATTATTCAATTCCCTATCACACAAATTCTCAATTAATTTAATATTAGGATCTCTAACAAGCTCCAACAACTCTAAAGTGCCCATCATACCAGCAGGAATTTCACTCATCTTTTTTACCTCAACTAAATTACCACAATCTTAAAGCTATATAAATATTTATACTCTAAATCACTCCAATCTTCTCAAGCAAAATCTCCCAAGAGGGCTCCAACCCCAAATCCTTAATCTCCTTTTTAGAATACCAACCAATCGACTTAACTTCATCATCTTTTTTCTTAGTCCTTCCAGAAACATCACATCGAAAAACATACCAATAATGGTTAGTTGCCCCCTTAACACACCAATTGTCTTCTAACTCTATTTCTAAAATTAACTTCTTTGATTTAACATCTAACCCAGATTCTTCCCTTACCTCTCTTATCAAAGCATCTTCAATTTCTTCACCATCATCAACATGCCCAGCAATACAAGCAAATCCTTCTGGCTCAATAGCCCTATCAATCAACAAATACTTCCCATCTTTTTCAATCAAAGCTCCAACACTATAATGCATTAATTCTCCCTTAGAACTCTTTCCAATTTTAAACTCCATCAGAATCTCACTCCTTCATTTCAATCTTAATTTGCACCGAACGAGGAATCTGCAATTTCATAATCGAATGCAAAATCCTGTCTTCAGCAGGCAAATCAATTACTCTTCTATGAACTCTCATCTCAAACCTGTCAAAAGTAGCTGTTCCATCACCACACGGAGACTTCCTAGTTGTAACTTTCAACCTTCGAGTTGGCAAAGGAATAGGTCCACGCATCACAACACCAGCCCGGCTAATAATTTCACCGACTGATTCTATCACATTATTCAAAGCAGCAATGTCAATGCTGTTCAATTTGATTCTAACTCTTGCCATAAAGTGTCAAGAAAAAGTTGATTTAAAAACCTTTACATCCGCGGAAAACAAAAAAAAACAGGCCCGAAGCGCCGCAGGCCCCGAGCCCCTTCACCCCAGCCAAACCGGGATGAATATGATACTATTATCAAATTTCTACCTTCTTTTAAACCTTACCAAAATACTCGTGAATTTTAGGATCCCACAAACTCACAACCTTCCGGTCTAAAGAACCAATTACATCCTGTTTTTTCACCCATTTAACTTCAACCAAATCACTTCCTGCCACAGCACAATCACTACCAGAAAAACATTCATACCAACTCAAACTCTTCCCAGTCGGACTAACATGAGAAGCCAAATACTGCCCAACCCAAACATCCAAACCAGTCTCCTCTTTCATTCCTCTTATCAAAGCAGCCTCATCACTCTCCCACTTCTTTGTTGTTTCCCCAGGAATATGCCACGCACCAGCAAAAAACTTAGGAGAATTAGGATTCTTTCTACCAATCAAAACATTCCCTTGATAATTAATAACCGCAATAACTCCTCTTCTCTTTCCCATACAATCATTCAATCTAAAGAGCATTTATTTATTATTGTGAAGAACTACTTATTCTTCTCAGTCCGAGGATGCTCATGTCCAAGCTCCCTCTTATTCTTCAACTGCTGAAGATGCTTCTTCTTCTCTTTCAAAAATTTACTAACATCAAACCCGTGCTTAGAAATCATCATAGAGGCATGACTCCCTCCCAAAAAGTGAGGCATTATAACATAAGTCGCACCGGCATCATACAACGTATTTGATTCATCAATATTATGAGAGATCACAATAACAATGGTGTCTTTACTCGCCTTCCTAACTTTCTTAATCAATAGCAGATTCGTTTCAAAATCAGGTATTGTTGAAACAATCATCTTTGTCCTAGCCAAATCTAGTTCATTCAAAAATTCTTCATCATCTGCATCCCCATATCTACAATCAATGTTCTTCTTAGACAATTCATTAATCGTCTCAGGATTGTAATCAACAACTAAGAACTTCTTCTTCAACTTCTTGAAAGAATGAAGCAAATCATAACCAATTCTGTTATAACCAAACAAAATGATATCATAATTCTTAACTTCAAACTCTTCTCCTTTGGCCTTCTTCCTCTCAAAGATAGACAAATACCTAGCGACATAAGGATAAATCTTATCAGAATATAACACAAGATACGTTGATCCAGAGATAGTTATCAAACCAACAATTGTTACTAAAGAAAGAATCTCATTAGTAAGATGCCCTAGCCCAACACCAAGCAAAACAAGAATCAAAGAAAATTCACTTATCTGAGCCACTGTGAATCCTGCCTGGAAGCTGATTTTCTTCTTGTATCCAAGAAGTCCCATCAAGACCATAACAATCAAAGGGTTCCCAATAAGAATAAACAAAGAGAAAATTATTGCGGGAAGAATAAGCTGAGTTATATTCCCAAATACCATCTGAGAACCAAGAAGTATGAAAAACAGAATGATGAAGAAATCTCTTAGAGGTCTCATCTTGCTACTTATCTCATAATGATAAGGGGACATAGAAAGTGCAATACCTGCAACCAAAGCACCTACTTCCATTGAAAAACCAACATAATGGAACAAAGCCGCAAGACCAAGACCCCATCCAATTGAAAATAAGAACAAAAATTCTTGAGACTTTGCAAAAAAGCCAGACAAACTTGGCAGAACATAAATACTCACTAAGATAAGCCCAACAATCAGAACAAGACCAGTAAGAATTGCCACAAGAGGTAAGTTAGCCATATCCAAATTACCCGAAAAAGAAGAAAGAACCATTAAAAGAATTATAACAAAAATATCCTGCACAAGTAAGAAACCAATTGAAATCTTCCCATACAATTTCTCTAAATCTTTCTTATCAGACAATAATTTCATAATTATAATGGTACTACTAAATGTTAAGGCGATAGCAATATACAATGAGACAATTACTGAGAATCCTAATAGTCTACTTATGAAAAACCCAATTAAAGAAGTAAAGGCAATCTGCCCAAGCCCAGTTATCAAAGATACTTTTCCAACTTCTTTTATAACCCTAGGACTCAAGCTCAAACCAACAATAAAAAGAAGAAATGCCACACCCATTTGAGAAAACACTGCTATTGTCTCTGTAGAGCGAACAACATCCAGAAAGTAAGGACTAACAATTATCCCAGAAAGAATATAACCAATTATCAAGGGCTGTTTCAACAACTTTATTATCCCAGTTATTAAAACAGTTACTCCAATAATTATGCCCAATTCTATGAATACTTCCATTTCATATCACCTTTTTTTCCATCATGTTATCGCCCAATCTTCTTAACCTTAGGAGGATGCAATTCCTCCTGACTGCTCCAGAATTGCATAACAGTATAGAAAATCCTCAAAATAACTTCAATAGCAAGAATCACTAAGAGAAAGTACAAGATACTTCCAAACAAAGTCGGAATCTCCATAGCCCTAGAAAAGAATCTGTTAACATCAAAAGCCCCTGGAGACAAAAGAAAAACAGACAAAGTAATAAATGGAAATAACTTTGCCAAATCTTTAGCAATCTCGTGCTTATGATAAGCCAAAATCCTAATTGCAGCAACTAGGGCGGCAGTCAATAACAATATCTGTGAAGTCGCCCTCTCCTCTACAACTAAGAAAACAATAATAGACAACGCAGCAAACCAAACAAATATTAACAAAGGCATAATGATAATATATTCTAACAGATAAAGTGCAATAGCCAGAATCTTATTTACCGCTGGATGCTCAGACCGATTAAATTGCCTCAAATTCAAAGCAATCAGATTCCTTTTTGACAAAGAATTATAAAAGTACCATATAAAGAGCGCAACAACTGCAATTGCTATTGCAAATAAAAATACTGATACTGCATCGCCCATTCCAGGAGAAAAAGAATCAAGAAGCTTATTATAAAGCCCAGACGCAGATCCAACAACATTATCAATCACCTCTACCATTTTCTAATAAAAGAGATTTACTTTATAAATATAATGAAATCCCCTAAATTTAAATATCTCCACTTTCTTTCTAATTCATGATAGATATCAATATTGTAAGAGAAAACCCAGATATAGTAAGGGAGAACATGAAAAAGAGATTCCAAGAAGAAAAACTCCCACTAGTAGACAAAGTATCAAAGAAAGACCAAGAATGGCGCAGAATAAAGACAATAACAGATGGATTAAGACATGAAAGAAACAAAATTTCTGCCCAAGTCGCAGAAGCAAAGAAAAATAAAAAGCCCGCCGAAGCCCTCTTAAAAAAAGCAAAGGAAATCCCAAAAAAATTATCTGAATTAGAAACAAAATCCCGCGCCCTACAAGAAGAGATAAAACAAATAATGATGCAAATCCCAAATATCATTCACAAATCTGTCCCAATTGGACGGGATGAGTCCCAAAACGTTGAAAGAAAGAAAATAGGCAAAATACCAAAGTTTGATTTCAAGATAAAAAACCACGTCGAGATAGCAGAAGATCTCGACATTGCAGATTTTGAAACATCTGCCAAAGTCTCAGGCTCTGGCTTTTATTACCTAAAAGGAGACTTAGCAATTTTAAACCAAGCCCTAATCAACTACGCCAGAGACTTCATGATATCAAAAGATTACCAATACATAGAACCTCCTTTAATGATTAGAAAAGAAATTTTAGACGGCGTTTACTCCAAAGCAGAGATTGACCAAATGTCTTACAAAATTGATGGGGAGGATCTCTATTTAATTGCAACTTCCGAACACACTTTAATTGGCCTCTTCACAAACAAGACTATTCCACAAAAACAGCTCCCTGCAAAAATCACAGGATATTCAATGTGCTTTAGAAAGGAAATCGGCTCTCATGGAATTGACGAAAAGGGACTCTTCCGAACTCACCAGTTCAACAAACAAGAGATGATTGTAATTTGCAAGGCTGAAGATTCCTACAAATTCTATGATGAAATGCTAGACCTTTCTGTCGAAGTATACAAAAAATTAGGCATACCTGTTCGAGTTTTAGAATCTTGCTCAGGCGATCTCTCTGATCTCAAGGCAAAGGGAGCAGATGTGGAATTCTGGAGCCCAACAGAAGAAAAATACAAAGAAATAGGTTCCATAACAAATATGGAAGAAGCCCAAGCTCGAAGATTAAATATAAAGATAATAAATGAGAAAGGAGAAAAGAAATTTGCCCATACTCTTAACAATACAGTAATCGCAACATCAAGAGCAATGCGTGCAATCCTAGAAAACTTCCAACAGAAAGACGGCTCTGTCAAAATCCCAGATGCCTTAGTCCCTTACATGAACGGTAAAAAAGTAATTAAAAAACAATAAAAATTAATTGCTTATTGAGTCTATTATCTTCAAAACAACTCCAAGAATTGCTAAGATTACAACAAACCATCCAACAACTTGTGTTACAGAAACCGGAATGAAAAGCTGCTCAACATTTAATGTTCCATCAACCATTCCAAAACCAACAGCTAAAGAAACCAAAACGCCAGCAAGCCAGACAATCAATGTCCACAAGCTCGCCAATGGTCCACCACTTCTCCTAGCCGGACCAACCTTTTTTGCTTTTGCCATATTTATCCTCCTTTATAATTTTTGGAGAATAAATGCTTGAGAAATTCTTGTTTCTCATTGTATTTACCTCCTTTTGATTAATTACTAATATCTAATATTCTATTTAAATTTAACTCCGTTCAATACCAACCTTCTTCCCAGAACTAAAAATCACAACTTTATTTGGAACTTCTCTTTTAATCACTCTATCAAGAGTAGCTACATACGCTCCTTGCTTTCCTTTCTCAATCAAACCTTCATCAACATTCCTCCCTCCAAGCCTAGTCTTCTTAACCTTCTGAGACTCAATCATTTGCAAAGCCAAATCAATAGCATTCCTGTCTGCTCGGGAACTTTTGCTACCCATCTTCAAATCTTTCAATTCCTGCAAAACACCACGAGGCAATAGAACCTTAAAACCCAACAACTTCAATTGCTCCAAGAAATCAATATTTTTCCGCACACATGAAATAACAAAACTCGAATCAAGAATCACTTCCATGAAACCAAGAGACAAATCAAGTATATAAGAATTGCGTTAACCCAGTTATATAAAAACTTAAATATCCTCCA
>CEPX01198258.1_pt1 | contig 18090 bp, 22 predicted proteins | sample 361361 | NCBI WGS metagenome assembly CEPX01 (sample SAMEA2619974, study PRJEB7988) | marine metagenome | biome: marine biome (ENVO:00000447); feature: mesopelagic zone (ENVO:00000213) & marine oxygen minimum zone (ENVO:01000065); material: "saline water (ENVO:00002010), including plankton...
ACTATAAGAACCATCAGAATTATTACAGCAATAAGAATCTTGATTATCTCCTCTATCTCCATCTTAAGTATCTCTAGATTCTATGCTTAATAAAGATTATGTTAATTAAAAATTTTATCTAACAACTTATTTTTGTCAAAAACTTCTAAATCTTCATAGGCCTGTCCCGTTCCTAAGAAATAAATTGGTTTTTTTGTTACATGTGAAACAGAAATCGCAGTTCCGCCTTTTTCATCAACATCGGCTTTTGATAGGATTATCCCATCAATTCCCACGGCATCATTGAAATCTCTAGCTTGTGTTGTGGCATCATTCCCCGTAATAGACTCACCCAAGAAAATCTTAAGATCTGGAGAATTCACCCTAACTATCTTTTCAATCTCCTTCATCAAGGTATCTCTATTATTCATTCTTCCTGCAGTGTCAATAAGAACCACCTCAATATTATTTTTCTTTGCATGAGCAATCGCATCAAAACCAACAGAGGCAGGATCAGAACCATAATCTTTTTTGATTAATGGAACACCTAATTTGTCTGCATGAATTTGCAATTGTTCAATCGCAGCTGCTCTAAAGGTGTCTGCAGAGGCCAAACAAACAGATAATTTATTTTTTAATAAAAGATTTGTAACTTTTGCGATGGTTGTGGTTTTCCCAGAACCATTAATGCCGGTGAATAGAATTACAAAGGGCTTATCTCCACTTTTTATTTGATCGATTAGATTAGGGGGATTTTGAAGCAATTCTTCTATGGATTCTTTTAATGCTTCTTCAACATTGGTTTTTACGCTTTCTCCAACAAGCTTTTCTCTCAATGATTTTTTCAATTCCTCAATCGCTTCGTAGGCGACATTGTTTTGTAGCAAGATCATTTCTAATTCGTCGAACACTTCATCGAATTTTTCTTCCGTTAAGCTTTTTCTAAAGATAGATTTTGATTTTTTCACTTCTTTTTTTATGTCTTCAAATATTTCTTCTGTTTTTTCATCAACAGCCTCTACTTTCTTTTTTACTTTCTTTTTTACTTTCTTTTTATTGGTCTTTTTCGGTTCTTTCTTCTTGGGTTCTTTCTTCTGTTCCACATCTTCAACTATTTCTGCTTCTGCATCAGTTTTCTTGATCCAGCCTTTCAATTTTTCTTTTAGGTTTTTAAACATATTTTTGATTAGATTTCTTAGGTTAAGAATGTTTTGGTGGAGTATAACAATCCTTAAAAGCTGATTTGTTTTTTGGTTTTTATGATAACGTTTAATGATCTGTATGAGTCTGTAAGGAAGGAAAAATATAGTGATTCTTTGCAAATTTTGCCTGCTAAGTTTTTGCAGGAAGCTAGCCAGTATTTCAAAGAAAAAAGGGAATTTTTAGCAAAAGAAGAAGATATGTTTAGTGAGATAGCTATTAAGAATAAGAAAAAATTAGAGAATGCACTAACAAGTTTCAAAGATTTGATTAGAATGAGGAAGAAAAAAATCTTGAATTTGGCATTTGTCGCTGCAGAAGTTGGAATTAGTAAAAAAGATTTCGACAATATGTTTGGATACGAGAAAGATCTGTTCGAGTCTGTTATAAAATCGCTTGAAGGGGCAGAGAAGAGTAAGTCTTCGGAGATGAGCGGAGAAGCAAAGGCTGAGTTCAAACATAGGCTGGTTCGTTTTTTAGAAGATGTTTCCGGTTTTCTTAATTTTGAAGGGGTGGAGATTGGCCCATTCCAAAAAGGAGAAATTCATAACTTAGAGTCGGATGTTGTCGGTATTCTTGAGAAAGACAAGAGAGTTGAAGTAATAGATTATGACTAGAAACTTTTAAAAATTCTTAATAATATTTGTTTTTAAGTAAAATGGCGGAGGGATTATGATGGCGGAAGATTCTTGTATTTTTCCAGGATGTCCAAAATGTGAGAAGGGGTATTTGTTACCTTTTTCATATAAGGAAGATGTCTTTGAGAAATGGAAATGCTCGGAGTGTGGATTCACAGTAATGAAGAAAGAGTAGGCATTCGAAAACCTTTTATATTTGTCTTTCTTTTAGTTTTAATGGCATCTAGAAGTACATCTTCTAAAAGTTCTGGTGGTGTGAGATGCGGCTTTAGTGGTCATGATGCCATAAGGGTTTGTTCTAATTGCTGGAAGTGTGAAGAGCATTGCGATTGTTCTTCTAAAAAGAAAAGATTTGTTAATGGGCATATTGGCAACTAGAGTTCTTTTTCTTGCAAAATGTTTAAATACCCTAATCACTCACTGATAAAGTACCAATTGGTGACTAAAATGGGTGAAATTAAGATTATCGTGTCAGACGTGATGGATAACAGAATAGAGGAAATTTCCCAAAAGGTAGGAATTAAAAAGACAGAATATGTTAAAGGTCTTGTTATTGAGGATCTGAAGGGAGAAAAATAGTGAATTCTAAAATCTTTTGGACTGAATTTAAGGAGCATTTGCCTTTTGCTGTCTTTGTTAGCTTTGTTGCTGTTTCCATTGTTTTAATAGGTGAGTTTTCTAGTTTTCACATAGGAAGAGGATTTTTTGAGGAAGCACATTTTGTTCATTTATTTTTTAGCGCAGCAGCTACCTCGGCAGTTTTTTATCGCCATAGAAAGAATATATATTTGGGGGTTTTAGTGGGCATATTGGGGGCAATTATAATTGGATCTGTTAGTGATGTGTTGTTTCCTTATGTCGGATCAAGCATCTTCGGGATTCCTGTTCTTTTTCATCTACCCATTCTTGAAAGCACTCTTCTTGTTTTGTTTGTTTCTTTAGTCGGGGGAATATTTGGCGTTATTATAAAAAAGAGCATTCTTTCACACTCCCTCCATGTATTTCTAAGTGTTTTTGCTAGTTTATTCTATTTGATTAATTTTGCAGTTTTGGGAGACAATGTAGTTTTGTGGCTGATCTCTTTCTTGATTGTAATCTTGACGGTTTGGCTTCCTTGTTGTTTGAGTGACATATGGTTCCCTTTACTCTTTATTAAGAAGAAGAAATAAACACTCTTAAAAACCGGTTTTTACTTTCTTCTTTATGGAATTATTAGAACATAAAGCCAAGTTGAAAGAGAAATATCCCATTAAGCCAGATTTTCGTGCTAGGATGGAAGATTTGATTGGGAAAGAGGATGCAGATAGGTTTTTTGAAATTGCATATTATGGTAGCCCAAGTTCTATTAGAGTTAATACATTGAAGATTTCTGTTGATGATCTCAAAAAAAGACTGGAAGATTATGGTTGGAAGCTAGAGCAACCCATTAAGAAACATCTAGAGATTATGATTATAAGGTCAAGATTGAAACCTGGAGAATTAGGAAAAACAAAAGAGCATTTACTTGGTTATTATTATGTTCAAGACATTTCTTCTATGCTGCCGCTATTGACACTTTTACCAACGAAAGGAGACATGTTTTTGGATTTATGTTCTAGCCCAGGGAGCAAGACTACACAGGCCGCTGCAATGATGGAAAATTCTGGAGTAATAGTTGCCAATGAATTATCCTTGGGAAGAATTTCTATTTTAAATTCTAACTTAGAAAGATGTGGAGTTTCAAATACTATTGTTACGAAGAATGATGGGGTTAGATTCTGTAAAAGACTTAGGAAAAAGACAAAGTTTGTTTTCAATAAGATTTTGGTTGATGCTCCCTGTAGTGGGGAAGGAACTTTGCGTAAAAGTTTGAAGACTTTTAATATGTGGAATGAGAAAACAATAAAAAATCTGTCGAAAATTCAAAAGAGATTAGCTGTTGAGGCTTTGAGGTGTTTAGAAGTTGGTGGGGAGATGGTTTATTCTACGTGCACTCTGGGCCCAGAAGAGAATGAGGCGGTTGTTGACTTTTTAATAAAGAATTTTGATATTGAGGTTTTAGACGTGAAAATTGAGGGGATTAAACTTCGGGATGGGATTGTTTCATGGAGAGGAGAGGATTATGATAAAAGTTTGATTAAGGCAAAAAGGCTTTATCCGCAAGATAATGATACGGATGGATTTTTTCTTTGTAAGATGCGGAAATTGAGTGATAAATGTTTATTGGAGGATAAGAAATGAAAATTGATCTACTTGACAAAGCAAAGAAGAAAAGATTTTTACAAGAATTGAATTATCTCGGAGAACTAAAGACGAAGGCCCTTTTAATCAAAACAGGAAAGGAAAGAATCAGGGCATATACTGGCGCCCTTTCTAACGAAGAGATTTGGGATTTCTGGAGGGTTTTCCCAGTTGAAGGAATCGGGGTTTATCTAGGGAAGGATAATACTAATAAAAATGGTGTTCGAGAAGTTAGACTAAGCACTGATGGTTTACACTTTTTTGGGGACCAAGTTGCTGGTGCAATTCTTATTTTGAATGAGAAACAAGAAGAAGAATGGTTTTTTGGCAAAGAGGTAGAAATGAATTCAAAACAGGTTGAAAAAATAAACTCTGACTTTGTTGCAGTTAAAGCTGAATCTTCCGGAGATTTTATTGGTGTGGGAAAATTAAATAAAGATCAAACCCTCCTTTATAATTACTTACCAAAAGAGAGGAGAAGGAAGGGGGAATTGTAGACTTTCAGAATATAAATGCTTAAAAATATGGTCTTTCTTAGTTGTTTATGGATATGCTAGTTAAAAGAACTCTTGGAGAGAGTGTCGCAAAAGAATTTCCTGAGGCTTCATTCAGGAAGCAGGCGAAGAGAATTGGGTTAGCGAACTATTTGGTGCATTGTGTTAAACACCCATTAAAATCTCTTGGATCCTCAATTAAACGTTCTTGGCCTGGGATTTCTTATGTGGCGTTGGATCATGTTGGTAGGGGGGATTTCAACGAAAGAGCCTATGTTAACCTAAGGGGCGAATGGATAGGAAATCAATGTGTATTTGGTTGTGAATAAATAATTAATCAAGTCTTCTTAAAACTAAAACCTTAAAACTATCTAATTCTAATTATTTTTATGGAAACTAATGAAACTGAATCATATCTGAAGGCTGGAGAAATTGCAAAAGAAGTGAAAACTTTCATGAAAGAACTTGTAAAAAAAGGAATGTTGCTGATTGATATTGCAGAAGGAATTGAGGGAAAAATCAGAGAGCTTGGGGCCGAGCCTGCTTTCCCTGTAAATACTTCTATTGATGAAATTGCAGCTCATTATACTCCGTTGCCAGGGGATGAAAAAGTTGCTAGTGGATTGTTGAAAATAGACGTTGGAATTTGTGTCGATGGGTTTATAGCTGATTTCGCAGTCAGCTTTGATTTTAGCGATGATGAGTCTCATGGTAAAATGTTCGCGTTAAATAAGGGATTGCTAGAAACTGCCAAGAAAGTCGTTCATCCCGATATGAAAGTTTCTGAAATTGGCAATTCTCTTGGAGAGTTTTTAGAGAAGTTTAATATAGAGAACGATACGAGATATTCTGTCGTTGAAAATCTTTGTGGGCATACGTTGGGAGAGAATAAGATTCATGGAGGAATTACAATACCAAATAGTAAAAATGATTCTAATGTTGAATTGGAGGAAAAGGCATTCGCGGTGGAGCCATTCGTTACAGAAGGAGAAGGGAATGTCCGCGAAGGAGAAGGCGGTGGGATTTATGCTTTATCTGGAGAAGGAGCTGCAAGAGATCGAGATGTTAGAGAGATTTTAACTTTTATTAAAGAGAGCTATAAAACAAGACCATTCTGCGCAAGGTGGTTAGAAAAAGAAGGTTTTAAGAAAATAAAGTTCGCTCTTTCTTCTTTAACCAGACAAGGAGTTTTGCGTCATTATCCATTGCTGATTGGGAAATCTAATATGCCGATTAGCCAGTTTGAAGATTCTTTTTTAATAGATGAAGATAGAGTCCTTTGTTTCACTTGCTAAGATTATGACCCTGCCAAGAATCGAACTTGGGAATGGAAACAATTTTAAAAAATGGACCCGCCAGGAATCGGACCTGGGCTTCATCGAAGTCAACGATGCATCCTACCATTAGATGACGAGTCCTTTAAATGGCAAGTCCAATTGCTTATATAAATCTTGCTCATAATAGCCAATAACTTCTTTTTGATAAAGGGTGTTTCCTAGAGTTCTCTGATGAAATCTCACAACATGTCTTAAGTTGGAGCTTCCAACTGTTGTAAAATATTTCAAAATACTTGACCAGCAATTTGTTCCAGAAGACTTGTTGTAAAAATGAGTAAATAGCTTAGTTTTTTCAGTTATTTGTTTAACTTGTGAAAGTAGGACTGGATTATGAGACTTAAAGTCTATACAGAATTGCTTTCCGTCGGTTCCCCTCCTGGAAACAGAACCATCAGTATCAATCAACCCCCTCAGGCATGCAAGAGATAGTTTTTTGTTTCTCAAAATTTCATTTGGGATACACGCCTTATTTCTTATTTTATCTCCAAAGGGGATGTTGTACTTTTCATTCAGGAGAGAGCATATGGCTTTAGACCTCAATAAGACATAGCCGGTATTCATCTGTCTTTGATCTTTAAAAATTTGTGGTTTTATTCCGAACAATTCAACGATCAAAGCAGAGATATATCTAAAATATGGTAGATCATATCTATAATCTCCAGAAATTCGAATAAAATATTTCGTCATAGTTCCATCACCCAAATGTATTCCAATAAACTCAGCTAATTTCTCAGACATTTGTGGAATTTTTATTTTTTTAAGTCTCTTTCCTGAACTATTTTTGATTGCCTTTTCTCTCCAAAGGGGAAGTTCTTTTTTGTATTTTTGCATTAAGGTTTCTATTCCTTTCTTGCCACCCTTTCTTTGCCCCCAGTTTCCAGGTAGCTCTTCAAGGTCAAGGGCATCTGGCATTAAGGAAGATAATTTACACAGTCGAAAAAAAGTGTTTCCAGGGATTAGTAGTTCCCCGGAGGAATACTTTTTAATTGTTGAGTATGGGATGCATAGCTCAGAGGAGAGCACTCTTAGGTTGGGGTATTTTAATTTCTTTAATATCTTTCGGAAGAAAATCTTTCGACTTCTTTCTTGTAATTTTATTCTAACCCCTGGCATAACATATTACAGGTAACACAATATTTAAGCTTTCCCATCTTGTACTACAACTAGACTACGGGGTCCTTCATATCTTGTTCAAAAGTAAAAAATGGCCTCGAGGGGATTTGAACCCCCGACACCTGGATTAAAAGTCCAGTGCTCTAACCAGGCTGAGCTACGAAGCCATTAGTATTATTGACTAAAATTTGTTTAAAAAGCTTTTGTTCGGTACGTTCCATTTTTCCACGCGTGAAATTAGTTTCTTCGTAACTTTTATATAGCATGTTTAGTTTGTTATCATATGAAGAACAAAAATGTTGGTTTTTTAATTGTCGGAATTTCGGTCTTTATATTTTTAATTGTGCTTATCTTTAACACCGCATTACAAACAATTGTTGGAACAACATGTAGCCATGGGCCAACTTGTTCTATGTTTGATACAATAACAATCCAAACATGGATTAGTTTGACCATAGCAATCTTTGTCTTGTTTATTGGATTGTTCTTAATTTTTAGCAAAGAAGAGAAGGAGATCATAATAAAAAAGGTTAAAGAGAAATCTAGGAAGAAAAAAATCAATTTGTCTGGCTTGGATTCTATTGAGAGGAAGGCCGTTAGCCTTCTTAAAGCAGAAGATGCAATGTTCCAAAGTTCTTTAATGGAAGAATTGGGAGTCGGGAAAGTTAAAATGACTCGATTATTAGATAAGTTAGAGGCCAAGCAAATCGTAGAGAGAAAAAGGCGTGGAATGAATAATATTGTGGTTCTGAAAAGATGAAGAAGGATCTTGAAAAGTTAAATGCGATTGGCAGTCTTGTTGTCGTGTTAGTTCTTTTTGTTTTCTTATCTTACTTGGTACAATCAAATTCTGCTTATCTGGAAAAATTTATTCAACCAGGAATTCTCGGAATTCTAATCTATTCTTTTTTACATATTTTAGCGATGGTTGTTGCCCCGGTTACTGTTTTTCCTATAATAGTATTGGCTTCTAGTATTTGGGGGTGGTTTTGGACTGGCGTTATTACGCTCATTAGTTGGACGATTGGGGCTTCAATTGCTTTTCTGATTGCTAGGAAGTGGGGAGTTCCCTTAGTCAAGAAATTAGTTTCTCTTAAGAAGTTATATGCTCTAGAGGCTCGTGCAGAAAGATATGAGACCTTCTTTAGCATTCTTTTGTTAAGGGTTTTTATCCCTGCAGATATTTTGAGTTATGCGCTTGGTCTATTTAGTAATGTTAAATTTAGGGTTTATTTCTTTGCAACAATTCTTGGGATGGCGCCATTTGTGTTTATCTATTCTTATCTTGGAACAATTAATTTTCTTTACCAGATTATAATTCTTCTTCTTTTTGGGATAGCATATCTTCTGGTTCTCATCATAAAAAGGTTTAAAACTTTGAGAAGATAGTGTTAACTATGGAAGAAAAGGTGAGTATAGTTACTGGTGCAAGTTCTGGGCTAGGAAAAGAGTTGGCAATTTTACTTTGTAAAAATGGGCACGTAGTTTATGTTGTCGCTAGAAGAAGAAAAGAACTTCTAAAATTAAAGGATGAATGCAAATAGGGCGCCGGCAATATTGTGCCAATCGTTGGGGATTTATCAGATGATAAGTTTCGAGAAAAGATAGTTTCTACAGTTCTAAAAAAAGAAAAGAAAATTGACTATTTGTTTAACAATGCAGGATTTGGAAGATCTACGTTTTTGGAAAATCAAAGTGCAGATGAAATTAGGAATTTGTTTGAGATTAATGTTGGCGCTTATGCCCATTTGATATCTTTGGTGTTGCCTTCAATGAAAAAAAGAAATTCCGGTAGAATAATTAATACGGGGAGCGTTGTCGCCTTTACACCATTGCCTTATTTTACTATTTATAATGCAACCAAGTCGGCAGTTTACGCCCTTAATAGATCTTTAAGGTATGAGCTAAAGGGTAGTGGTGTTAGTTCCACCGTAGTTCTTCCTGCCAGAATGAAAACTGGGTTTGCTGAGAGAGCTTATGATTGTTATATGAAAAATGGGAAGAAGGTTTGTGTTGAAAAATTCAATAAGATCGCAGGATCTCCAAGGCAAGTGGCAGAGGTCGTTGTTAAAAATATGGATAAAGGTAAAGAGGTTATTACTCCAACTGCCAAAGCGGGTGTTTGGTACTCTATGAGATACCTCGGATGGATTGTAGATCTAATTATGAAGAATGTTCTTGGGCCAAAAGAGGCTGAAAGTTTAATGAAGGTTAAGAAATGATTGAAACTAGTTTCTCCGAACTCTTTATATAAAATGTTTTTTTAAGTTTTTTATGAAGAAGGTTATTAAAGTTGCAGGAATGCATTGTAATTCGTGCTCTATCTTAATTGAAGAGACTCTGAAAGATAAAGTTAATTCTGTTAAGGCTAGTTATGCTAAAGGGGAGGTCTCTGTGGATTTTGACGAGAAGAAGATCTCAGAGAAGAAGATAAAAAAAATACTTAAGGGATTGAATTTCGAGGATGTCAAAGAGAAAGCTCCAAAGACGCCCGATCTTTCCTCTTCTGATAAGGTTGGATTTCTGGTTTTAGTTGGCTGTCTTGTTCTTTTCTTCGGAGTTATTTGGTGGCTGTTTGGTCAAAATATTAGTATCCCTGAACTAAGTTATGAAGGAGGAGGACTTCTGTTATTATTTTTAACCGGTTTGTTAACAGGTTTCCATTGTATCTCTATGTGTGGAGGATTTGTAGTTTCTTATACAGCTAAAAATGCGATTAATGGGCATAAGGGGTTTAAGCAGCATCTTATTTATGGTGGTGCAAAGACAATTTCTTATTCTTTAATCGGTGGAATCTTCGGTTTAATCGGTGGAGTTATTTCTTTTAGCATTGGTCTTCGTGCAACAGTTTCTATATTGGCGGGATTGTTTATGGTGTTTTATGCTCTTGGCATGATGGGGCTAAAATGGTTTAGGTTTTTCCAGTTTAACTTTAAGTCCATTACCAAGCTAACGATGAAGGCCTCAAAAAACGCTAGAGGACCATTCAAAGCACCACTTGTTATAGGATTGTTGAGCGGATTGTTTATAGCATGTGGCCCACTACAGGCAATGTATATTTATGCCATGGGAACGGGAAGTTTTTTTAATGGGTTTCTATCTCTTTTTGTTTTTGGATTAGGGACTATCCCAATGCTTACTCTTTTTGGTGGTTTTGCAACTCTTGTGAGCCATAGCACTACTAAAAAGATTCTTAAGCTTTCAGCCATTATTGTGTTGATTCTCGGTGTTATAATGATAAACAGGGGATTGACAGTTTTGGGAAGTCCGTATAGCTATGATGCGATTAAGCAAAATATTGCTGGTGTTTCTTCGATTTCGAGTAGCAGTGTTGTTCTGAATAATGGTGTTCAGGAAATTTACATGACAGTTGATAGGGATGGATGGAGTCCGGATACCTTTGTCTTGAAAAAAGGTGTTCCTGCAGTTTGGAAGATCAATGTTGAACAGTTGACTGGTTGCAATAATGAAATTATAGTAAGGGATTATGGCTTAGATATTGTATTAAAGGAAGGTTTGAACGAGGTGGAGTTTACACCTGATGAAACTGGAACGATTAGATGGAGTTGTTGGATGGGAATGATCCCAGGAAGTTTTATTGTTACAGATGATGGATTTGCTTCAGAGTCTGAGGTAGATGCAGCTCAGCCAATTGCGTCTGGTAGCTGCGGCGGAGGAAGTACTTGTGGTGGAACTGGTAGTTGTGGCGGAGGCTGCGGCGGAGGCTGCGGAGGTTAAAATGAAGGCAGTCTATAAAGTAGCTGGAATGCATTGTGCTAGTTGTTCTGCCAACATAGAGCGTGCAGTCGGAAAGTTAGATGGAATTAAATCTGCCAAAGTTAATCTTACTGCTGAAAAGCTGTATGTTAAAGGGGATTTTGATTTTAAGAAGATTCAGGATGCCGTAGATAATGCAGGAGATTTTGAGTTATTTGAAGAAGGAGCTAAGGGATTAGAAGAGCAAGAGATAAAGAAATGGTTGATTAAATTAGTCGGGTCTTGGGCCTTGACAATTCCGATCATGATCATTATGTATTCAGAATATCTGTTCGGGATGATGTTTGTTCCGATGAACAGAATGACAATTGTGATGCTTGTTTTGTCTTTCCCAATAATTTTCATTTTTGGTTTTTCAACGGTTAAGTCTGGCCTTAAGGGTTTTTATAAACTATATTTCTCAATGGACTCCTTAATTGCACTGGGAACAGTTGTTGCATATTCTACAGGGATTTTGAGTTATTTTATGGAGATTACTAGTTTCGCAGGTGTTTCTGGAATGATTATGACAATTTTTGTTACTGGAAAATACATTGAGTCCAAAGCTAAGGGGCGAGCTAGTTCAGAGATAAAGAAATTACTCGAAATGGGTGCAAAGAATGCGAGGGTGTTGAGGAGAGGGAAAGAATCCGAAGTTCCGATTGAAGAAGTTAAAGTCGGGGATATACTTATTGTTAAGCCTGGAGAGAAAATTCCCACAGATGGAGTCATAACAAAAGGGCAAAGTAGTGTTGATGAATCAATGGTTACTGGAGAAAGTCTGCCTATAGATAAGACAGTTAAGAGTAAGGTTATTGGAGCAACAATCAATCAGGATGGGATTTTGTATGTGAAGGTTACAAAGATCGGAAAGGATACTTTTTTATCTCATATTATTAAATTAGTCGAAGAAGCTTCTGGGGCGAAAGTTCCGATACAAAGATTGGCAGATAAGGTCACCAATGTTTTTGTTCCAGTGATTCTGGCTCTTTCCGCGATTACATTTATTGTTTGGCTTCTTATATTAGATGCGGACTTAGGAAGGGCAGTTGGAGTTGCAATTTCTGTTTTGGTTATTGCATGTCCTTGTTCTTTGGGCCTTGCTGTCCCAATTTCTTTAACAGTTGGTTCGGGGATGGGGGCCAAAAAGGGAATTTTAATTAGAAAGGGAGAAGCAATTCAAACAATGAAAGAAGTTAAGACTGTTGTTTTTGATAAAACAGGGACGATTACCAAGGGAAAGCCAGAGGTTGCAGATTATTATTCCGTTAGAGATACAAGATATTTATTTAAGCTGGCGGGGAGTTTGGAAAAACTTTCTGAGCATCCAATTGCCAAAGCAATTGTCAAGAAGGCAAAATTGAAAAAGTTTCTTGAGGTTAAGAAGTTTAAGAATATTCGCGGAAAGGGTGTTGAGGGGGTTATTAATGGAAAGGAAGTTATAATTGGAACTGAAGTTTTAATGAAAGAACGGAAAGTTTCTTTGAAGGGATTCGAAAAGAAGATTATTTCTTATGAAGAAAAAGGAGAAACGACCATGGTTGTTTCGGAGGATGGAAAAGTTATCGGAATTATTGGTGTTGCCGATACACTAAAAGAAGATTCTGTAGATGCAATAAAAAAATTACATAAATCGGGCTATAAGACGGTGATGATAACAGGTGATAACGAGAGAACGGCGAAAGCTATTGGTAAAATGGTTGGAATTGATGAGGTTATTTCAAGGGTTTTACCGGAGGACAAATCGAAAAAAGTCGAAGAGTTACAAAAATCAGGGATGGTTGCTTTTGTTGGCGATGGAATTAATGATGCCCCTGCACTAAAACAAGCTAACGTTGGTATAGCTATAGGCACTGGGACAGATATCGCTATTGAAGCTGGAGATATAGTGTTGGCAAACGGAAGTCTTGAAGGAGTTGTCCAGGGAATCAATTTGAGTAAAGCAACCTTTGGCAAGATTAAGCAAAATTTATTTTGGGCTTTTTTCTATAATATTATCGCGATTCCATTAGCCGTTGGAGGAGTTTTGAATCCGGTTATTGCAGAATTAGCGATGGCATTATCGAGTATTACCGTTGTTACAAATGCTAATTTATTGAGACGGAAAAAGATTTAGATTTCTAATGAGGGAAGGAGGATTCGAACCCCCGTAGGCAATAGCCATTAGGTCCTAAACCTAACTCGTTTGACCACTCCGACATTCCCTCATAAGAGACAAATAATGTTTCTCCTTAAATACTAGACCATAATATTCCTTTTTATACTTTTTGTAGATCCATCTATCTAATTGAATTGGAATTTCAAACTCTTCGAATAAGACTGAGAGATCTTTCCATAGTGTCTTACTCGCAGTAGATAAGCCGTATCCCCTTCTTCTTTTGCCCCCTTCGGTTAACATGATTCCCTGCAGAAAGGCTTTTTTCACGCTCTTATTCGAATTTTTAATAAATTCGGGAATTTTTACAATGTGGCTTTTTTTACCTATTGGAATTTCAAAAGTTTGGTTTAATAAATTATGGATAGCTTTGCTATCTATGGGCATTTGCCAGGATTGTTTTCTCCCTTTCCTTAGTTTTATCAGATTTATGTTAAATTCTCTTTTGAAAATAATCTTGAAATAATCTTGTATTTGCTTTAAAAGGTCTAAATCTGTTAATTCTATGCATATTTGTTTTTTCTCTTTTCTTAAATGCCCGTCTCCAATAATTGTGGCCACTATAAATGCTAATTCTGGTTTTATAATTAATGGGATTTTAGTTTCTTTTGATGGCCCATATTTTGCTTTTGTTGTAATATGTGTTTTTGTCTGATTGATCGTATTAAGATCTTTTTGAGAAAGAACAGCAGAAGTCTTGTAATTCATATAAAAGTAAATACTATAGCATTTAAATATGTTTCGTTGCCTAGCCTGTTTGCTAGCCAACGAAATTAGTTTCAGTCTTCCCAGAATTATTTCTCGCCAGCTTCTTGCTTTGCTCTTTCTCTTTCTTCTTTCTTCTTTTGCCTAGTCTCGTTTTCTTTTTCTTTAATTTTTTCTTCTAAGTTTAGCCTGTCTAGTAACTCCTTGTATCTGTTTCTTATTGTAACTTCTGTAATTCCAGCAACGTCTGCAACTTCTCTTTGTGTTTTCTTATCGTCGTTTAATAATGCTGCTACATAAAGTGCTGCAGCGGAGATTCCCGCTGGGCCTCTTCCAGATGTAAGATCTTCAACTTCTTGCTTATTTAGGATCTTTATAGCTTCGTTTTGTGATTTAGGTGATAAGTGTAATGTTGATGCAAATCTTGAGATGTAGTCTTTTGGAGAAGCTGGGGTCATTTTCAATCCAATTTTTCTAATAATGAATCTGTATGTTCTTCCAATTTCTTTTCTTTCAACTTCACTAGCATCTGCAATTTCATCCAATGTTCTTGGAATGTTGTATGAACGGCAAGCGGCATAAATACATGCGGCAATAACAGATTCCATGCTTCTTCCACGCACCAATCCTCTTTGTAAAACAAAATTGTAGATTCTTGCCGCTTCGTCCCTAACAACACTTGGCAAATCTAAGAATGACGCAACTCTTCGTAGTTCTGACATTGCAAGTCTTAAATTTCTTTCAATAGAAGTTGAAACTCTTTCTTGCCATTTCTTTAGTCTCAAGTATTTTCTTGTTTGTTGTGTAGAGTCTAGTCGATATATGTCTGAGATTTCACCAACATTTGTAGTTAATCCCTTGTCAAATTTTTGCATAGAAATTGGTGCACCGCCACGAGACTTTTTTTCACTCTTATCAAAACTTCGAAGTTCATGAGAAGTATCAACCATTTTTTCTTCAACTAAAAGTCCACAATCGCCACAAATTAATTCACCTTTTGCTTCGTCATAGATTAGGTGAGTGCTATTACATTCAGGACATCGTTTAGGAGCAGGCATAGTAAGGTTTATAAAAGAAATGCCTTTATAAAGCTTTGGGTTGTAAAGGCTTTGCACAATCGACGCTGTTTGCACAATTTTACTGTTTTTTGCACAATTCAAAAGTCTAGTTTTTATTTAAAAAGTTAACGGTTTGTAGTCATTGGATAAGATCTCTTTCACTATATCCTTTTTGCAACATCCTTTCATATAATGGCCGAATCATGGTTTCGACATTCTGATTATGCTGTGTGCTTTCATCTCCGACCTCGTTTGCAGATGCATCATCATCCCCAAGGAGTTTTATCGCTTGAGCAATTTTTGAATGCCAGAGTCTTTTTTCTTTCTTAAAAGTTCTGATATCAAACCCCTCTGATGCGATGAGGAGATCCAAGTCTTCAGATATTCTTCTTATTATCTCTGGGCACGTTCTTCCCTGCTCTTTAAAATGCTCTGGCCTACTTCTCCCACCAGGGAAATAGCAATGAAAATTATTTGTACCATCCATTTTATTCCCTGTCTCCTATATCTCCAGAAGCAGGAGTCGCTTCAGCTTCTATCAATTCTAATCTTTCTTTATAGGCTTTTAATAATCCCATTCTTCTTTCAACTTCAGTCTTTGTTTCATCTACATTATCAGAAGTACACAAAAACCCTAATCCTTTTGCCTTATCTCTTAAAACTAATTGTTCACCCAACATCTCCATATAGCTAAACTTATAGTCCATTCTTAGGGATCCATCTTCTTGTATTGTCGCTAGTTTAAATCCAGTTCCCAGATAAACGCTTCTTCCTGATCTGTCAAGAATTGCTGCTCCCCTCCTTATGGTCTTCAGATTATAGCCTAATTCCTTCATAGATTCCTGTGTTCTTCTTACATCTTCATTTGTCATTTTTCAATATCCTATCAGAACTCTCTTTCCTTTTGGGTAAAATATTGTAGCATACAAGCTTTTTAAGTATTTGGATTATTCTTTTATCAAAACTGCCTGTACAAGCCCTTCTTGGCTTGGTCTATTCGTAATTCTTGCTTTTCCAAGCTCAGTTTCAATTATTGCTCCTTTTACAAGAATATTCTGTCTTGCAAGGAATGTGTTTGAAGGAGTCTCTAAAACATTTTTTATCCCAACAACTTTTGCTTTTTTGTCTTTTACAACATTCGCTTTGTCTAATGTGTGAGCGGTTTGCTTTCTGTTCCCGCCTTTTGTTCTAATAACTTTGGTTTTTTGTTCACCTATCTTCACAATTCTATCTTGCCTATTCCTTGCATCCTTTCGTTTCTTTTTGGGGTTCAAATATCTTCCACCCGATGTTTTCTTGCCTGATTTCATAATATTTCTTAAAAAATTAGGTTTAAAAGGCTTTTGTTAAGTCATGCTTTATTGTATAAAAGCTTATATAGTATTTCTCCTCTGTGTCTATGTAAAAATGGTGGGTAAAAAAAGAGCTGGAAAAAACATATTTAAGAGGTATGGTGGCGTTTCATTTTGGTCTGTTGCTTTTTTGGTTCTAATCGTGTTTGGCGCAGGGTTTTATGTTGGAAACTCTCTTCTTTCTGGTAGAGTTGTTTTAGGCTTTGAGGATATTTTTGGCGGGGACGAAGATCTTGTTATTTCATTAAGGCAAGGAGAATTGTTGCCTGGGGATTCTTCTATAATAGTAAGGGGTAAAATGGAAAATTATACTTTTTTATTGAGTGATTTAATTGAGGTTAATTCGGAAGGAAATTTTTATGCAGATGGCTTTAGCTTCTCTGAAAACGGAAGTGGATTTGGGACTAAGGGGACAATCATAAGTTATCCTGAAATTTATTTCACATTATTAGTTGACAGCGAGGAATTTTCCAGTGACGGAGGTGTGGAGGAATCAGATGGCGAAGTCGATAACGATACAGTCGAAACAGGAAGTGAAGATGAAATAGCGGAAGAGAATATGACGGATGGCGATATCGTAGAAGAACCAGAAGAGCAGATAGAGGGCGAAGAAGACGCAGAAATAACAGGCGAAGCAATTTCAGAAGATCCAGAAGAAGCTGCCGAATCAGAAGCCATAGAGCCAGAGACTATGGAACCAGAGGTGGTTCTTGCAGGCGAAGTAATTTCTAATGTTGACGAGGAGATTGAGGGAAGCGTTAATTATAATGAAGACTTTACTTATTTCGTTGGCGGCCAATCTGTTGCTTTCAGGCCAGGATCAATTTATGTAGAAGAAGATGATGAAGTCGATTATTTGTTTTTAGATTTAGAAATTGTAGATGGCGAGATTATTGTTAGTACAGATTATATGCTTGAGGAGGAGGGCTTTGGGGAAGAATTTTTAGGAGAAGAATATGAACTGCGGATTGATCTGGAGGAGCTGGGAGTTAATCTGAGTGATATTATCAGTGTTTCTTTGGCATATGATAATGAAAGTCTTGCAGATATTCAATATAGTGATGAAGTTGTTGTCGAAAAGACTTTGGATGAAAGTTTGTTGTCAGATGATCTTGATCTGAAACAATATGGGGCCGTTGTTGGTCAGCCTGTTAAATGGGTCAAAGTTGTTAATGTTTCTAAAGATAATGCAGTAGTTGAGGTTCCTAAATCTGCAGAGAACCTGAGTGTTATTAAGGGTATTGAGGAAATTGAAAAAGAAGTTGAAGAAGCTGAAAGCTCTGAGGTTGTGGTTGAATTAGAAGATAAAGATGGCGGAGAACAACAGGTTTTATTCACAGGGCAAGTCAGCTTAGAGATTGATGAAAATGAGGGCATTTTGTCGAAGCTTTTCAGTTCTTTTTGGAAATCTATGGGCTTTACTGGGAATGTTGCACTTGAGAACGGGCAAGAGGAAACTATTTTAGTTGATATTAGTGATGAGGTTACGACGGACAATGAAACTGTGGCCGTTACATATTATACCCCTGCTCCAATTAGCAATGAAACAGTTGTTAATGGAATAAAGAGGGTTGTTGTTAGCGCTCCTGATGAATATAATTATAGCGATATTTTAGTTTATACAAGTGTGTGGGATGTTGCGGGCGTTGATGAGGTGCCTATGGATGCCACAGGGCTACAGGTTAAATGGTATCCTAATGAAAATGTTAGTCTAGATGAACAAAATACACTTGAGGAAAATGTAGAAGAACTATTGGCTGTTGAAAGCGTTGAGGAAATCAGTGAGAGTTCAGTTATTCTTTCTGGAGAGGATCTCATTTTATATGATGTTGACTCGGATGGATTGGTTGATTTTGTTGGATGGGTTGTTCCACATTTGAGTGAGCAAACTTATGAAATAATTTATATAACCAAGGCTTATGAGCTTAATTCAAACAGGGAGCTAGTAAGGGATGTTTATGATTATGTTTCAGTTCTCGATGGGAATTATACATCCATTAATCCGGGGAATTATATCCGGGTTACATTTGAGCAGGAGTTGGATAGCACGAAAGACATAACGCTTTATGCAAATTCCTCTAAT
>CEPX01019841.1_pt1 | contig 18086 bp, 24 predicted proteins | sample 361361 | NCBI WGS metagenome assembly CEPX01 (sample SAMEA2619974, study PRJEB7988) | marine metagenome | biome: marine biome (ENVO:00000447); feature: mesopelagic zone (ENVO:00000213) & marine oxygen minimum zone (ENVO:01000065); material: "saline water (ENVO:00002010), including plankton...
GTGCCAACGGACGGAAGACATCCAAAAGGGCCTAGCGCGCCAAGGTTCTGAAGGCACCCAAATCGACGCAGCGCGCCATGGCAGGGCGGGGTTGACGTTTCGGATATATCGGAATATTATCGGCCTGTCCGAATCGGAAGGGCAAGCCAATGGGCGGTGGCCACCGTTTTGAAAACGGCTAGGAGTTGACGGCTCGTGTGGGCTCGACTCCCACCCCTTCCGCCAATTTAATCGAGGACGGCATGAGTGATAAAAACGACCTGATCGATCGGATGGCGAAGGCGATGACTGACGTTGGGCATGGCGAGCCGTGGGAAGACGCTCGAACCGCCCTCGCCGCCATAGAGGCCAGCGGCACGCATGCCGTGGTGCCGGTGGAGCCGAGCGCGTCGATGAGTGATGCTCCCTATGATCGACTACACACAGCCTTTTCTGAGGAACATGGGCCGGGCGAGCGATATTGACTACATTTACTTCTCTGGCGCTATATGGGACCACATTGACCCGGATAAAATATGGGCAGAAATGCTCGCCGCCCGGCCGAAGGTGACAGAATGACCGATGCCCGCGAACCCCGCATCCCACCGCTTCCCGATCCGCAATGGGATGCCTGCCCGTGGTGCGGGGTGAGCTTGCAGGCAAAGCAAATTATGAAGCAAAATGATGACGTAGAAATGGACTCCGTTCATACCGATTGCCCAAAATGTAGGAAGCCAATCATAATCGAAGGCAAGTGGGTCTTGGAGATTCAACCCATCCGAGCGGGGCGAACGCAAGCGGACATGGCATATCTTGAGGCGATGGAGGATGGGGAGTCATGACCGACGCCGAAAAAGTACAGGCACTTCTTATCGACATCCAGCGAGACGTGGCGCAAATCGCCAAGGACATTGCCGAAATCCAGATGGAGGTCGCGGCGCAGACTCGGCTGTTGGCCGAAACATTCTCACTGTTGAGGGTTACGTGCATCGTTGTGGCGCCCATCATATGGGCAACGATCATAGTTGCCATCTTCCTCGTAAGCCAATGACAGCCCGGCAACCCCAACAGCCAAAGGCCACCGACCAGTCGCGGCACGAAAAATGTTTCGAGGCCGGCGCTAATGCAGCCAGGGCGAATCAGTCATTTTCCAGGTGCCCGCACGCCCACGGGTCGGATTCTGAGAAATGGTGGCGCGAAGGGTATTTTGCTGAGATGGCGAGACAGAAGCGGCGAATGCGAGAGGGTTGACCTCATGAGATTTTTGACCGCCGAGCAAATCCAGGGCGCGCGTGAGGCCCTAGAGTGGTATGAGGATTATTCAAAAGCTCTTGGCCGCGATTTCCCACTCAAGAAAACGGATGCCGTGCTGGCAAGCGTAACGGCCCTTTCGTTAGACGGCGGCGAGCGCGCTCGTAAAGCCCTAGCTGCCCTGTCGCGACAGCCAGTACGGCACAATGAACAAGATCGAGAAGCGCCGGGGGCTCAAACGAAAGCGCGGCGGATCGAGCCACCGCAAAGTCAAAACATATTAAATAGGAGGGTCCGCCAGATGTTTATCCCCTTCACAAGTTTCAGTGACACCGACGAGAAAGCCCTTCGGATAGTTCGACGCTCTCCGGCCTGGAGTCTCAGCAGGCTGCGCTATCTTGTTAGCCTCGCGCGCGCTGGGTTTACGGTCCACGAAATGGCGGTGGCAACGGGTTCAGCGCGCCCTACCGTGGACAACAAAATCACCGCACTACGAGCCGCAGGCTGCGATGTTGAGGCTCGGGGGCAGGCGTGACCAAAAAATATGGCGCGATCCTCGCGGACCCACCATGGTTGTTCGAAACCTATTCCGCAAAAGGCAAAGGGAGGTCGGCCGAGCGTCATTACAGGTGCATGAGCTTCAAGGACATTCTGGCCCTGGAAATCCCGGCCGCCGAGGATTGCGTCCTATTCCTCTGGGTGACGGACCCGTACCTCGAAAAGGCCATGGGAGTCATCAATGCCTGGGGCTTCAAATACAAAACCGTTGCGTTTACGTGGGTCAAAACCAACAAAAGTGATGAGCCCTGGACTGGGATGGGGTTTTGGACCCGCGCCAACCCTGAACAATGTTTGTTGGCAACGCGCGGACACCCGAGCCGAGTCCGCAACGATGTTGCTCAATTAATTATAGCACCGCGCCGTGAGCACAGCCGCAAGCCAGATGAAATCTACCATCGCATCGAGCGGTTGGTGGCTGGCCCATACCTGGAACTGTTTGCTCGTCAGCGGCGGGACGGTTGGGACGCAACAGGGGATGAGATCGACAAGTTCGCGGGGCCGGGCGCATGACCGTCAAAATAACCCTAACCTCAGCCGAATTGCTCCAAGGCGCGATCGTCGGTGTAATGCGCTACGTCCAGAACGTGAAGCGCGGCAGCGTCGATCGCAAGGGTGCCGAGACGGCAAAGAACGGGTGGCAAATCCACATCACGGGCGCCGTCGGAGAACTGGTGATCGCGAAGCATTACGGAAAATTCTGGGCCGGCTCGATCGGCAACACGAAGGCCGCAGATGTTGGCAATCTCCAGGTAAGGACTTCCTTCGCTGGGCGCTCGACGCCACACTTGCTGCTACACGCCGACGACGACAGCGAGGCACCTTATTTCCTGGTCGCCGGCTCTGGCCTCGACTACGAGATTTTCGGCTGGATTTTGGGGCGAGACGGCAAGAATAGGATATACTGGGGCGACCCCTTTGGGACTGGGCGCCCGGCGTACTGGGTGCCGGTGGCGGATTTGCATGACGCCGATACATTGACACCCGGAACATGACCGAGCGTGAACGCCTACCAACCCGTCGCCCGGCTGAAACATTCGACCTACGTTGGGCCGTTGAAGCCAATGAGAAGCCGGATTACAGTGTCACGGTTGGCTACTATCTGGACGGCCGACCGGGCGAGGTTTTTGCCGCCGGACCGAAGGACGGGTCGGACATGCAGGCAATAATCAACGACGCTTGTGTTATACTTTCCATCGCCCTCCAACATGGTGCGGCGCCGGCCGCGCTTGCTCACTCCATGGGCCGAACGCCTGTATCCAAGACTGAGGACCGGCCGAGTTCGGTGATCGGCGCGGTCGTGGACAAACTGGTGTCGGCCGCGAATCCCCGCGAGTCCCAGGCATGAACCTTTTCCAGCGTGGCCAGTTCAAACTCCATTCGGGCGGAACGTCGGAATTCAAAATTGACGCCGATGTTCTCGGCAACCACAGTATTGAGACCGTGGCGTGGCTCTTGGCACAACGGGTGGAGCCCTTTGGAGTGGTGTACGGCATCCCAAGCGGTGGCTTGCGCCTCGCACGGGCCATGGAGGAATATCAGGTCGGCGAAGGACAGGACGGCTACGAACGTCTCTTAATTGTGGACGACGTGCTGACCACCGGCCAGTCTATGGTGGATATGCGCGCCTCCACCGTACTTCAGGTGGCGCTTCGAGCCGCCAATCTGAACATCACAGATACGATTGGCGGGGTGATCTTCGCCCGTGCAGAACCAGCGCCTTGGATCACGGCCCTCTGGACCCTGGCGCCGAGCATGGCCGAGCGAGAGCAATGCTAGATAAATCCCCCCGCGACGATAAAGAGGAGGCCGATCGGCTTACTGCAGAAATTGCTTTACGCAACTCGCGGCGATATCTGTCAACGCTCTATCCCGACGATGGGCCGCTGGCGCGACATTTATATCCAAAACACATGGAGTTTTTTCGGGCGGGGAAAGATTATCGCGAGCGCGCTTTTTGCGGTGGGAACCGCGTCGGAAAGACAATAGGTGCGGGTGGTTATGAGCTAACGCTACATCTCACTGGTTTCTATCCTCATTGGTGGGAAGGCCGCGTATTTAGCATTCCGATATCAGCATGGGCCGCAGGAAAAACTAATGAATCAACCCGCGACATTATTCAACGAAAACTCCTTGGTAGAATCACGGGGGCGGGGACAAGCAACAAAGGCGTAGACGGAACAGGACTCATCCCAGGCGAAAACCTCGGGCGGCCAACTTGGAAACAGGGGACGGCGGACTTTGTTGATGCCATCCCCGTGCTGCACACGCCAACTGGGCGGTGGTCGCATCTTGGCTTCAAATCCTACCAACAGGGCTCTGGATCATTTGAGGGCACCGAACAACAGGTGATTTGGTGCGACGAAGAACCGCCCATGCCGATTTACGGCGAATGCCTGATCCGCACGGCCGGCACGATTGATGTGCCCGATTCGAGCGGCATCATCATGTTGACATACACGCCAAAACTCGGCTTGAGCGACGTGACATTATCCTTTATGCGCCCCGAGGACAGGCCCGGAACGGATGATGAAGCGCGGACAGACCTTGGGTGAGCGACGGGGGCGAGGCCCGTGGTGCATAGGGAAGCGTCTTGGGTGCCCATGTAGGTGGATTTGTATTTTCAGAAATAGGCGCGGAGGCGTCACAAAAACAATATTCCGAAATATGCAGAATTTTGTTGCGGTCGGAATTTGTCTATCGTACAATCTCACGGTTGAACAGCACCAACCATCATTGAAGGACCTCAGACAATGGCGAACCAAACAGCATCCACGGGCACGACCCGGAGGAAACGAACCCCCGCGAAACTCAGCGAATTCGGCAAGGCCGTCCATCATCACCTGATCGACAGCGGCATGACCATGCCGGAGATTGTGAAGGCGTCGGGCATGAAGGACTCGGCGTTCCGCAAGATTCTCGCCGGCAAGGAGAAGCCGCCGCGTCACTGGATTCGGAACACCAAGCTCGCCAAATTCCTGCGCCACGCGGCGGCCGATGCTCACCGTGGGGAAATCGAATTCGATTATCTGGCGCTCCAAGAGCTTACATCGCCGACCGAAGCCCAGGCGCCCGAGACGCCCGAGACGCCCGAGACGCCCGAGACGCCCGAGACGCTCTTCGCCAAAGACGAATACAAAGAACTCAACTGACATCCCGGCCAGTATCGACTACGCTACATGGCGGTGGGGGGACTTGTTCCCCCACCGTTTTTCACCATCAAAGCGGAGGGCCAACAAAATGACAGCGGGACTACGGGACAATAGGCAGCGCCGCCGGGACCTGTTCGCCAAAAACCCTAATTGCCCGGTATGTGGAAGGGGCATGGTCTTGAAGTTTCGGGGGAAGAAAGCTCCCAACACGCTTGCGACCATCGACCATATTATACCGCGCACGGCCGGCGGCTCGGACCAAGAGGAGAATCTGCAGCTTATCTGCCGTAAGTGCAATCTCAAAAAAGACAGCCGAACGCCAGATGAACAGGCCGCTAAGGAGAGGGCTGACCGACAAGCCAAGGCTATGAAAGATGCCAGCAACATCCCCGACGTGGCCATAGACCCTATTCACGCAATGCTCTCCTGCGTGATGTGCGAGGCCATGGGCCTCGATCCCAACGCCAAGACGCTGGAGGATGACGAAACGCTAAACTGGCAATTTATGTTGCCCGCCGCCGCGATGGCCCACCATACTCTCAAGCCGCCCCTACCACACGGCGACCTTCTCTCCATCCTAGCGCCAGATGGCAAGGGATGGCTCATGCGAATCGACAAAGAGGGTCAGCTTCATATCAGAGATGATTTGCAGCCGGGGACACCATTGTTTACACTGGTCAACAAGCGTGGGGATGTAACGGTTGCCGTGGGCCCACCGGACCTCGCAACCATGCCCGTCGCGAACAACACGGAGCATTGAATAACTGAGTAGGCGATGCTATCGTGGGCGCATGGCTAACAACGGCGCCCACTGGCACCGACCTGAGCGAATCAAGCGTTGCATTCGGTGCAAACAGAACAGGTCGCTCGGTGATTTCTACGCCTATCAGCACACGACCCGACAGGGCAAACGGAAAACACGATACGAATCGCGATGCAGGCCGTGTGCTCGCGAACGCCGCAAGGAGCGATCGGCGGCTCACCCTGGGCTTGATGCAGCGTATTCACGCAAACGCAGGGAACGGGTCGGGCCGGAAGTGGTCAAAGCGGAGGATGTGGCCTACAGAGCCACGGAACATGGTCGTCGAGTAAAGGCAAAAAATCAGCGGATGCGGTCGGCACGGGCTCGCCTAAGCATGTCGCCTCACCGCGAGGATCGCCTAGCTGTCAAAAATATATATGCCCAAGCGGCGCAGCTTGAGAAACAAGACGGCATCAAACGGCACGTTGACCATATCATCCCAATTTCGCGCGGAGGAAAACACGTAGCCAAAAACCTACAAATTCTTTCAGCAACCGAGAACATGAAGAAGGGGGCGCGGATGCCCAGCTTTGCTTGTCACGGGGGCGGCGATGCCTGAAGTTTCGCCGTCAAAGTACCTCGTGCAAGCAAGCTGGCATTAGTTAAACGACGTTCCCCATCTCAACGAAAAGGATAAACAAGAGCTTCGCGCTTCGACCGAGGCACATTTGCTCTCGGCGGTCGAAGAAGGCGTTCCGTCGATGGGCGCGGGCTCGATCTACCCGATCCCGCTCGATGAGGTTCTTGTAGACCCATTTCCGATTCCACAACACTGGCGGCGGGCTTATGGCCTTGATGTAGGCTGGAATCGTACGGCCGCAGTCTGGGGAGCGATGGATTCGGACTCGGACACCCTTTTCCTGTACACAGAGCATTACCGGGCACACGCCGAACCGTCGATCCACGCAACAGCGATCAAGGCCCGTGGGGCTTGGATACCCGGCGTGATTGATCCAGCGGCGCGCGGGTCATCACAACGCGACGGCCGGCGGCTGATAATCGAATACCAGGAACTCGGTCTCAATCTGACGCTCGCCGAAAAAAGTGCCAGCGCCGGAATCCACGCGGTTTGGGATCGCTTGGCCACAGGTCGGTTGCGCGTATTCAGGTCAATGAGAAATTGGCAGGCGGAGTACCGTATCTATCGGCGCTCGCCGGAAGGCAAGGTCGTCAAGGTGCATGATCATTTGATGGACGGGACACGCTTTCTTGTGATATCAGGGATTGCAATGGCGATCACGAAGCCGCCGGATATATTCCGTCGCCCCGTGTCGTTGTCCGCAAGGTTGACCAAAACTGGGTATTAAGGATGGCAACCGCAACAGCAGACGCAACCTACGATCCCGCCGCTCAAGCGGCACAGGTCAGGGCGCAACGAGCACAGGTTGCGGTTATGGTGGGCCGGCTAGACAGGCTGGCTGCGGAACAAATATCCAAAAAGACGCAGATAGAAGATCGGTGGGTCAAAGACCTCCGGCAATATCATGGCCGTTATGAGCCCGACGTAGAAACCTCGCTGGCCGACGAAAAGAAATCCCGCCTATTCATAAACGAGACGCGCGCCAAAACCCATTCGTGGGAAGCGCGTCTTTCCGACATGCTTTTCCCAACCGATGACGACAACTGGGGCATTAAACCAACGCCGGTGCCCGAACTTATGGGTGCCACCGATCTAATTGAACCCGGCAGCGACGACGCCAATAAACTCAAGGAGCTTATGAGGCTGGCCAACGCACGCGCGAAATCCATGCACGCGGAAATCAAGGACCAACTGACGGAAGCAAAATATAATATCAAATGTCGCCGCGTGATCCACGACGCCTGTAAGGTGGGGTGTGGAATTATTAAAGGCCCCGTCGTTGCAAACAGTCTCCGGCGGAAATACGAACAGGCCAACGAGGTTGGTGACGATGGGGATGTAATTCAATTAGCTGAGGGCGAGCCAAAAAGGGTGTGGCGTTTGTCGGAAATTACCGACGCGCGGCCGGATTGGGAAAGGGTTGATCCGTTTAATTATTTTCCCGATATGTCGGCGCTAAACGCCGATGAAAAAGAATTTGATTTCGAGCGTCACCTTATGACGCCAAAGCAATTGCGTAAATTGGCGCAAAAACCGGGCTTCGACAAAGGTGAAATTCGAGACCTACTGCGGGGGAGCCCTGCGGATCAGATTCCAGACTATATAACCAAACTTCGGGACATTACAGGCGCTGCCCAACCCACTATTGGCGACAAGTACCATGTTTGGGAATACCACGGCCCGATCGAGCCGCAGGAACTACGCGCTATTGCCCTCGCCCACCTTACCGGGCAGGCGCAGGATGATGTTCTTCACGATCTGGAGGACGTTGACCCGCTCGAAGAACAAGACGTAGTGATCTGGTTTTCGGGTGGGCGCCTGTTGAAATATGGGCCGCCGCTTCTGGAAACAGGCGATAGCATCTATAGCGTCTTTTGTTTCGAGGGAGACGACACGAACATTTTCGGGTTTGGCGTTCCATATCTCTTGCGTGATTCGCAGGCTGCGATGAATGCCGGTTGGCGCATGACCATGGACAATGCCGGGTTAAGCGTTGGCCCCCAAGTGGTTATCAACCGCGAGCTTGTTGAGCCGGTAAACGGCCAGTGGGATTTGGAGCCCCGGAAAATCTGGTTGCGTACGAAAAACCTTCCCTTCCCCACGCCGGCATTCGAGGCGTTCCATATTGATAGTCGTCAAAGCGAATTAGCCAACATCATCAAAATGGCGCAACAATTCGCCGACGATGAAACCAATATGCCGATGATAGCGCAAGGTGAACAAGGGTCTGCGCCCCGGCAAACGGCGCAGGGCATGTCAATTTTAATGAACTCGGTCAATGTCGTGTTCCGGCGCGTGGTAAAGAATTTTGACGACCATATGACGACACCAAACATTAGGCGCGCATATGATTGGAATATGGCTTTCAGTAGAAAGGAGATGATTAAGGGCGATTTCGAGGTAGACGCGAGAGGGTCGTCGGTCTTATTGGTTAGAGAATTGCAAGCACAAAACCTCATGACGATTGCCATGAATTTCAGCAACCACCCAGTTCTCGGGCCGCTGACAAAAACGCCAAGCATGTATCGCAAGCTCATACAAGCGCACATGATGCCGGCCGACGAAATTGTTAAATCCGATCCCGAGTTGGAAATCGAGAAGCAAGAACGAGAGTCGCAGCCGAAGGAAACCGATCCCGAGATGGAGAAATTGGCTGCCCAACTGAACATCTCCCAAACCGAATCGAATGCGCGGATTCAGATCGCGACAATCAACCAGGAGACTGCGTTAATATCGCTGGCCGAAAAAAAGAACATGACCATCGATCAGCTTACAGCGAAACTCAAGGCGGTTCTGATAAAGACGCAAAGCGACGAGCGCAAGCTGGCCGTTGATGTGGCGATGGCGGAGAAGAATCCAGAGCAACCGAGCGGAGGGGCGGTGTGACAGCGTTTCTGGAAACTTGCCAGAAGGTAGCGCGAGAAAGTGGCGCCGCGCCTGACACCCTCCCGACGGCCGTCACATCGCAGCCCGTGCGACTTCTGAAGATCATCAATTGGGTTGCCAATGTGTGGAATGAAATCGACTCGCCCGCCCGCGCGAGGCTAACAAGATGACAGCCATCAACAAAACGTCCAGGGATTGGCGTATCGTCGAGGAATGGGCGAAATCGCAGTTGGAACATCACAGGGCTGCGCTCGAAGTGCCTCACACGGATTTGCCCTTGACGGAGGCGCACCGGGCAACTATTAAGATATTGAACGAGCTTTTAGCCCTGCCGGATACCGACCCACAAGCGCCATTATCTTATGGTGAAACAGGGTACGGCATGGGCACGGATATAGGATAGCTATGGCAGGAGAAGTCAAGCCAGCGACCGAGAAGCAGGCGGACAAAGCCGTGACGGAGCCTGTAACAACTCCCGAGACGCCGAGCGGCGCTGTGCCAACCACACCGGACGATACCGCAGAGTTTGATAAATCGTTTGATACATTTGCTGGTGATGAAACACCACCAGCCGATCCTTTGCCTGAACCTGATTCACCCGCGACGGGTGACGAACCTTCTGCCAAAAAAGCAGAGCCGGAGGGAACCGGACCCTCGCAGGCGACAGAACCAACACCAGCGGTGGACATTTGGGCTGACGCCACCCCTGAACAAAAGGCCGCCTTCGGGGCCGCCGAAGCTGACGCCCACAGATATCGATCAGACCGAGGCCGTGCCGCAGCAGACGCTCGCCGCATAGCCGAACTTGAATCCACCAACCGTGACGCTGCCGCTCAAAAACCAGACGCAGCGCCCGCCGACGGCGTGTTGGCCGGCGTATTAAGAAGCGGCGACTGGAAGGCCGTGAAAGCGGAATTGCCCGAATTAGCCGCTCCGTTGGAAAAAGTCCTTGAGGGCTTCGAGACGGAGAATATTGCGCTCAAAAAAGAACTTGCCACGTTCAGCGTTGAACGGCGCAACGAAGTTTCTGACGCGCAGATTCGTATCGTAGCAGCCGAGCACTCGGACTGGGAATCCGTTACGGACGATGAGGCGTTTGTTCAATGGGTCGGCACGCAGCCGGCTTTCATTCAACAGATGCTAAATCGTAATGCCGAGCAAGTCGTTGACGGCCTTGAATCGGCACATCTTGTGTCCCTTTACAAAGCCTCCGACGGCTACACTCCGCCCGTACCCGCAACTCCTTCACCTGGGTCGCAAACCAATTCGCCCGCCACCACAGATAAAGGTGGCGAACCCAACAAGCGTGATCGTGATTCCCAGCGCCGTCTTGAAGGCAACGTATCCGTTCCATCTAAGGGACCGGGCGCACCGTCTGGCCCCCCCGAGGAATTCGACTCGGCCTTCGAACATTACGCAGCACAGGGGACGTGATCGCGCCTAGACGAAGGATTTGCTCGTCATGGCCGATGGAACAACGACCTATGGCGTGATCAGCCAGCGCACCGCTGCGTGGGCCGCCACGGTGATGCTCCGGCACGCCGAACCGATCTTGGTGCTGCAAAAATTTGGCACCCCAAAAGAAATGCCACGGAACAAGGCCAATATGGTCAAGTTCCGGCGGCCGATCCCCTTCACCGTCGCGGACACTCCGCTCGTCGAAGGTGTCACGCCGACCGCTCAGAAGATGGCGTACGAAGACGTTAGCGCCACGCTGAAACAGTACGGCAAGCCCATCGAAATCACGGATGTTGTGCAGGACCTTGCCGAAGACCCTGTGCTCAAGGACGCCGCGATGCTGGCCGGCGAGCAAGCCGCCTTGACCGTGGAAATGGTGACATTCGGCGTCATCAAGGCCGGGACCACCGTCAGCTATACGAACGGGACCGCTCGGACCAGCGTCAACACGCCGATCACCCTCAACAAGCAGCGGGGCATCACCCGCAGCCTCAAAGCCCAGAAAGCTCGCAAGCTCACGAGTATCCTGGGGCCAAGTCCGTCGTATGCCACGCAAGCGATCGAGGCGTCGTTCATCGCTATCGCGCATACGGACATGGAGAGCGACATCCGCGGTCTTCCGGGCTTCATTCCGACGGCCCAGTACGGTTCGCGCAGTGTTGTTTGTCCCGAGGAAATCGGCGCCGTCGAGGACTGTCGCTATGTTCTGAGCCCGGAACTAAGTCCGTGGGCAGACGGCGGCGGGGCCAAGGGTGGTTCAGGCACTAACATGGTTTCCACGACCGGGACCAGTGCCGACGTTTATCCGATCCTGTACGTGTCGAAGGAAGCCTACGGGCTGATCCCGCTCAAGGGCAAACGCGCGATCACCCCGATGGTCATCAACCCCAACACACCCAGCGGAAGCGATCCACTCGGTCAGCGCGGGTATGTTTCGTGGAAGACGTATTACACTTGCGTCATCCTCAATCAGAACTGGATTGCACGGCTCGAAAGCGCAGCCACCGACCTGTAGGCCGGCACGACAACAACGGGCGGGCTGGTGAGCCCGCCCTAGGAAAAGGATAGAACCATGCCAGTACGCAGTGGTTACATTCACGGCACAGGGGCGGCGCTCAATGTCGAAATTGGGTTTGTTCCTGATGCGGTCATTCTGTTCAACCCGAGTTCGGGTTCGACGGAAAAAGTCTCCGTTCACATCGTCAAGAAGGTGATCGCCTTCACGTCGATGACGGCGGCGGCGTCCTCTGGCATCAAAAAGGGTGCCTGGATCAAGGGGATAACCTCAAAAGCGAAAGCTCAGATCGGCGAGTTGATCCTGGACACCGCCACTACCGGGTGGCTGATTTGCGATGTGGAGCAAGTCACCGGCACCTTCCAGTCGGAAAACTGTCAGGTTTACGCAAGCGAGCCGGGCACAGCGGACGCCGCCGACGACGATATCACCGTCGTTGTTCAGGTCGAGTTCGGCGTCAACATCGAAGCTGCGGCCACCGTCACGACCATCAATGACGGCATTCTCGGCTACGCCGGCAGTTCATCGGCCTCGCCGCCGGAAGCCAAAGGCTTCACCATCGGCTCTACAATCAGCGTCAATACGGAGTTGCTGGGCTACATCGCATTCCAGAACTCTCCGGGCATGAGCCAGCCTGCGTTGGTTGACGGCGTGGACCAAGAAACGGTCTGGTAGGCCGTTCTCGGCAATTGTGGCCGCCGGCAAAACACGCCGGCGGCCACCAATAAAAGGGCCAGCCGGGACATTCGTGGAGCCCGGTGAAGCTCTCCTCGAAACGAAGGAACACGGAGTAGAATCATGGCAGCGACCCTTTCAAAAGCCACAATGCAGCAACTCGCCACCGCCGCGCGCCGTGGGGACCAAAAAGCACTTGGCGACGTTCTGGCGGCTCTCGCATTCGGCGGCGGGTATGCGTCATACGCGGGGAACCCTTCATCGAACGTCACGCCCGCCCGAGTTGGTGAATTCTGTTTGGATACCACCAACCTTGTCTGGTATCGCGCAACAGGACTCTTAAACACCAACTGGGTCGCGATGGGCGCCAGATCGAAAGCCGACTTCGAGATTTTCGATGATTTCCTCGACGCAGCGATCGACGACACGAACAACTGGATCGTGTTTGCAGGCAGTGACGGAGACGCCACGGCTGCGGCCACCGTAACCGCCCCAGAAGGCAAAGTTGACATGGGCTCGGGCGACGGCGGGTCAACCAACGACGGGTCGGTTCTGAGTTTGATCCTGTTAGCCAAGGGATCGTTGGTGAGTTTGGGTATGACCGTTTTTGAGTGCCGCGTGTCATTTGATCAGATTACCGGCGTGACGGCGTGTTTTGGGCTTTCCGACAAACTCGCCACCGACGACGAGCATCTGCTTCACACCATCACCGCTGGCACGGTCGCGGACGGCGGCCTCACCGTCGCCAACACCGTTGAGTTTGTCTATTCAGAAGAAGCGACCGCCGGGACACTATGGCACGCCGCATCGGAGAACGCGGGCACCATCGGCAACTCCGGCGCCGAAGAAACCCTCACCGACGGCCCAACCATCGACACCTATGATGTTCTCCGCCTTGAGGTTGACTCGGACGGCACCGCACGGTTCTACATCAACGGCGTGCTACGCCTCACTCGCACTTCCGCCGTCGCCACCACGGCTTTGCTGATTCCGTACATCGCCATCGACGGCGAGGCGGCGACTCCGGTCGTTACCGACCTCAGCATTGACTACATTTACTTCTCTGGCGCTCGCCCATCCAGCAACGCATAACTTAGGGCGCCGGCCTTCGGGCCGGCACCCTACTAGCGTCGCAGCGGCATAATTGGAGATTGAAGTGGAACGAATTCGCACAAGTGTTAGACAGGCGTCGTTCACGCGGCCCGCTAACACAACCAATTATACCGCCAAAGACGCGATGGGGGCGGGGTCGGCGGCCGGCGATTGCATTATGGAATTTCCGCCGGCCCTAGCGGCGGCAGGGAAAACCGGCAAGATCATTTCAGCACGCCTATGGAAAGATGATACGGGCGTGACGAACGACGGGTTCACGATATATCTGTACCAGGACACGCCGGCAGCGGACCCGGACGATAATGCCGCGCCCTCCACGGAATTCGTGGCCATCGCGGACGTAGGCGCGTACATCGGGAAGGTCGTGTTCAACACCACGGGGATCGTGTTGGCCGGGGGCGTGTTCTACGAAGGTGATGCAACCATTGAGCCGTCGGGCGGAATACCGTTCCATTCCAAGGATCAGCATGGGCGAATTTTTGGGATTCTCACGGCGGTTGCGGCATACAATCCTGCGAGCGCCGAGGTTTTCACCGTGACGCTCGAAATTCAAGAATAGGAGACCGTCATGGAAGCACGGCAAGTCCCAATCGAGGAGGCGACCAAGGACGACCTTCTCAAGTTTGCCAACGAAAACCTGGGCATGGAGTTTGACAACAAAGTCGCGCTCGGCAAAATCCGCGCCGGCATCCGACAGGTGTGGCGCCAAGATCACATTATCCTTTACGGTGAGCGCGAAACGCCTGTCGTGAGCGTCGAGAAAAATACGGACCCACCGGGCTTAAAGGCCGACGTTCGGGCCTTACATGGCGGGACATCGAAAACCGACCCGAAGGTTCGGATGTTTCTGAATGAAGCCGAAGGTCCAGGCGGCCAACGCGCGGTCTTTGTCAGCGTGAACAACGTCCCGATGCTCATCCCGCGCGGCGAGGAAGTCGATGTGCCCTATAGGTATTACTTGGCCCTCAAAGCGGCTATCTCAACCATTAGCGAGCAAGACGAAAACACTCACGACATCGCATCGCGCGACGTGCCGTCGTTCCCGTTCCAGGTCGTCCGGCTCCCAACCGACAAGGAAATGGAGCCCTGGAATCTACAAGAACATCTCGCGCAATACCCCGACGGCGAAGCCCCTCCGATGAAGGCCGTCGCCTAACGCGCCGAAGTTAGAGATGGGGTAGAGAATATCCATGGCGACGTTTCTCGAAATCTGCCAGAAAGTGGCGCGGGAAAGCGGCACTATATCTGGCGCCCTGCCAACGGCCGTCACGGGGCAGACGGGCCGGCTCCTAAAAATCGTCAACTGGGTTGCCGATGCGTGGGACGAAATACAGAACGACCAATCAACTTGGCTTTGGATGCGTAAGGAGTTTTCCGACGTTACCGTTGCAGACACGTTCAAGTACAGTGCTTCTGATTGGAGCCTAACTAATTTTTCGCGCTGGGTAATTGACCCCCTGTCTGTGACGATGTATCTGACCGCCACAGGTGTCTCAGACGAGGGGGAGTTGAAGTTCATAACATGGGAGGAATGGCGGATTAAATATGGGCGCGGGACACAAGACTCCGGTCGCCCTATTGAATACACCATCACACCGGCCGAAGAATTCGCCGTTGGGCCAAAACCCGATGCGGTGTACACTATTAATGGAGAGTATTTCGAGGACAACGAGACCCTAGCTGCGGATGGTGATACACCAAATTGCCCAGCACGGTTCCACAATGTAATCGTATGGAAGGCCCTGATGAAACTTGCGGGCTCAGACGAAGGGGGCGAACAATCCAAAAACTTCGAGGCGCTGTATAAGCCATTGCGGTTCGCGCTCGAACGAGATCAGCTACCTAAGATCAGCATAGCCTCCACAGCGACGCTCGCGTGATCGGCATGGCGCAAGAAACAAAGTTTTTCGCAGCGGGAGGGGGCCTGGACCTCATTACCCCGGCCATTGAAATACCGAATGGCGCGGTAATCGCGGCGAATAATTACGAAGCACATTTGCGAGGCTATCAGCGTGTCGATGGCTATGAGCGATTTGACGGCCAACAAAAACCTTCCACAGCCTCATATTGGGTTCTGAATTTCGACGCAGGATCAGCGGCCGTCAATGAGGGCGATACAGTCACGGGCGAAACGTCAGGCGCCACTGGATCGGCGCTGATTGATGCCGTCGTTGAGTCCGGCTCCTATGGAGGGAGTGACGCGGACGGCTATATCGTTTTGACTAATGTCACCAGGACATTTGCCGACGACGAAAATCTGCAGGTCGCGAGCGTGACCAAATCCGTCATGGACGGAACCGCCGTTAAACGCGGCGCGGCAACTGACGCCAATGACGATACGTGGCTTCAAGACGCTATGGAGACAGCACGATCGGCCATTGGAGCGGTCCCTGGTTCCGGCAATATACGAGGGATTAAGGCATACAAAGGCGATACGTATGTGTTCCGCGACAATGCCGCCGCCACGTTCGTCGATATGTACAAAAGCACTACGTCAGGCTGGACTTTACAAACACTAGGCCGAAGGCTTGAGTTCACATCCGGCGGCACTACGGAGATTTCCGAAGGGGATGTTATAACAGGGGCAACAAGCGGCGCAACAGCGACGACCACAAGAGTTGCGCTACACTCAGGGTCATGGGCGGCCGGCGACGCGGCCGGCTACTTTATATTCGACAGTCAATCAGGGACTTTTGAGGCCGAGGATATTGATGTTGGGGCGTCGGGGAATCTGGCGACAATTGCCGCCGACAGTGTAGCAAACACGCTCGCGACGCGCGCTAACTCTCGGACCACTGAAGCCGGAGACACCCGGATCACAGAGGACGGAGACACCCGGATCACCGAACAAACGGCAAGCGGCCGGCTCGATTTTGAAAATCATAATTTTGGCGGACATGCCGAAACGGAACGCATGTATGGGTGCGATGGCGTTTCAATGGCATTTGAGTGGGATGGCAATGTTTTTGTGCCAATTAAAACCGGAATGACTAGCGACACCCCAATTCATTTGGCGGTTCACAAGCAGCACTTGTTTTTGGCGTTTACCGGGGGATCACTTCAGCACAGCGGCCTTGGGCTTCCGTATCAATTTACCCTTGTTACCGGCGCGTCAGAAATGGGCATCGGGGAAGAAATCACTGGACTTCATTCGGACGTTGAAGGATTTTTAGTTATTGGAGGCCGAAACAAGATTTCCATCCTGTATGGGCAGGATACCGACAATTGGGAGCTTGTTGATTGGAGCGACGAATCGGGTGTTGTCGAGTGGTCGATGGACAAACTGGGATCAATCATGTTCCTGGACGATATTGGGGTCCGGCGGCTGTCAACCGCGCGGGATTACGGGAATTTCAAACTCGCCACGCTGTCACAGAAAATTGAACCTATTTTCCGGCGGAAGCGTAATGATTCAGTGGCGGCAATTGCATCGCTTAGGACGCGATCAAAGGACATGTACCGACTATTCTTTGATGACGGGACGGGCATTAGCATTCACTTTGGGCGCGGGCCGAAAAAGCCGGAGTGTATGACATTCACCCTGCCGCTTGTTGTTCATTGCACATGTTCTGGTGAAGACAGGCAAGGCGATGAGATTTTATTCTTCGGCTCGACCGATGGATACGTTTACGAAATCGATGCTGGCCCCAATCACGACGGGGCTGAAATTACGGCGTACATTAGATTCCCGTTCAATCATGTTGGGAGCCCCACACGGAATAAGCAATGGTTTAAGGCGGTGTTGGAAGTGGACGCTGACGATAGTGCGGCCCTGGATATTACGGCCGAATTCGATTATGGTCATACGGACCAGCCGGCCATGGAGACGGAAAGTTTTACTGTCGAAAGCAGCGGCGGCTTTTGGGAAGAAAACGAATGGGCCGATTTCGCGTTCACGAAGCCGGTTGAGGGCCTTGCGGAGGCACCGATTGATGGTTATGGCAAGAATGTTTCGGTGAAGGGCCTGTCCGCCGGGACATACGACAACGCCCATAAAATACATGGGCTGCACTTGTATTACAGCATGAGAAGGTTGGCAGCGTAATGGCCAATAAAAAAATCTCCGACCTTACCGCAGCGGCTTCCGCCGTTGCGGCCATGCAATTGGAAGTTAACGACGCCGGAACATCCAAGAGCCTTACCCTCACAAAGTTATTTGCTGGCATCACGGTCAACGAGACCGGAGATGACAACGACAGTCGATTCGAGGGAGCCAACAACAGTAACATGATGGTCCTGGACGCCGGCCAGGATGCGTTCTCGTGGGGCGGTGCGAATGTCGATGGCGCGGCGTTCACCCTCAATAACCTCACGCAGCGCACGCACATAACGTCGGTCGGCTCCCAATGGCACATGCCGGCGCAGACGACTGACTTTGATAATGTCTCTGAGACCATAGCGATAGGCTCAGCGGCGTTCTTGGGTATCCCAACCTGGACGAACGAGAACGCCACACTGACGATGACGAAGGCGGCAACGCTATACATTCAAGGGGCTCCGGTTGGCAGCACAAACGTCACGGTTTCGACCGGGTACGCGCTGTGGGTTGATGCTGGCGCCACCCAATTGGACGGCACGCTCCAAGTCGAAGGGGCAGTCACGTTCACGACCGACTTG
>CEPX01075932.1_pt1 | contig 18063 bp, 22 predicted proteins | sample 361361 | NCBI WGS metagenome assembly CEPX01 (sample SAMEA2619974, study PRJEB7988) | marine metagenome | biome: marine biome (ENVO:00000447); feature: mesopelagic zone (ENVO:00000213) & marine oxygen minimum zone (ENVO:01000065); material: "saline water (ENVO:00002010), including plankton...
CCAAAAGTAATACACAGAAGCAGAAAACTCTACCTTTCTTTCCCTGACATTCTCCAAAGTCGGGAATCAGAGAATAGGTTTTTTCTAGTTTATCGTTCTGGTGATCAACATCATCCCACCAATTCTTTTCTTCATTTCTGGATATCAGAAGACAAAGGAAAGACTTGGACACAGCGTCACGAGATACCTATGAACATGAAAAAAGACGGTAGGGTCTGGAACTGCCCTAGACTTTCTTATTTTCCAGATGGTTCTTTAAATATAATTTGTGATTCAAAAGACAGCACCAATGAAAGAAAAGCTATTTTTAACACACATAGAGTTATAAGTCATGATGATGGTATGTTTTTCTCTTCTCCCAAAAATATTGGTATTGATGGCATGTTACCAGACCATGTAGTTAATTTTAAAGGTAATATGTATATAGCTAATCATCTTAATGACACAACAAACCAAACTCTTGTTCAATTCACTAATTGTTCTAGAGATAAGGGAAAAACCTGGTATGATCGTAATATTATGGGAAGAGAATCTAGAAACTTTGTTCGCAATGCTACTCCTAAGTTTTATTGTGAAGCCTCTATATTAAATTACCGTCAAAGATACATGTTATCTTTTGTTAGAGATAATGCTAGAGGTCCACAACCAATATATTGCTTCAGAACAATAGATGGTTTAAACTGGCAATCTTGCGGGCATATGCCTATATATGGACATAGACCCACTGTTCTCTTTGACCAAAATGAAGAAAACAGAGTATTTATGTCTTACAGAGATACACAAAATATGTCTGTAGCAGTATCTTCTTTTATAATAGATGACTATGGTTCTAGAAGTAATATTGAAACCATTCAAATTGAAAAAGAAAAAAAATGTAATCTTTTTAATTTTGGATATACAGGTTTAGTTGAGTATGAAAAAAATAAGTTTATGCTTACTTACTACATCACAAAAGGTAGCTTAAATCCTTATATCAAGACTGCAAAGCTGGTTTGGAAATAGATCTCCAAATTACCCATCTTAACACCTCTTTAACCGTTATAATTTTTACTTGACACATCTTAACATATGGTGTATACTGTAGTTATAAGAAATAGAGTTTCTTACTGAAATTTTTGTGCAGTTTTTTCGCCGCGCATATAGAAGAGTAAAGAAACACTTATTTAGGAGACGTAAAAATGGTTAAAAACAGTTGGTTTGATGTAGACAAAAAAGGATTGGCAAAATTGTTACAACGTAAAGGTAAGGCGTTTATCTTGTATGAGTTGTTACAAAATGCTTGGGACGAAAATGTTAATGTAGTTGATGCCACGCTAAAAAAAGTAGAAGACACAAAAAACCTCTACAAAGTTGTGGTATTTGATGACAGTCCTGAAGGATTCCAAGATATTACTCACGCCTATACTATCTTCGCGGAGTCTGTAAAGAAAGGTGATCCTCGTAAAAGAGGAAGATTTAATGTAGGGGAAAAAATGATTTTGGCTTGTTGCAAAACAGCCTCAATCAAAACCACTACCGGAACAATTGAATTTAGAGAAGACGGAACCAGAAAAAAGAAAAGAGATAAAACAGAAGCTGGCTCTGTGTTCACCGGAGATATTACTCTTACTCAAAGTGAGTACAGGGAAATATGTGACTCTATCAGCCTTCTTATTCCCCCCTCAACTTGCGTTACTACTTTTAACGGCAAAAAAATTCTCAATAGAAAAAAGTCTCTTATCGCAACTTTTGATGAGAAACTTGCTACCGAAATTTCTGATGAAGAAGGCAACTTGAAAAGAACAACACGAAAAACAGTTGTCGATGTCTACCGCCCTTTGCCCGGCGAAGTAGCGACTATCTATGAGATGGGTATTCCTGTGGTAGAAACAGAAGACTCTTTCCATGTTGATGTACAACAGAAAATTCCTCTTAACATGGACAGAGACAACGTTACCCCAATGTATCTGAAAACGATTAGAACCCATACACTGAACGCCACGGTGGATTACATCGCGGAAGAAGACGCTAATATGACATGGGTAAAAGAAGCTGTATCAGATGACGATGTAGAAAAAGATGCAGTTGATAAGGCTCTTGACCTCAGATTTGGAGAGAAAAGAGTTATTTTTGACCCCAGTGACCCAGAGGCAAACAACATTGCTACTGCCAAGGGCTACACTGTTATCGGCGGCAAGTCTATGTCAAAAGACGAATGGGGTAATATTAAAAAGTTTGGTTCTGTTTTGCCTGCTGGACAAGTAACTCCTTCTGATAAGGTTCTCTTTGAAAAAGACGGAACACCGCCAATACCCGAAGATAAGCTTACAGAAGCACAGAAAATGGTCAAAGAATTTACCATAGAATACGGCGAGAAACTTATGGGAATAACTGTAGATGTACAGTTCCGTAACTCCTTCGAGGGATATCTTGCCTGTTACGGTGGCAGACAGATAAGTTTTAATGTCAAACGGTTAGGGCATAAGTTCTTCAACAACTTCCCTGAGAAGATAGAGCCGGTCATTGATTTGATTATTCACGAATTTGGTCATGAATACTCTAGCAACCATTTATCAGAAGAGTACTACCATGCACTGACAAAGTTAGCTGCTAAAAGTACGTTGTTGGCGTTAAAAGAGCCAGAATTTTTTGAGGTTTATTCCTCTGTTTGATTTTCTTTCTCTTGGTATGCGTTATTAATGTTGTCTATGACATCACCTAACGCACTTATGGCAGGGTCTTTGGTTATGTCTTCATCTGGCTTATCAATAGCATTGAGAAACTCCATAATGAACCAAGTGAAGCCTGCTGTAGCAAAACCACTTAGAGGCCAGAAAAAGTATCCGAAGAATAAGTATAAAATTATATCAACCACCAACGAAGCCCAGAAGCTGGTACAGGTAGTGCATTCAAGCATATTGGGAAGGTTATTATTGAACAGTCCCAATATGCCTTTTATTTTGGAAGTAATGATATTTACTGGCCAATCTTCACTTTTCTCTACTAAAATTACTGCTAAACCAAACGAACACATCAAAGAAATTATAAAAAACTCTATCATCTTTCTATCTCCTTATACTATTTACAGTTATTTATCGAAAAAATATAGGGAAATAGTGCAATTCTGTCGAATAGAGACAATATGAATTGGTATCTGAAAACAGTTTTCGCCCAAATGGAGCAAGGTAAAGCGGAAGGTATGGTAAAATACCTTCAAAGTCTTGGGGTGTCGCAAGATGTGATAGATTATATCTTATTGCAGGACAAGGATTCAGCACAGTATTTAATAGGACAAATAAGAAATAACCCTACTATAACTATTCAAGATGTACAAAGTATTTCTCGACCAGAACAGGTGGATCCCTATTTAATATCTGAAAGAGCAATTGCAGGAAGACATCCTGAAATTAGTGATTGGATTTTAGTTAGTCTTAGAAAAATAAGAAGAGGCATTATTCCCCAGTGGAAAACTTTAACAACTGAAAATAGCCCTGATTTAAAAGAGGCAATAGGGGAAAATGATTATGGCACATATGTAACGTTTAGAAGTTCAATACCACAAATATATGATTGGTATAGGGCAGAACAACCCGATATCGCTTCTTATTCTTATTCGCAAGCTGAAGAAGCTTCTGATGAGTGGCACAGTGATTCCGCGGCTGAAGGGGCTAATTTACAATATGAAACTACCAATCCCTCTCTTGTTGTTTATGGGCCTCAATGGCAAAACCCAGAATGGCAAGGATGGACCATACAAAAAGTGATGAGTGAAAACGACTTGCAGCGAGAAGGTTATCTTATGGAGCACTGTGTTGGAGGTTATTGTAAATATGTTGAATCAGGAGAAAGTGTCATCTATTCACTAAGAGATCCCAACAACAAGCCTCATGTTACAATAGAAACAAATAACTATAACAGCATTAGACAGATACAAGGCAAATCCAATTCAGAACCTAAAGATATATATAAAGCAATGATAAGAGAATGGTTTCAAAGTGAACGCAATCCCGGCATAGATACTTACGAAGATGCTGATGATCCAATGGACGAAATCTCATTCAACGTAGGACCAGGAGGATATATGTATGGTGACGCTGTTGGGGAATTAAATACAGCACTAGAAGGACAACATGACACTGAGTACGGTCTTACACTAGAAACAAGCTGGGACGCTGATGATATCGCACGAAAAGCTATAGAAATACAAATGAAAGACAGAGAACCAGAATATAATGGAAGCTTAACAGACACACCTAAAGCAATCACAGAAATGATACTAAGAAACCATAAAGATGATCCTGACAAGATAAATACTCAACTAAGTAAGTTTGAAGATTACTTACAAGAGTTAAGTGAAGAAATAGATGATATGTCTATGTACTGGGAGTATTATGGCAACCCGCCTAAAGAAGAAGACTATGAAACACCAGAAGAATTTGAGGCAGCAGATCAAGAATATTTAGACACAGAACAAGAATATAGAGACGAAGAAATAAGAAAAACCCCTCAAGGTGGTTTCGCTGGTGATGGGTATAAAATAATAAACGAATTAGCAGAAAAAGGCATATTCAAAAGAAATCTTCCTAAACAACCATCTATTTATCAAAGACCATTTGCAACTGAGCCAGAGCCTGTAAGGGATATATAGTGAATTGGTATAAAAAAGCACAATCAGACTTCTATACTATCCTAATGGAACTAAAACTCCAGATGGCTACCGTGGCACAACAAGTTTACAATGAGTGGGAACAAGATGAAAATGGGATTGATCCTATGTTTGGTTCTGGGGGAATATGTCAAGACATAGCACAAGCAATAGGTGAAGTAATCCACGCCAATACTTCTTATGAAACGGCCACTTTAGAATCTCAGTGTGGGGAACAACACGTTTGGATTTTAACTTATAAAGAAGACCCCATTGAAGGATACCAAATAGATATAGAACCCTCACGTTATGAAACCGGAGGAGGCTATACTTGGCAAAAAAGACCTGGTATAGTACTTGATGCTAATGATATAGATATTTTCCCAGCAGATGAAGAAGTTATTCAATCTTTTATAAACGAAGAGATTTATTAATGAACTGGTATAAAACAGCACAACTAGACGACGACCTGCCTGAGTGGAACTTCCCAGAAGCAGACCACGACTATGACCCTGCTTGGGACTATATGGTAGACATTGTACCTGACCAGGAATTGTTTCAGTTCACAGAAAAAGTTATAAATGAAATAAATACTAAACTTGTACCCCAAATAGGTATAGGGGTTTGTAAGGCTGGTTATATCAAAGAAGCCAACCAAGACTACCTTGCCAGATATATTAATGGGACACAACCTAACCCTGTTTTTGTTATTGACCTGGAAAATATTAAAACAGTAGCTCAGGAATGCGCCAAAGATTATAATTGTGACCCTCAAACAGAAGCTTATATAGGAATAAGAACCACACTGTTCCATGAACTAGGACACGCTATCCAAGAATGGATGGATATGGACTTTGATGAAAACGAAGCAGAAGACTTCGGTATCCGCTATCAAGAGACAGGGGAAATCTGGAGATTTTGGGAAGAAGAGTGAACTGGTACAAACAAACACAAGTAGATTTACAAGGAAATCCTCTTGAGTTCAGACAAGAAGTAGAAGCTCCCACCTACAACGCTCTTATCTCCGAGAAACCGATGAGTTGGTATGACCATACTCAAGATAAAGAAATGACGGGTACTGTTAAACAATATTACAACGACATGAAGAAAAAAAGAGGGCGTATCGAGCAAATGTCTCCCGATGAATATATAGACCACTGTATCAACGAAATGTGGTTGAACGACCCTGAACTAAGAAAACAATTTAACTCTCAAGAAGAACTCAAAGAGAGGATTTTGGGATATAGAACACAAAGTATAGATGACGAAGGTAGGTCTTTGTTAGAAAAATATAAAGAAATGTGGTTACAAGGGAATAAACCACCATTACCTTATATTATTTATCGCGGAAAAGAAAAAGAATATTTTGGTCAAGAAGGTTTTCATAGAGCCTTGGCAGCTAAAGAATTAGGTGTTGCAAGTATGCCTGTGTTAATCATAGAAGAGAATTGGGATAGTTAATTATGAATTGGTATAAAAAATTAGTATTTGCAGCCAGGTCTTTTACTCAAAGAGAACTAGTCAACAGGCTGAAAAACTGGGGAGTGGTATATCTAAGGGAAGGCAAAGGCAGTCATAAAATATATGGTATCCCTGACACAAATAGAGGAGCAAGTATTCCCTCTAATATCAGCGGCAAACCCATAAAAACCAAAACCATGATGGATATTTTAAGAAACCTAGAGATACCTTATCAAGAGTTTATAAGAGGGAAACCAGCAAAACAAATTGAAGAAGAAACTAAAGAAGTAGAACAGTTGTTAGAAAAGAAAACCCCAGACTGGCAAAACCAACCCTGGTATCAACAGCAACAACAATACGAAAAAACCCCTGTACAATAATAACTAAATATGAATTGGTATAAAGTAGCTAAATCTGATCATGAGTTTAATTTTAATTCCGCAGAAAAAGAGATCTGGAACGCTATACTACGCAAAGAACAAGATGCAGTAGATATCTACTTTGACCTAGAAAACAATGATAATACAGGAGATATTAGAAGATTTACTCTTGATTACCATGATAAATCTTTTCCAGAAGATAACTATACCCTCTTTGCACAAATGATGTCAGCAGGTGGAGACTGGGAGAACCCTGTAAGATATTTCCGTTGCCAGGCCAAAAGAGGAACCTCTACTGAATATACTTTTGTTCATATTCCCCCTAAAAGAGACGGGAATGTAAATTTGGTAAAATGTGAAAGAGGACACTGTGCAACTCAAAACAACGATACAGATAACGAAGACTTTGAAGACCATAAATTATGGAAAGCCCTTAAAAAAAGCGTAGTCAAAAGATTAAAAGAAGCAGACAACTCTTCTTCTATAAACGCTGAAGAAGAATTTAACATGTATAGGTGGAACCTAACAAAAGCACTTAAAAATGATTAAACTTAAAAAAGACAAAAACGATAGAAATAACCAAGTAATATATTACTTAGAGGGGAATACTTATCCAATCAAAGGACAACTAGGTTCTAAAGGGTTAGGATTTAAGTGGTATGGCGGCAGAAAAATGTGGTGGATGTATGAAAACAAACTTACACCAGAAAAAGTACAAGCACTTCAAACATTGGGCGCAGATACTTCTGAGTACGGAGCACCAGTTACACCCTCTCCACAACAAACAGCACAGCCAGAAGCACCCCAAGCAGAACCCACACAAGAAGTTACTAATAAAACAGATAGTGACTCAGGCAAGAGCTTTAGAGAACTAGGAAAAGAACACTTAGGACAATATAGTTATGATCATATTCCAGGAAGCGGATATTATGGTTATAATATAAAAACAGATATTTATGCCACAGAACTCTCTGTGGATATAGATGGACAAGATATACCTCTAAAACTTATGGTAGATAGATGGTATAAAAAGGGAAGAAGAAAAGTACCCCGCTATCTTATTAACTTGTATTATGGAGATACTCAGATATGGTCTAAAGCGATGGATGCTTCGGGTGCCTGGGGAGAATATAATGAAGACGAACTAGTCCTTACACTCCCAGAAAAGATAAAAAATCTAGTAGCACAGAAAAAACAAATCTACGGAAGAATAAAAAACGAACTTGCTCTAGGAACCAGAGACCCTGAATTCACTAAAATATTAGAAGGCTGGAGCGATGCCAAGTGGGATGATAAAAAATATATTTATCAATTTATTCCTCAAAAAACAATACAAATTAATGAACATCCTTATACAGGGGAATATAAAATACTACTTAATGAAGTAGGAAATAGTATTTATATGGAAACAGATGTAGACCACCCATTAGCCCCTAGAAATGGTACTCTAGGTTCTTTTGGTATCGCTGCCACTGTTCAAAACCTAGAACAATTTAACCAACTTGTAGACGAAACAATTACTAGTAATCACGATTCTATTGTAGAAAACTATATTAAGTACTTAAAATCTTTTGCCTTTACCCAAGAAGAGGAAGAACAAAGTAGGGGAGCAATGGATGAAGTAGTTAATATGATAGGGAAAAATTATGATACTGCTCATTTTGTAGATAAACTAAGTGAATTAGGATATATTAGACCTAGTAAAAAAGTAAAAAAAGAAGAAAGGCAGCCCGGTTTTCTTCCTAAAGATAAAATAAAGTGGGTAGTAGAGAGTAAAAAAATAGTTAATGATGCCTATAGGTATACTCAGGATCCTAATCAATTTTACTCTACTATTGCTTATTATCTTCACCGCAAAGTTAGAAATATATCCTCATATACAGATATGATGTTGGTCACTGCTATTGATCACTGGCACAAGTTGTCAGAAAGATTTGGACACGAAATAAGCTATGAAGATGTTGATAAGTATTTTGGCGAAGTAAGTTCAAAAATATATAGAGAAATGTTCCACAAAGAACCTCCTCAAAGTAGAGCAGACCAAGCTTCTGATTTTTATAATCAATTTGGAAGAGGACAGTCTCAAACAAACATAGGGGGACCTGGCGCAGTAGAAAGTTTTGTAGGTTTAGCAGTAGGTTTAGGTGCTAATGAAGAAGAAACAAGAAGTAACCCCAAGAGAGTTTACCGTCAACTTGTTCTTAAATACCATCCCGACGTAAACTCTAGTGAAGAAGCACAACAGATCATAAGAAACTTAAATGCGGCTTACGAGTCTCTTCCTCAAGAGATTAGAGCTTCTCACTGGTACAATAAAATTAAATATTCTTGTTGAAAAGTGAAAAAAGATCTATAAACTACTGTTATGAAAAAGATACAAGCGTGGCCAGGTGACTGGTGTAAACATATACAGAATACATTTGAACTCTATTTCGAAAATAGAGAAATTCAAGTATTAAGCAACGAGCCATATTTCACCTTGGTCACAGACGCAACACCTCAAAACATAGATGGATATAGATATACTTTAGACGGAATATCTATTGACCTATATCTTTATGGTATATTATATAAGATAATGATTGAGTTTAATAATACTTTGTTGTGTTGCCGTATATACTGGGAAGACGTAGAACTAGATGAAGAAGACGGTGAAGAAGAATATTATTATGAAATCTTATCACACGGATACCCCTATGAAATAGCCAATGTACTCTGTTTAACCCCTTACGAATGTGTAAGTGTGATAGAAAAAGCCATTATTATTGATTATAAAAACAGGTTTGACGATGACGACGAAGGCGATGATGAAGACGATGAGCCTGTAGAAACTGGACCTATATTACCTGGATGTAACACCCCTGTTCCTATTACAATTTAATAGCTTGTTTTAGAATAGAATTTATATCTGTTTCTGAAGACTTGTACCACCCAAAAGGCATAGTGAAAAAGTACTTTTCTTTGAAATCGGTATAAGAACTGTACCAATTTTTTCTATCTTTTTCAGAAGAGTAATTTGCTTTTTTTCTTGGCACATTCCGGGCAACCACTGCCGCTTGTTAAGTTTCCAAGTATTTTTTCACCTATATAACCGCACTCGTCATTTAAACATTTATACTTTAACCTTTCATCGTTATTACTATATTTTGTACTTAATAATTGCATATTTCTTTCTTTAAAAAGCAATTTAACCTCTTCGATTTTGTATCTACATTTGTTTTGGTTTTTTATGGCACTACATTTTTTACAGCCATAGCCAACTGGGGTATTTAACAGATTTCTTAACGCCTTTGTCCCAATATAACTACATTTTAGACACTGATATTCCAGTTTTTGCTGATTATTTTTATATTTTTTACTTAGCAATCTTATCCCATTGTTAAGAAATATGTTTTCGACTTCTTCTAAAGTATATTTCATCTTTATATCTCCTTATCCAAATTGTATTTATTAATCGAAATTATATAGGGAATTACTTAATTTCTGTTGAATAGAAGAAGTTATGAACTGGTATAAAAAAGCACAAACAGAAGACGAAACACTTTATCATGGAACAACTGGTGATTTTGAAGTGTTTGAACAAAAAGATGTTCCCCATAAAAAAGATGCTTTCGGAGAAGGTTATTATTTTACAGATGTTAAAAAGTTGGCAGAACAGTATGCTGAACGTTCTTATATCGCAGGAAGAAAAGGGATTCCTCATGTAAAAGAAGTTTATTTAGATATAAATAACCCACTGAGAATTAAATATTCAGATATACATAAAATAGTAGAATACCAACAAGATTTGGTGAATTATGCTAAAAGAAGCGGTTATGATGGAGTTGTTATTACGGACTTAACGGAACCTGGCTATGATATGGGTAGTGAATATATTGTGTTTTCTCCATCGCAAATAAAAATAAAATAATTATGAACTGGTACAAAAAACTAATTATAGCTCAAGCAACAGGTGAATTCTGGATAACAGAAGAAGGACAAGCCTACTATGCAGATGGCGATATCGGAGATATGAACCATGAAATGTATATCAGAGATTTAGTGTTAAGTGAAAAAAACTTAACCCCAGATGATATAGATTTATTTAGCACCAGTGAAGAAGAACTGGCACAGCTAGGATTTAACAAAGAAGAAATAGATGTATTACTAGATAAAGTAGATGCTAGAGATTATGGCTTAACTCATTATGGATGGAAAAGAGTAGCAGATAATGAAGTCCAAACCTGGACCATAAGTAGTGGAGACATGGCAGCAATAGCAAGCGGATTGTATGACGCATATAATGAAGAAGCAGTTCGTAGAACATATAATCTAGAAGTAGGGGCCACAGGTAAATACTATGTTAGTATTCCTTTTGAAGTGATAGAAACAGCTAACCCTATGGCATTAAGAGAATATACAAACAAATACTAATGAATTGGTTTAAAACAATATTAGCTTCTGGTTATGATGTTGATTATGATTCTTATCGTCAACACATAGAAGGGTTGGCGCAGTCAAATCCTTATCCTTTCAGTAACTGGTTTGACGAAAACGGCAGAACTTATATCCCTTTCTCAATGGGAGGGCCAGGACAAGACATTAATAAAGATGTACAAAAAGAATTAGCCGATGTTGGATGTATTATTGATACATTAGAGGATTATGTTGGAGGATATTGTCAATCTGGCAATAAGAAAATGAAGATTGGGAAGTTCCTCCAGAATCTACAAAAACGCAGATTAACTGAATTAGAACAGCAATATAATCAAGGGGCTATCTCTGAAATAAGTTATCAACAAGAAGTTCAGCATATGACACAATATTTCAAAAAACTTCTTAATGATTTTGTGAATGATCCAGTTAGAACAAATAAACAAGAAAGTCAATATCTTATTGCTATCTCTCAGGATCCTCATGATGTAGCCAAAATGTCAACAGGCAGAAATTGGGAGTCATGTATGACGATACCTTCTGGTTCTCAACACGAAAGTGTTTTTTGTGAAGTAAAAACTGGTGGCATTATTGCTTACCTTATCAATCAAAATGATTTAGAAATAGAAGAACCTTTATCGCGAATTTTAATTAGAAGATTTGAAAATAGAACCGGACAGTCTATCGCCATTCCTGAAAAAAGTGTTTATGGTAGCGACATTGCTGGTTTCTATGAAGCAGTTCAGCAGTGGTTAAATAGTAAACAGGGCAACATTGAAGCAGGTGTCTATCGAATACAGGGAGGAGAATATTCAGATACATTTGGTGGAGAATTTCTTTCTGCTCCAACCACAAAAGAAGAAGTTGTTCAATGGCTTAAGGGAGAGGGAAAAGATACTAAATATTCTACCTGGATAGTCAAAGATGAATTAAGAGAAGCATATGACTATTTGAAATCATATGGTTATATTGAAGAATGGGGCGGGGACATGTATGACCCCGGAGAACTTGTCGATGATGAGTCAGCCACATTTGAAACAGAAGAAGAGGCACAAAAATACTTACAACAAGCCACAGAAGATAGCAGGAATTTTGATGAAGATATACGAATGGAAATAGAAAACGCTGCCGGAGACGACACCTATGAATGGACAAAAATAAATGAAGAAACAGGAGAATATGTAGAACCCAGATTTGTGTTACAAGAAAAGAAACATGATAACACTGGCACAATGAGAAACGAAGCCATTAGAACTATTCTTAATGCAGAAAAGGGAGAATATCCAGATGATATTATACAATATGTAAAAGATTATGCCTTTTCTGCTAATGGGCAATACGCTGGATTTGACAAACTATTTTATAAGAAATATCCAGAACTAATAACGGAGGAAGATATTGCAGAATATGAAGACGCAAAAAGCTTAGATATGATACAGTCTTTGCCCGAAGAAAGAAGAGCACCTTATGTAGAACAATGGCAAAACTATCTTACGCAATCTTTAGATGATCCCGATGCCTTAAATGACGGAAAACTAAAAGAAGCCCTTAAAGTAAGACAAAAATCTGATTGGGACCCTGAAGCACGAGTAACGACTACGGACACAGTTGAACTTTATATTAACATCAACTACAATGACTTTATTACAAACCCACTAGAAGCTTTATTCAAACCTATTCCTGAAAACATGATACAACAACTGGTACAGTATCCAGATAAAATACTAAAACATTATTCTCAATATATACCAGAAGATAGGCAAAAAAGTTTACACGACGAATTGTCTGCGAAAACAATATTTACCTTAAATCTTACAGGGTCCGATACCCCCACCGTCCAAAGGTATTATGAAAGTTTGTTACCAAAATGGGAAGAAAGTAACCATTTTACTTTGCACAGTATAAATATTTTTAACTTAGGCAGGGCTATATCTAATTTAGGAGAAAATGGCAGACAATTTATTCCCTTTATGCAAAATAAATTAAAAGACACACAAAGCCTTATAAACACTTTAACCAGAGAAAGAGATGAACTGGTTCCTGGCAGTCATGAACACAGAAAAAAAGAAGAGACATTGAAACAAAATAAATTGACCGAAGAAAGATTAAATTATATTGTTGACGCTTTAGGGTCAGGCACAGGATACTCAAAAAAATATAAATTTCAAAAAAGTAAAAACTGGTATAAAAAAGCACAAGCCTTAACTCGTTTTAATCAATTAGGTAGAAAACTTGAGGAGCTACAGAAGCAACATAGTGATTTATATAGTTTAAAATGGGACAACAAACTAACACCCGGCCAAAAAATAAAATTGTTATCAATAGAAGAAGAAGTAAACCGTATTTCTAATCTATACCAAGAAGAATATAAGAAGCTAAAACCAGGGGGCAATAGAAAGCATTCAACAAGGAAGACCTTATGAAGCAACACAACAACATTTTCTTGATTATCATAGAACAGGAGATATCGCAGACAGTGCCTATGATATGTATGAGGATGAAAAAGGTGTTTCATGGTTAGGGGAAAAAGAAAAATATCCCATCCTGGTAAAAAAAGAAGACTATGGAGGAGAAGAAATAGAGTTTAGAAAGAAAGATGAAGAAGTTTTTTATACTAAAACAGATGAAAATAATGAGATAGTAAGAGACGAGAAAGGCATGGCAACTTATCTTTCAAAAGAAGAAATGCAAGAAAAAGGATTACCATCAACAAGTACAAGTATTACTGCATTTAATTCAAAAGGTACGCCGATAGGTTGGGCATCTAGTGAATTCGGTGCAGATGGCGTGTGGGTAATAAAAGATTACCAAGGAAAAGGAATAGGTACTGACCTATTATATGAGTTTAGAAAACAATATAAACCTAAAAGAAGAATAGGACAAATGACTGGCTCTGGCCAGAAAATGACAAGATCTTATCATAAAAAGCTGGTAGAGGAAGCGTTAAGAGAAGGAAAAAATGTTCCACAAGAGGTGCTGGAAGAATATGAGTTGGTATAAAAAAGCACAACGTAACTTATGGGAGATGTCACCCAGAAGTAAAGAGTATAATGATTTAGATATAAATACTCTAGATAGAATGGCATTTGGTTTCGCCAGAAACGATATAAAGACCTTATCTCCTGGCCAACTAGAAATAAAATGGAAAGATGATTTAGATAATGTTATTTGGGAACAAAAAAATAGTGGAAAGTCAGAAGAAGAGTGGGCAAAGAGCATAGATCTAACAGAACCTATAGATGTTATCTTTGAAGATGGAACATTTAAAGTAGATGACGGTCATCACAGATATTATGCGGCACAGATATTAGGATTGCCTCTCAATGTGTCTATTGAAATAAAAGACAACCCTTACACTTATGCTATGAAAAAAGCTATTTCTGAAGGAAAACCAGTTCCTCCAGAGATTTTAAACGAGTGGAAAAGTTATAATGAGTTGGTATAAAATAGCACAAAAAATAATGAGAGGATATAAAGTGATGAGGTTAGAGGGAAATAACTTTATATCAGGAGCAAATAGCCGAATTCAACTACCTGCTCAAATAGGCGTTGTTCACTCTATGCCTGGATTAGGTATTTTTTTAGGAAAATCTCCCCAATATGTAAAAGATTATTATTTTTCAGGGGGCGAAGACCCAGAAGACCCGACAGAAGCGTTAATTACTTATGAGTTTGATCCTAATACAATTACGTCAGGCAACTTACAAGACAGGGAATGGGAAATTTCTGTTCCTTCTGCAAAGGTTATAAATATAGAAAAACTATTGTAAAGTGAAAAAAGATCTATAACATAATTGCATGGTAAAGTTAAAAAAATGGCCAAAAGACTGGGTTAGTCATGTCAGTAGAACATTTAAATTCTATTTTTCTGACAAAAAAATACAGTTTATAAGAGCAAATCCTTATTATTCCATAGTCACTGATGCCACTCCTGAAAACATAGAAGGCTATAAATATACCCAAGATATACTACATATTGATTTAGAAATAAATGATATTCCTTACCAACTCTCTATAACATTCCCTGAAAACCAGATAGTTTGTTATATTTATGTGACTGAAGATAACGAAATAGACCCCAATATATCTTTTGCAGGTGCCTCCCCTCACTATTCTGCAATGTGGAATGTGGCTGGATTTTCCTGTTCAGATAAATACGAAACAGCAAAATTAGCAGAAATCATAATAACCAGTGATTACAAAACAAGATTTGACAACGATGATGAAGACGATGATGATGATGGTGACAAGGATCCTGTAGAACCTTTGCCTGTTGCCCCCAGTAATTCTCTTCCTCTTATGTCGTTGTATTAATCTTTTGTCGTAATACAGGGTAAGCCGCTTTTTGACTTTTCTCTATTAATTTCTATCCATTTTTTCTCTTCTTCTGGAACTTCATCTTCTTCAAAGATGGCTTCTTCTGGACATAAAGGAACACAGGCATTGCAATTGATGCAGATATCTGGTTCTATATACATCATTTTTTCTTGTTCATCGCCAAAAAAGCAATCAACGGGACAGACTTCGACACAATCTTTGTGGTAGCAGTTTAAGCAGCCACTTACAACAACATAAGGCATGCTGTTTCTCCTTTATATTTTAATAGCTTGTTCTAAGATAGACTTAATATCACTTTCTTCTGATTTATACCAGCCAGAAGGCATAGTAGAGAAGTATTGTTTTTTGAAATCAGTATAAGAGCTATACCAATTTTTCCTAATCTTTTCAGAAGAGCGATTGACTTTATTTCTAGAAATACCTGTTTCCTTTGTTGCAAATTTTTCAGCGTCTAAGTTAATTTCTTCTGATTCTTTTTGGCATACTGGCATGGGTCCCCAGTGCAATAACGTATTATCACTAGATATAACCCAATAGTCAATATTAAATTTTTTAACATCGGTTAAATCTTTACTGAATTTTACAGCACCAGGATCATAGCCCTGTTCTTCTAGGTAATTAGAAGAGTAATTTTCTTTTAAGACATTTTCGTTGATAGAAAGGAGGTCACCTGAGTCAAGAGATGTTTTTAATATAACATCTAAATCAGCGATACGGTAGTTTTCATGGGTGATGTTTCTAGCATAGGACCCCCACACATAGATGTCTTTAACGCCTTTAACTTCTTTAAGTTCGTTAGAGATTTCAGCTAAATGTGGAGTTACTTGTCCTATCTGAAACATACATTGTTTATACCAAGATTGAACCATATTCTATGTCCTTTTATGATTATTTTTTCAACAAAGTAAGAAATATTCCTTTATTTATCGTAAATAAAGACAGTTATGAATATTAGAAAAAATAGATCTTTTACTGTTTTTAGGTTGACAAAGTGAAAAAAAGAGGATATTATTACCGATAATAGAAACCTAGTGTTCTTTGACAATTGAATAAATGTCCTTCAAACCAAGAATTAATCTGGCTGAAGAAGATTAGAAATGATGCCCTTTGTTTCATCGAAAGATTTCTTTAAAATCTTGTCGTTAGAAACTAGGTCAGAAATAACAATAAGATTGATGTTTTTATTAGAAGCTATTTTTAACTTCTCTTTATCTTTTTGTTTTACTTTGTCTAGTTTTTCCTTCCCATAGATAGGTTTAAAATGTACCGCGCCATTCCATTCTATAGCAAGTTTAAGTGAGGGAATGGCAACGTCAACCTCAAGTCCATCTAACATTGTTTTATCATTGGCAAGTATATCAAGATTAGGGAATTCTTTTACTAACATATTATAAAATTTGATTTCTATTTTAGAACGGCGAGACTTTCTTCTTAATTTGTTGTTATAATGCGCGGCACAGGAAGAGCTACAAAAAGACTTTCCTGATTTGGACTTTTTTATTTGTGACTTTCTTTTTATAAACTTTTTGCTACAAAAATCACAAATGGCCTTAAAATTTGATATTTTTATATAATAATTATGTTTGCACCTTTGGGAACAGAAAAATAAAGATTGATTTCTTTTTTGAGAGATATAATACCATAAATAAGGTTTTTGGTTCAAGGAGTTACAAAAATCACAATTATAAGCAAAATAACCCTCTTCTTTATTAACAACAATATTTGACATGTGTTAATATCGGGCATTTTTAACGAAACTCCTCTTTTATTTTTTAGCGAGTCTTAATCTTGCTATAAAACAATATAAAGAAGGATATTTTTATAATTGGTAGAAAATTATCTAATACATAGCCGGTGGGTGAAACGGATATATAAATCATACGACTCTCATAAGGTCGTGATATCAGGTTCGACTCCTGTTACCGGCAATCAAGGCGATATGGTGTAATTGGTAACACGCAATTCTCATAAGATTGTACTCTGGGTTCAATGCCCGGTATCGCCAGGAAAACAACATTATTCTCAAAAGGGAGGGAAAGTTATGGTTATTGATTGTTGTTTAGTAGTTATTGTTCTGTATATTGTAGTATGTATTTGTTATGCAATATGCAAGTGGAAAGAATCAGAAGAAACGAAGTTAATTAAGAAAGTTGTTAACTTCATCGTTGACGCAGTATTTTGTCCTATTCAGTATATTGTTAAGGTGTTTAAAAAAAAAATAGTTGAACCAGCACCTGAACCAGTTGCAGCAAAGAAACCTAGAAAAAAAAGAAGAAAAAAATAACACACAATTAACAAGGAAGTTAAACTAAGGGCGGGGAGTTATCTCTGCCCTTTTTATTTACCATGATTATCATTCAACCAGACCAGATATTAAAGAAACCTGACGAAAAAGATAGACCTCCAGAAGTTACCGACAGTCTTATCCGTTATCTAGATGATTATGTAGAACTCCATGAAGATCTAACTTTAGAAGACTTGTTTAAATTCATAAAAAGAGAAAGAGAAGAATTTGCTTTAGTATTTCTTTCAGCCCTGGGAGGATTTGATTTAGAACTCTACTTAAAAGAAATAGATAGACCTGTTCAAGAACCAGACAATGACCATGTAAAAATAGAATATTTAGAAGTTTACTGGAGCAGCACACACGAAGAAATTAGTAAAGAAAAATATTTTGATATATATTGTGGCTTTCATGGAATGGGGTTAGGAACTGATCCTCTTGATCAAGATAAATGGGTTGAAACTGGAATTGCTGTAGAGTTCACACCTTTAGATGAGCTAAAACAGTATCCACTAAAACTTAATGAAGAAATAAAAATATATGGTTCTATTGATATTAATGAG
>CEPX01196427.1_pt1 | contig 18034 bp, 14 predicted proteins | sample 361361 | NCBI WGS metagenome assembly CEPX01 (sample SAMEA2619974, study PRJEB7988) | marine metagenome | biome: marine biome (ENVO:00000447); feature: mesopelagic zone (ENVO:00000213) & marine oxygen minimum zone (ENVO:01000065); material: "saline water (ENVO:00002010), including plankton...
TCGCATTGTTGAAAAAGGACTGCCCAGAGATGCTTGATAGCTTAAAATCCAGACTATTTGAAGCAGCGCCACTAAGTCGAAACAGTGTTTTCGGTACGCCAATCAAGTTTGGATATCATTCAAGGCTGTGCAGGAGCGGGTAAGCCCACGTCGATGCAAGCCATGCGCTTAGCCTATCAACCCCAAGGGTTTAGCGTGCGTGGTGCCACCGTGGCCAGACAGCCCGCCCAGCAGCTTGAAAAGGACATCGACATTGAAAGTATCACTTTAGCCAGCCTGTTAAACGAACTCAGCAAAGGCAACAGCCAAGCCAAGTTTAAAAACACAGTGATATTACTCGATGAAGCCGGGCAGCTTGCCACTCTAGATTTACTGCAATTGATGCAGGCTGTGCACGAATTAATACCATTAGACGTCAGCGGGAAGCGTGGGCACGTACGGTGGTCAATGACTTGAGAAGTGACAATGTCAAAGCTGCACTGGATACCTTTGGTGGCAAAGGCTTGCTGCACATCGAGCAGGACAGCCAGAATGCCCGTGAGCAGTTGGTGAAACACTGGCAAGCCTACACCGAGGCCAACCCCGACAAGCAAACTGTATATTCCGCACCTAAGTTACCACTCTTATGCTTTAAAATTACCATGCGTTCGAGAAAAACTTTCCACCTGTCCGACAAAAGTTTACCAGTGAGATTTTTCACGGCATACGTTTTGGGTTGGTTTTAGAATCAAGTAGGTTGGAATATTAAGCGAAAGTAAGCGTGTTACTTGATGGTAATAGCTCTTCTTTTTAGGTATTCATCATACAATGAGGGGCTTGCGTTTTTGCAAAGTTCAGCAACTTGATCAAGCCAAACAAAGTACTCTGTTAGTCGCTCATTTGACCAACCGCAAGGAATGGCCGAAGCGTTTGAGCAAATATCAGCAAGCTTAATACGCTGGACTGAGATGGCTTTAGTGGGCAGCTGTTCGAGTATGCTAGCCCTACGTGCTGTTAATGATAGTGTTTTATCGTCTGTTAGCGCTTGCACCATTTCAAGTACACAAATACCAAATTCATTCGCAATTTGTTCCTTGGTAATTTCTGTGTCTTCTAGGCTGTCATGAAGAGCAGCGGCGCACAACTCATTTTCATCTTGAACATGAGCGATATTAACAAGCATATCGACAACTTCGATTAAATGGTTAATGTAGGGTGAGCCATCTGATTTACGCTGTTGTTGAGCGTGGTATTGGGCAGCCAACCGGAGTGATTTAGCCAAAAGCGCAAAATGATTCATCATGGCAACCTCAAAGTTTTAGAACAAAATTAAGCGTAGACCGTGTTGATGTTTTTTGTCACGTTAAAGTGCTGCTATGGTAAATCATATGCAAGCATCAAGCTATTTGAGTCAGCGCCACTAGGAAGTGGCACTGACATTTTGCACAGCCTGCGGACAGTAAGTGCGCAGTTCTACTGGGGTTAGCTGCGCACTAAAAGCTTTTTTGTTCAGCAATAAACAGGAAAAAGGCAAGGTGCGGCCCACAAGCGGTGAACTTAGATTGACGAACCTAACTCTCTTCCAAATTTAAGAAATCTTTAACTTTATTTATCTTTTCAACAAGTTCTCTCTCACTTACATATACGCTTGGATATTTAGCTAAGTCTTCTTCCACATCACTGTATCTCCCAGTAAGCTCAGATAGACTGTCTAGCTGCTCTGAAAATTCTTCACTATATTCTGTCTGATCTTCACCTAAATCATGCAGCCTATAAAAGTCATCACAAAAACTTTTAATATTTTTATTACTTTCCGTAAAAGTTAACAGAAGTTCGCGCAAATTATTCATTACGGGATTCATCAATTTACTGCCTTTAAAGGACCAATTGCTTTTTCAGTATATTTAAAATGCATAATTTGGTTCGACTTTCGATGATATAGAACCTCTAAATTATATAATTTATTTGTAGGCAAATTGTTTTTTATACTTTTTTTATTCATTCTCATATAATACATCATTGCATCGCTTCCTCTTGGATCCGGTAACCCTTTCCGCCCTTTTATACCTTGTCTCATAAGAAGCATTGGGACATACCTATTCGTATCATCCATGTGATTTGCTGCGGTCTTTGTAAAACCAAGTGTTTTTGGTAACTTATTAAGCTGGTATACTCCATAGCCAATTTTAACACCTTGAGCTATAGGCACAAAACTCGCTACCGTGCCATACATTTCGGCTCTGTTGTATAAATCAGCTTTAGTAAGCTTACCTGACAGAATATCTGTCCCATCTTGCCTACCCATATACAAATTAGAAACAAATGCAGTTAATCCTTGATCCCCTGTACCATTTAACTCTGCAACATCACCATCAATATCAAGCCCATATTCATCAAGCCTTTGGTTTCTAACTGTACTTTGTTGATCAATATACCCACCTGCAACACCGCCAGTTCTTTTTGCAGTTGTCGATGGAGCACCTATATCTTCGACATTCTGTTGATTATTTTTCTTATTTTCACCCTTATTATGTCCATTAGAAACTTTTTCAGAATTACCTAGCTTAATTTGTTTATTAAAATTTTTATCTCTTACTTGTTCATTGGTGCATACAATAAAAGTATCACAAACACTTAAATACCCAGTCGGATCAATACCAGCCATAGGATTATTCATTATATAGGAATAAGGGTTAATACTTTGACTATTCGTTGGGCTTTGTATAAACGGATCAACACTCATAAACCTGCCAAGGTTATAATCGTACACCCGACCGTTCATATGAATTAATCGGCCTAACTTGACGCATTGTTTTAAAGAGCTTTTATAACTTTGAGAGTACAGCAATAAGGTAAAGTGTTAAATCACTTTTATGGGGCTAGAAATAACAAAGGCTCCAACAAAGGAGCCTTCGCCAAGTATAACTTGGAGCCAGAACATCATTACCGGACTGAGCCTCGACCTAAAATTAGGTTATGTGGTGTCATACTAAACAGTATGTCTGCTACACCATACCCACATGATTGCCATTAGTGATAACTATGTCAACCATTACAGCATCATTTCAAATTGGCGTAACTTTGAAACAAGTGTGGGCAACTTTTGCTTTTGTAGAGAATTTAAATACTCATCTACTGACATTGGTGGATTTTTCAATGAGCGTCTTTGTCTTTGTGCAGCCAGCAATGCTCGGCTTGGATCCAATTCAAACATGTCAGACAAAAACACATCTGGATGTATGGCTGACAGCCCAAGTGGTGCTAATCTGTCATCTGGAAAGTCTTTTAAGTTAAATGTCACAATCCCTTCGGCTTGCCCTTTAATTGCAGCGGCAACAACATGGCGATCATCTTGATCGGGTAACTCGATTCCAGCGATAAATGGCTCATAACCTTCAACAACACAGTCAGGCACATGGCGATTCATTAACTCCCGTGTGCGTTGTAATTTCTCTTCAGAGATGTCTGGTTGCTTTTTTAACAAATTTCGCGTCCATTCGTCGTGAATTTGCTCTGTCCATTTCGCCCGATACAAACCTGTTTGCGCCAAATACAGTAAATAACTTCGAAGTGGCGCTGGATACATCACACATGCATCCAGAATTACGGTGTAAGTTGTCATTTAATATCCTAAATTCAACTCCTGATCGAGTGCTGATAATTCATCAAGGGTGGCAAGTCGCTGTTCATCAAGCTGACGTTTGTATTGCATCACATCAACAAACGCGACCTTTCTACGATTGCCAGTTCTTGCGTAAGGCAAGTCACCAGAATCAAGTAGTTTGATAAACGTGGGTCGTGACATATTTAGCATATCCGCTGCTTCTTGCGTGGTTAACTCAGCATGTATTGGTGTGATATTAACACTGTTCCCTTGGCCAAGTTGAGTCAGCACTTCAATCATTAATTTAACTGCACTAGCAGGTAATTGAACAGAGTGAGTTTCACCGTCTTTACCTACCACACTAAAATTTTGTACATCACCATTCGCTTCCAGCACGGCTGAAAGTTCTTGGCTGCTTAATTTAGCCAATGCGATTTCTTCGGCACTTGGCAATGATTGTACGTTCAACATTACTTTGGTCTCATTTGTCTGTTTGTCTGTTTGTCTGTTTGTCTGTTTGTCTGTTTGTCTGTTTGTCATTGTAAATAATTGAGCTTTATTACGTGCAAACCTAATCAGTGAGATTGATTAAAATTTAGCACAACGTAATTATCCGAAATATTCGCAAACATGTCAACTTTCGAAATATTCGAAAAACCCGTCCTTGGGTCATAACTCATCGCTGCGCCGCAGGGTGAGTGTTGTTATACACTTCTTGCAATTTGACCAAGCTCACATGCACATACACTTGTGTGGTTGATAAATCGGCATGACCTAAAAAGGCCTGTACATGGCGAATATCCGCGCCATTATCAACCATGTGTGTTGCTGCTGCATGGCGATATTGATTGCATGCACCTTGCTTACGTACGCCAGCACGTTTAATGTATTTGGCAACCAGCTCTGACAACTGTGCAACCCGAAATGGTTTGCCATTATTCGCAATAAACAACGTTTTGCCTGAGTGCTCATTCACCAGTGTTCCTCTTACTTCCTTGAGGTAGCGATAAATCCAAAAACAGGCGCTTTTCGCAATAGGTACATAGCGGTCTTTAAAGCCTTTACCTTGATTCACCCTCAGTTTGTATTGCTCAAAGTCCACATCATCGATGTGTAAAGACTGGAGTTCAAAGCGCCGAATGCCAGCGGCGTAATACGTTTCCATAATGGCTCTATCACGCACACCCATTGCACCGTAGTGTTCGGTTTGTTGTAGCACCTTATCCACATCGGGCTCACTTAAAATTGGCTTAGGTAAACGTCTGCCGTTTTTAGGTAATTCAAAATGCTCCGTGGCATTTGTTGCAAGCACACCTTTTATAAACAATGTGCGTACCATGACTTTCACAGCCGTTAGCCGATAACGTATGGTGGCTCGGCATAACGGCTCACCGTTTAATGGCTTACGATAGTGATTTAAGTATTGCTGGTAATTATCAAGAAGCTCTGTGTTGACTCTATCCACTGTTGTAACACCGTGCTTTACTACCCATGTATTAAACAACATTAAAGCAGCTTGCTTACTAATTACTGTGTTTTCGCTTTGTCCTTTTGCGCGGCATAGCGCACAGTAATAATCAATGCATGGTATTAGTGCCAGCGTTGTTGGTTTAATGAGTGACATAACGTGCTCCCCATTTCATCAGCTGAAACGCCAATGGCTTCGGGTACATCGCACCATTAAACCACTGAATAATGCGAGGGGCTGGCCGACTTGGGCAAATCAGTTTAATACCACACACAGCCAGCAACGTCCCTTCATGGTAAATAGGCTCAACAATGCAACCACGGAAGACCTCATGGCCGTTGGTAGTAATAAGCCCTGCACATTTTAATACGTGACGAAAACTGGCACCTTCTGCTGTACTACTGGTTTTAATGTAACGATTTAAACTACGGTCGCAGTAACCAAGGTGATATTGACTAATTGCTTCATGACTAATACCTCTACGTGCCAGCTTATTACATGCAGTAGCATCATTTAAAAGCCGTGAATGGTATATATCAAACAGTTGTTTGATATATATCTCATCAATATTGATGCGCTGTAACATCCGCTCGAACTCATCAATTGTCTCAATCTCATTCATGATGCGTCTCCTTCGATGTTTTTATAGCGTTTACGCATTGAGCCACCTTGCAACTCAAGACGATGAGCACGGTGAACAATCCTATCCATAATGGCATCCGCCATCGTAATTTCACCAATGTACTCATGCCACTTACTCACTGGCAATTGAGTGGTGATCAAAAGAGAGCCGGATTCGATGCGTTCTTCTACCAATTCAAGAATGTCTTGGCGATTGCGCTCATTCAGAGGCACCATTGCCCAGTCATCTAAAATTAATAACTTAAACTTGGCTAATTGTGAGCGCAACTTAGGTAATGAACCATCTCTACGCGCAATGTCTAGCTCTTCCAGTAACAAGGCAAACCGTTTATACAGCACAGGGATATTGAATTTAATGGCTTGATTCGCCAGCGCACAGGCAATCCAACTTTTACCAACACCGGTTGGCCCCGTAATAATAAGAAATTGATTACGTTGCACCCAGTCACACTGCACCAAACTCACAAAATGACTTTTATCAATGCCACGCTTTGCTAAGTAGTCCATATTCTCAATGCAAGCTTGTCCTTGTTTTAACTTGGCTGCTTTAAACATACGCTCACGCTTTTTCTGGGACTTAAACTGTATTTCTTCACAGGTTAAAAAGGCCAATACATCAAGCAGGGGCAGAGCTAACATATCAGGGCTTTCTAGCACCTTCTGTAAAGCGCCCGTCATCCCCATTAAACGTAATGTCTGTAAGTTCTCAAATACACTGTGTTCATTACTCATTTTACTGCCCTCCATTAACGTAATACTCAGCACCACGAACATTATGGTGAAACGGCAAAGATTGCTGCGTGGGTATATCTTCTGGTACTTCATCGAGGTGGCATTGCAAAATAGAGCGCACACTACTCACTGTTCGTGACTTTATGTCACAGGCACAGTGGCAAGCATTCTCAAATCGTATTGCCCCGTATTGCTTTGCCAGGGTTTGCAGGTTGGTACATGCTTTACACCCTTGCATTGAATAGTCTGGCAAGTTATCAAATTGCGCCATCACCAGCGCAAGCGCACTTTGTCCGATGCGCTCTGCCCATTGAATAAAATGAGCCTTTGATTGCTCTGCATACACACGGTGACTTTTAGGGCGGTGTTGCGGCTCAGTTGTCGCGCCACCTTGCACAAAACTGCGTACATGCATAGCCACTAACTTATGCTGAAAGTACACTTCAACCTTGTTGTGTGTAACCTTAATATCCACCGCTTGGCTGGTTAGTTCATAAGGCGCAGAATACGCGTGTCCATGCACATAAATGTGATAGTCTCGATTCACTTTTTGCTGGTGTATCCAACGTCCAATTTCAAAGGGTTGTTGAGGCAGTGGTTTTAAAGTTTGGTGCTCTTGATCTTGGAATCGTTGTAAACGATCACCTTCAAAGCGCTTAAAAGGCCGTTGATTTAATTGCTCAAGCAAAGCGCGTAAAGCACGGTTAATTTCATCGATGCTAAAAAACTGACGCCGATTCAATACCACGATTATCCAACGAGTGACCAGCAACACACCAATTTCAGCCAATGATTTATCTTGTGGCCTGCGTACACGAGCAGGTTCAATAACAAAATCGTAATGCTCGGCCATTTCTTGGTAACTAGCATTAATAACAGGTGTTTTGCCAGGCTTTGTCACCGCTGATTTTAAGTTATCAGGCACCACAAGCTGGGTCACACCACCGTAATAATCAAACATGGCTTGATGTGCAGACAACCAGTTTTCAAGTTTTTGTGAACGCACAGCAATGGCAAACACGTATTGCGCATAGCCTGTAACACCAACAAATATTTCGGCATAGTGCTGTTTGCATGCAACTGAGTCATACCAAGGAATGCGCTTACCAGAAAAGTCCACAAAGGTTACTTCACCAGGTAAATAATACTGGCGCATTGTCACATCAATTGAGTCAACAAAGTCACGATAGTAATGTGTAAATTGTGAGTAACTGTAAGCATCATCGGGATTGAGGCTACGGTATTCTTCCCAAAGTTGGATCAAGGTTTGATGTTTAGTTTGCATAAGTTGATGAACATAATGCCAATCAGGTAACCGCTTGCTACTGTCTGCTTGTTTTGGCTCTGAAAATAGCCGAACAAGTTGGCTGTCACTGTATTCATTTACTTGCTCAAGAGTGAGCGTTATTCTACCCAGCTTCTTACGATACCGTCGCACTGTATTGGGGGCGACACCCACCAGTTTTGCAATACGACGATTTGAATAATGCGTGGTCAATAGCAAACGAAGAAGTTGCCGTAATATTTGTGCGCTCATACGCACCTCCTTAATTTCAATTTTAAAGAAATCAAGGCACACGCCGACCTGCATCTCATCACAGGATGAAACTTGACAGATAGGCAAAGGAAAGCTTAAATAAAAGAGTCGAAGGGCGTGAACCAAACGACATTTTCAGAAAAAGTCAGCACTGCTATGCTGGCTTTTTCACTTTCTGAGCCTTACTAAATTGTGCCTGAGTAATCGTACTTAAGTAACTGTGTGCAATTTAATCCATAGGCTTATCCTTCGGTGTATATTGGTTTTCAATGCGCTGCCTAGCCAACCAAACAGCAATGTCTTTCACAAGCGCAAATCGCCCCTTCCTGCCTTTAATCGTAAACAGCTCCACAGGAAAGGATTGTTGTGACATGTGTTTGCGTAACGAATGGATACTGCGATAGCCCATCGCTTCAGATAGCTTCTCCCCTGTAAGTAATGGAGAGCCATAATTTTTCATAAGCTCGTGTTCTAACTCTAAAGCCAGTGTGTTCAATCTTTCCTCCTTGCTGTTCATTGGCAGCATGGTAGTCACCTATTAAGACTTAATATGATTTATTAAGAATATGCAGTTTTGCTAAACTTACATAAGGCTTTCTTTTTTAATTAAAGGCACGAGTAAAGCGATGCTATACACAGTGAACATACATATTTTCAATACGTTAGTGTTTTTGGTTGGAGTTTGGCATTCAAATTGCCAAATTTTTAGATGTACACCTTTGAGCATTATTTAACTCTATCGAGGCGAACAAAATCGTTAGCAACGCGATATTGGTGTGCCTGTTTAAAAGCACACCTCAACGCAAAAAGTGCTTATGAGATGAAAAGAAAGTTACTCAATGAGAAGGAATGGGGAAGTAAAGATAATGACTGGTTAAATAAGTCATCTCGGTTTTTTAATAAAAAAGAAGCTGGTGAGCCTGTGATCCGATATGACGTCATTAATCAAATTGATAAACGCATAAATGGTGATTTCTGCTCTTTCGCGATACTCTGTCATCCGCTTTGGCAGCTTTTAGATAACAAGCAACCAACAGCCACGTTTATAAATCAAGTTTTATCGCAGTTACCCTACAATTACGCCAGTCTTTTGTTCAAAGAAAATAGTCACGGCCAGCTCATTAGAAAAACAAAACTGACTCAAAAAGCAAAGCAAAAGTTAACTTATAGTCATGATATTCATGCGTTAACATGCTGGTTAGCCTTTTGCCTAGAGAAAAAGACGGTAGGCTATAATCAAATTAACATCAATCAATTACGTGCCATTCAGCATTTATTAAAAATGACTATCGTCACACCATTTTCATCGATTACTGATGATTTCTATGTGTATGTGAATGAGGTATTTAGTCCGCTGTACTCGCGCATGCCTATGATGCGCTATCGTATTTTAATACCTAATAATAACGGCTACACGGACTTTAGCCTCCCTATGAGATTAATATCTGGTAACTGTTTGCCCCTACAGCCAACGCTTGGTTTGTATAAAAAACTATGTGATCGAGCGATTAAAATTGGGCTGGTAGCTAATTCTTTTGATGGGATGAATCGTTTTTATAACTTCATTTGTCATACAGAAATCGTTGAGCTTATAAACCTTTTATTTCAACCGACTCCACCAACGAGCTTAAAAGCACTCAAACAACAAATTCTGTCTCGATTCATTTAATTAATAACAAACACCCGCCACGTAAATACACTTCATTAAGGGCAACTGAAACAAGTACCGTGTTCATACAAATTAAGTAAACTGTGTCACTTAAAAACAGCAGAGCTAGCTATTTGAGCCAGCGCCACTACATAGTGGCACTGACACAGATTGCACGGCCTACTGGCAGAAAGTGCGCAGTTCTACTGGGATTAAATGATCAATTTTTTATTTGATATGGGCCTAACTCTTGATTAGTGAAAAACCTAGTATCGATATCTTGAGCAGGTTCTAAGCCTGCGTAAAACTCCTTAACGTTAACGCCTTTGAGTAAACAACTAATCCCCATATGAAGTTGATGTACATCAACTTCATTTTCAAAGCTAAAATCAATATCAAACTGAGTATCATACTTTACTAGCCTTAATAATGGATTAGGTATCACCACGTTACCAACAGTTATTTTCTTTAATAAAAACAACAAAGTTGATTCACTTTTTGACATAAAAAAATCATCTAGGTATGAGTCATTAGAAAAAAAAGTTGAAACATTTATTTCATCTTCTGAAGCACTAATATTAATAACGTTGTCCTTACCAATTAATAAAGCATTTAAAACAGTTTTTATGTCTGACTTTTCGATGCTATCTAATACTACCTCAATTACTGTTGACATATATCCACCTAATCAATGAAACCTTTAAAACTTCCGTCCATGTTCAATCGTATACCTCTACCATCCCCTAATCTCTTTTCCATAAACCTAAGACCTTTAGACTCTATTGTATTAAACCTTCCTGGAGCCCTTAAAATACTTCTTAATTGATCTGTTGCAGTGTTGTTCCAGTTTTTCATTGACCCTGTTAACTTACCCCATACTTCAGGTTTTCTTCCTGCATGCTTAGACAAAGCATGACCAATACGTGTCGTTCCCTTATAAACTTCTTGTGAGGTTCTTATCATGATTTTAGATTGAGATAATGTGAGTCCCCATGAAGTAAGTTTTGAAGCTTGGTAAGTAGCATAAGCAGCTCTTGCTCCATATCCCATAGGCAGAAAACTCACTACCGTGCCATACATCTCTGCTCTGTTGTATAAATCGGCTTGAGTAAGCTTTCCTGACAACATATTCTCCATATCTTGCTTACCCATGTACATATTGGAGATCATTGCTGTTAGCCCCTGATCACCTGTACCATTTAACTCTGCAACATCACCATCAATATCAACCCCATAGTCATCAAGTCTTTGGTTTCTAGCTGCGCTTTGTTGATCAATGTACCCACCTGCTACACCGCCAGTTCTTTTTGCAGTTGTTGATGGTGCGCCTATATCCACAGACTGCAAATTACCTAGAGCAGATTTTGCCCCTGCGCTCATCGCAGAGCTGACATCAGCACCATTTTTGAAGTTCACATCCTTAACTACTTTTGTGCCCGTTTTGACTGAGCCATCTTTCATGGTGACTTTGACTTCAACTTTCATATCGCCACAAGACTTTATTCTCGTGCCTGTTGCAGCTTCACAATATCCTGATGGGTCAGTTCCTGCTAATGGGTTATTTCGAATATAGCTATATGGATTAATCCCTTGCGAATCCTCGAAGTTCATGATCAGCGGATCAACCGACATAAACCTGCCAAGGTTATAATCGTACACCCGACCGTTCATATGAATTAACTCGACATCATCCAAGTGCTCATGGTCGGTAAAGCCGCGGCGTGTTTTGGCATCTGCTAAGTCATTTAGTTTTGAATTACCATATGGCATTAAGCTACCGCTTGCCAAACGTGGTTTACCGAATGGGTCAAAATTACGCTGGGCCGTTACATAACCATTTTTATCTGTAAATAGTCGAGCACTACCCAAGCGGTCTTTATGTGTATAACGGATTGTGGCACTTTCATTGGTTGTTTGGCTTATTACTGCAATGTCGTCAACATAAGCACGCCATGTGGTTTTACTGCCGTTGACTTCTTCTTCATACAATTTGTCACTGTAGAAGGTGGTTACGCTGCCATTCACTTGCTTAAAACGCATATGCTGCGGGCCATAAGTAAAATCAAGCGTTTTACCCGCTTTTTTGATTTGTGTAGGCTTGTCCATTGCATTATAAATTGCACTGGTTAAACCATCACCGCTCGTCATGTTACCACGAGCATCATAACCAATTGATTTCCAACCATTACGATAAACACGTTTAACTGCATTTGGCCCACCTGTTGAACCATTAATGTAGTCATATTCCGATGCGTAATCTGATTTTGATAATAAGTTACCTATCGCATCATAACTGTAACTAGTAACTTCATAGCCATCCACCAAATTGCGCTCTAGGCGATGCAAGTTATCGTACTCATAGGTTTCGATAAATTGATGTTGGTCAATCCCTACATTTCCTGTGGTGACATCCACTTGGGTTAAATTACCAAAGCCATCGTAACCTTGATAATTGATATTCATCAGGCTATTACTGCCTTTAGCTACCGCTTTCAACAGCATTTGCCCATTTCGGCTACTGAATGTAGACGTTTCTGACGTACCATTACCTAAATCAGCCGCCGTGATGTTGCCAAACACATCTCGGTCAGTCACTGTTTTGTAGATATACCCACTTGCCGTATTTTTAACACTTTGCAGGTAGCCACTGTTTGTATAGTCGTAGCTTAGCGTTAAATTATTTGGATAGCGTAACCCTTTAACTCGCCCGTAATTTGCATCATAAAACGTGGTTGTTTTATACGTTTTACCACTGCCGGTAAGGGTTTGTGTTGCTGGTCTACCAAGGCTGTCAAAGCTGAATGATTTTGTAACGCCATTACCTGTCGCTTGGTTTAACTGCCCAAGGCCATAGCTTGCACCGTCGTAGGTATAATTTAAGGTATTTTCACCGGTCGCTGTTCGACGTGTTACACGACCAAGTACATCTGTTATAAAGGTAAGTGTTTTGCTGTCAACACGCGCCTCTTTTTGCAGCTCACCAAAGCCATTGTACTCAAAATTGGTCACACCTTGGTTAGGGTCATTAACGTGGGTTTTACGCCCTAGCGCATTGTACTTAGCAATGATTTTATTACTATTAGCATCTTGAATAACAACAGGAAGGCCCTGTGCATTATAGCTGTAACGTGTAACGCCATTATTCGCGTCTACCGTTTCCATTAATTGCTTAAGGGTATTGTAAGTACGAGACATGTCAATCGCCTTACCTTCACAATCTTCAGATGCGGTTATATCCGTTTTCAATCCAACATATGCATAGGTCGTTGTCATATCACCACAATGCTGGTTGGTCACCTTTTCAGTTAAACGTCCAAGAATATCGTAACCTGTATAACTTACGCCATATGCAGTACTACCTTCTTTGTAAGGTATTGATTCGAATATTTTATAACCTAAATCGTTATACTCTACATCTGTAAAGACCCAATCACCATTAAAGTCTTCGACTGCTGTACGTAGCACTCGCCCTAGCTTATCTTGGTAAACCTTCTGGGTTGGTTGGCCTGCACTCACTGAAACAACTTGTAAAACTGCGTTAGTAGGGGCCTGAGCATCTGGAAACTGAACGGCAGTGTATACTATTGGTTGTCCGTCAGTTTTACTACTAAATGGTCTACTATAATCGTCATACGTATAGACTGTCGTTAAATATGAGGAGCCGCTAAGTTGTTGTCGTGTTTTTGTCACCTTGCCTGTAGCAGGATTAACATGGGTGTAACTCAAGTGATTTTTAGCGTTTTTTAGCTCGTATGGGAAATAACCATCAACTGCAATTGTATTGCCGTCTTTTGAATAAGCCGTTTTAGTTGTTCTGGTTTGATTTACCCACGAACCACTACTATTTCGTACTTGAGCAGTAGCGCTCACTTGCGTTGGCAAACCATAATCATTGTATGTAGTTACAGTTGTCGCGCCCTTTCCTGACGTTGAAGTTCCACGCAAACCACTAACCGTTATATTTCTGGGCTTTCTGTTTGCGTGATAATTTGTAAGGTCAGTAACTACTTTTGTGGTTGGATCTAACTCTGTTGTTGTCGTAATTGGGTCTTGCGAATTACGGTTCGTCAGCGCATGTTTAGTCACCGTTTTTGCAGTTAGCTTATCAATGAACCATGTACTCTCATCGTAATCGTAACTCATCGCTTCAGTTGTTTTGTTAACACCCCAACTGTCTGTAATTTGCGTGACCTTCTCTTTTACATTGCCATATTTATCAACGCTATTAACTGTAACAGTGTGAGTAGACACGTTCGTTTTAGAATAAGAGTTACTACTACTCTCGCTTGTAGAAGGAAGTCTAGTTACTATTTTTGTTGTTTTAGGGTACACGCTATAGACCCCAGCAACTGAATGATTTGAATTATCTTGCCATTCAATTTCTTTAAAGCTAAGTGCATCCACTTCAGTTGCTGCTGAACCTAATAAATCATAAGCACCAAAGTCGTCACTCGCAAAAGTGGCTTGGCGTGTTAATTTGCCCTGATAAGGAAAAACCTGTTCAAAATCCGATTGCGTGACAATGCCTTTGGTGACATCTTCTTCAATAATGGACTTAAAGCCCATAAAGCCACGGCCTTGCCTATTATAGACAGCTTCTCTGTAAAAATACTCTTTAAGTGTCTTGCCATTCAAACCATTAGATTCACTAAATGACGAAATGACTGGCATACTGGAAGTAAAGTACATGTACTCTTTACTAATTTCACCTGTTAAATAGCGTTCGCTTCGATTACTTGGGGTATCGTATAATTGTCGCTGATTTCTGTTGAGCGGTGTAGATAAATTAGCATAATGCCAATTAGAATCCATTCCAACCCCATTACTAACATTATTTAGTGTTTCTGGTATCACATTACTAGAAACAACCTGGCTGGCCTTTACAAAGAAACCATTTACACCAGGAGAACGAAGATAACCCTGCATACCAGCATGCTCAAAAGTAATCCCGCTCACGGTTACATTACCTCTAGCTAAAGAAATATTCTTAAAGGTTGAAAAAGAAAAATCAAGATAACCATCATTGTTAAAATCAGTTAACTCTAAGGGCTTAAAGACATTGCCACCATAAATAGAAGCGCGCCCAACCGGAGCACTAACCACATTGTCTATTATTCTTTGAGGAGTGGTAATAAATTCGTCGCTTGTGAAATCGAGTATAGACCAATTAAACCGTCGCATATCAAGAGCGCTCAAGTCTAGTTCTAAAAACTCACTCGTAGATTCAGAGTTACGATGATTGTGATAATGTAAGTTATCGTTACAACTCTCTATAAAATAATCTCGCAGATCAACTCTTCCCGATAAGTTAACACAATAATCATCTGTAGAGTCTGTAGCTACCAGCAGCTCGTCTACACCATCAGAATCAATATCTGCAGCTTGCACTCCTCCAAATGTCGCCTGGACACGATATTCAGTAATATTTCGGGACAGGATTAAGCTATTAATTTGCCATTCATGGATCCCAACCCCCGTCCCCAAGCTTCTTATCGGTGAAAATTGTAGATTGCCTAAGTTAAACTGTGCTTGCCATTCAAAACCACTAGATACTTTCGCTGCCCTTATAAAATCTTTTAATCCATCACCATTTATATCAGCAAAAACATACTGATTGTAAAAATGATTTAGTGGTAAGCCCAAAGAAGAAGAGGTTGCAGTATTAATAATAATAGAATTATTAATTTTGTTAGCGTACGCAATATCAATACTGAGATGATTATAGGAAGTTTGATGAGTAAGAATATAATCAGGTAAACCATCACCGTTCATATCCTCTAAACTCGCTTGTTGATATGTGTTTTGGCCGTCAACTTTAGTTTTACTTAAATTAATTAGAACTACAAAGTTATAAAAATCAACTTCTTCACCACCTCTATTACGATAATATCCTACATAGCCATTTCCATTATTAAAATAATTTAACAATAAAACATCATGGTAACCATCTCCATCAACATCGGTGATTTTGGAGTTAAATGAACGCACGGTACTAAAACCACCATCAAACTCAAAGTCAGTAATTACTTTTCGCGCTTCTAAATCATCATTGAATTGTATATATGCTAAGTTACCATTTTCAGAAGTTGTGAAGTCTGTTATCCCATCATTGTTTATGTCACCTTCAACAGCTAAATAAATGAAGGAACTCATTTCCCCCTCTAAAGTACCTGAATGTAAATACTCTCCTGCTTCTAACTCATATATTTCAGTTTTCGTTTCAATTCCTCCACCTGTTGATCTAATTCTAATTAACTTAAGCAGTTCGGCCTTGCCATCACCATTTAAATCTTTAAAAAGAACTCGGTTACTTTGCTTCAAACCACCAGAAGATGAATGTTCAATGCCACCAACTCCAGAAAAAATAGCACCAGATGATGAACTCAAGTCAATATCTTGCCATGCCAACTTCGGAGACGACATATTAAACTCTGTCTCAGAAAAGCAATACTCTGAAGAATTATTATATTTACACAGCTTAACAGCCTTTAAATGTGCTCTCCTTGTTGTAAGGCTATTTACATAGCTTAACTCGTACTTTTTCAAAGGAGTTTCCGAGGAATAAGTTTTTAAATTATCTAGACGTGCCGTTGAACTAGCTTCTCCTCCTGACACATAATGTATTGATGAATCAGTTCTATTATCCGTATAGTTGAACTCAACCTTTTGAAGTCCACTCTCAGTTATAGAATCAGAGGTGTAATTAATTGATGTCAACAACTTCTCGCCTACCCCAAACTGCTCATACTCATAATGAATATAGTTCTTAGCAGTTGCATCATGTTGATATTGGATTAACCATGAATAAGCCGCTGTTTTTCCACCGTGCACTAACCGTGATTTAGTCTCCTTTCCAAAGTAACCAACGCGACCATTCTTATACTCCACTTTAAACCAAGTTGAACTGCTGTTTAATGAGCCACTTTGCGTTACACGCACAAAACTATCAATTTCTGTACGGTATTGGGTGCCTGAGTTACCATATGTACCCGACGTTGCTATAAGTCTTTGCCCATCAAAACATAAACGGTCATTGCTATTGTATTGTGGGTTTTGGGTAAAGCCATCTTGCGCAAAGGTGGCAGCACAACGAGTAATACTAGAACCCGCAGACAGTGACCAACCAACACCAGCAATACCATTGCCACTTCTTGAAGAATAATTTAATGATACATTAGGCTGCATACCGGCACGGCCTGGCGGGAGTTCAATTGGAATGTGATACGTCGCTGCTCCACCACTCACACCCGCTTGTCCCTTAATTGTGCCTATATTATCAACTATTGGTTTACTGACTTCATTAAACCCAGCTTGATTTGTAGGGGTGCTTGTTGTTACAGAAGCATAACCTTGAGAGCTACTTGCAACGCTATAATCTTTATAAGCAATATCACTTGCCAGCCAACCTGGTTTAGTCGCTTTAGCGCACACACGTTTGCTTGAAGATAAAGTAAACGACCCCGTAAAAGCATTAAAACCAGTTGTGCCACACGCACTCCCTTTATTAACCTGCTTATAAATAATCGAAGCCGTTTGCGATGAGCTAATACTGATGGGTGTACTAACCGTCACAGCTTGTGAACTCGGTGATATAGTTGGTTTATTCAGCTTGTTTTGTGACGAAATACTTATAAGTGGCCCTGTTAAATAGTCACTGTTTTTATAAGTATAAGGCGTAGTTAGAGTATACACACTTACAGCTTTTATACGAAAACGGTAAGTTTGAGCCCCTGTAAATAAAAAATAATAAGTGCGATAAACACTGCTTAATGTAGTGTGAATTTGACGAAATGGCCCATCATTTTCAGATACCTCTATTTCAAAATGAGTCATTCTATCATTATTACAATCCGAACAGGGGAGAGGCTCTGGGTAGGTGAGGTTATTAGTCTGATTTATTTGGGTTTTAGCACTGCTATAATAGGGTAAAGGTTCACCGCTATTACTGCCCCAAGTCCAATAAACATTGATCCCTTGATTTTCAATTGAATAACTAAAATTTGAAGGTGTTTGAGGAGCTGGAAACATATCTACTGGTCCATCAACTATCGCCGTTGCAGCCTTAGGTAAAAAAAAAATAAAGAGAAAAAGTAGATAAGTTAATTTTTTGCAGTAAGCATCCATTCTGTATATTCCATATAAGAGCAAGTCCTTTTATGGTTAAACTAATGTAAATAAGAAAAAATAACAATAGAAGTTGAATAAAATTAAATTTGAAAAATAGCAATAAAAAAACAAGTACTTCGAGCTCTTACAGGTAAAAATCAACGTTGTGTTATTGATTAACTTTCAGAGCCCGCTTTTGAGAAACCACCTGTAGAAATGATCTGTTCAGTGTTTAATCTTTTAACTGAGCAACCTCGAAATAAGTAGTGCTATTGCTTTAATAATTGCGATAAATCATTTTCAATCTCTTTGAATGCC
>CEPX01174179.1_pt1 | contig 18033 bp, 18 predicted proteins | sample 361361 | NCBI WGS metagenome assembly CEPX01 (sample SAMEA2619974, study PRJEB7988) | marine metagenome | biome: marine biome (ENVO:00000447); feature: mesopelagic zone (ENVO:00000213) & marine oxygen minimum zone (ENVO:01000065); material: "saline water (ENVO:00002010), including plankton...
AAAAGGAAACCGGAACATTAAAACAATTAATATGGGATGTAGCCTGTGAGTTTCAGTATCTCCGCATAGAAATTTATTTGGAGAATAAAAATAAATTATAACATCTCAACATCTTCAAGTCCAAAAAAATGTTTATCTCCAGTTAAAACCTTTAAACCATACAAGCGGGCAGTTGCATAAATTAAAGAGTCCAACATTCCCCAATTTTTGATCTTCTTTTTATTATAAAAATTAATCCTCCCTGCTAAAAGAACAATCTGTTCATCAAGACTTAAAATCTTAGACATCTTCTTAATTCTAGAAATCCTATCCTTATAATCTATGTTATTCCTAAGACACCACTCAATAATTTCAGAAATACTAACAATCGAAGTGCAACATTCAATAGAATTTAAAATATTCCAAACCTTTTCTCCTCTTTCGCTTCCTTGGAAAAACTCAATCCATGCATAGCTATCAAGCAACATTTAAAATCTATCCCTATGGTCTCTTTCAAATTTAGAAGCCCCTTTATCTATACCAAAAGACTCTCTTATCAACCTTAGATTTTTTTTCAAAAGACTCACCTCCACCTCTTGTCCTAGTTTTATCCCTTCTTCTCTAACAACACTCACAGGTAACAATATCCCAAAAGATGTTCCAACATTTCTGACTTTAGCTTTAAATACTTCTCCCATAAATATTATAATATATTATAATACTTAAGGTTTTCGGTTTTTTAAAAGTTTGTGTGAAAAACAAATACCTAAGACTAAGCAGGACAAGGAACAGGTTCAGGAGAAAACCAACCCCCAAAAACCCTCCTCACTAATCCTTCTTCCTTAGGTTTTTTCACACTCTTCAATTTTCTACTAGAAAGCCACAAATATGTCTCATCTTTATTAAAATCATAAAGAAAAATTGCCCAAGAATTTCGACCATCGCAAAATTTATGCCCCCCCAAAAAACCTCTATCCGCAGTTCCTGCTTCAAACGAACCTGTTTCATCACTAACTAAAACATTTGGCTCTGGAAATCCTTCTGGAAATTCAAGTTTTAAATCTCTCAACTCAACACGGGCATACCTCTTAAAATAAAAACGCCACTTTCTAGAAGGTAAGGCAATTTCTCTCTTCCCTTTTTCAAAACCCATAACAGAGGAGAAAATATGATAATCTTTCATCATAAACAAAACAGTCATCACAACTTTATAAAAATTTCTATACTCTAAGATACAAATCACCTGCCAGGTGAACCAGCAGAAAGCACTGTCTTAATAACATACCCTCCGCCAGGCCTTATTGTATCTTTTGCAACACCTAACCGACAATGCCCCAAATAAACCTCACCATCATAAAGCGCAATAGTAAAAAAAATTCCACTACTCAACTTCTCAAGACCTTTCAAAAGATCACAAAAACGATTACTTTTTAAAACAGAATCAGAAATAATCTTTTCTACCTGCCCTCTAGATCTCCCTTCCAAAGAACCTTCTTCAACTACCTTCTTGCATCTTTTTACTGCATTACCTGAAACATAAATTTGCATTTTAAAATAAAGAATTATTTAGCTGCATCACTACCTCGCCGCATCAGCTTGCTTCTCAGCATCATTTTTCTTTGAAACAGCATAACTTTCAGAAGAATTCTCAGCAGCCAGTATAATCTCCTTAGCCAGACTCTCTGTAATATTCGCCTTTTTATTAAATGCCTTGTCATAAGCACCATTAACTAAAAATCTCAAAACCAGATTCAGCCTCCTCCTCGGAGAAACATCAACTGCCTGCGGATACCGCGCCCCCCCATACTCAATAGAAGTTACCTCATCCCTCGGCGCTGCATTTTCAATTGCCTGAACAAAAATCTTCATCGCACTCTCATTTGTCTTTTCCTCAATAATCTTAAAAGCATCAATCACAATCTTACTTGCCTTTGCATGCTTCCCAGTCATCCACTTAGTAATAATCCTATGTTTCTTCCCCCGACTCCCCGGAACCTGCAGCAAATTAATCAATCTCTCAACAACATTAACCTTAGCCCGCGCCGGATCATACTTAACCCGCCCGTGACTTTTCAACAACAGCTTCGGCTGAAGATTCACAACTCTTTTCAAACCCGGGTCCTTCACTTCCACAGTACTCGCATCAAACAACCCAAAAATTTTCATTTCCATTTTACCTGTCCTCCCCCCTCATTTTACCCCTCCTAACTGCTTCATCCTTAACAGCCTCCACTACCTCACCTATAAATCTGCCCCAACCATCAAAAAATCCCTCTAGTGCCTCATCAAAATTCCTCGCCCTTTTCCTACCAAAATAACTATTATGCTCATAACTACCACTATAATCACCTAACCCCATCTTACCTCCTCCCCTTCTCAATCTTCCCAGTCCAAAGCCTGGCTAAAGGTTGATCATTTACTGATATAATTTGAAACCGAACACCTGACAAATCCCCCTTAGTCCGCCCCTGCTTCCCCCCAATCCGCTCAATCACAACTTCATCATGCTCATCAACAAACTTCTGCGCAAGATTCCCCGGAATAAAAGCAGTCACTTCCTTCCCATTCTTTATCAACTGAACCCTGCAGCACTTTCTCATAGCTGAATTAGGCTGTTTTGCCTCTTTCTGAATCTTCTTAATCACAATTCCTTTTGCCTGCGCAGCACGGCCAAACGGATCAAACTTCAAACTAATACCCAGCCGTTTCTTCTTATCAACCAGCCGGCTATCTCTAAACTTACTTCTTCTCTTCTTTAACTTCCTTGCATTCATCAATCCCATAATTATTAAAGTGAAAATCAGGTTTTTAAAGTTAATTACCCGCCAAATTCAGCTACTGCTTTTCTTTTCTAAAGAAAAGGAGTCCTAGACAATCCTAACTCTCCGAATCCTAAAAAAATTATTCATAATTTCTGAAAGCTCTTTCTCCCGAATCCGCCCCCGCCCAATCAACGCCGCCTTACTCTGCCGCCCCGCTGAAATAACTGCCACATTCTCCTTAATCTCAACCTTATTAAAAGTAACCGGACTCACCACATTAGAAATAAATCTCTCAATCTCCTCTCTATCATTAGGATCTGCAGTCGCAATCACCTTAATTCGCCTCCTCAATGTCTCCCCCAACTTCCGAACATTTATCCCATCTTTTCCAACTGCCTTAGAAACAAGTGGCTCTGGAACAGCAAAAACAATTACATTATTATAAACAAAAACTTTTGTCGTCGGCACCTTAGCAATCTTTGTAAAAAGATTAATATACCTCATCAACTGCATATCAATTGTACTTGCCATTTTATATTATCTCCAACTCTTATTTTTATATTTAATTATCAAATAAAGTCGCGCTATTAGGGTGGGCGGGGAAACGAGCAAAGCGAGTTGGGCAATTAGATGACGCGACTTTATATTTATCATTTTATTGTAAAAACCTCACTTTCAAAATCCAAACCAAGTTCCTTCGCAACATCCCCCTTCCCCGCCCGCCCCAAAACCTCAAACTTAACTTTCGCCTTTTCCAGCCTGCAAATTGTCTCCTCCCGCGCATCATTCACAACAAATATTTTCAATTTTTTCTTTCCCTTACCTAATTTCAACGCCTGCCTAATCCCAAATAAAACCTTCTCTTTCTCCATTGCATCTTTTATTTCTTTTAGTGACATTGTTTACTTTTCCAATCCTAAGCTTGCTGGAAATCTTGACTATAATTTCGGCTTCGCCGAGGGTGGGACGAGCGCTTCAGCGCGAGATTTGGGTGGGATCTCAAGATTTCCAAAACCCGCAAACCAAACCAGACTTTAAAATCAAAACCAACAGAAAATCTGTCAGGCTTCTCATCTTTTAATCCACCTTAATTAAATATTAAATTTAGTTTAAAAATGTTTATGCTTACCTATTTCTTCTCCACCTTCACCACCGCCTTCTTCACAGGCTTTCGCTGAAGTGACTGCGTCGAGCTTTGGCGAATGTCGGAACTTCGTTCCGACTTCACAATCTTTCCTTTCTTATTTTTCTGATCAGCCAAAGGTCCTGTAACCTTAACCAACAACCCTGGCAGCCCTGTCCCAACTGGCACTGGCTGATTCATAATAATATTTTCAATAACACTCGCCAATCTATCTTTCTTCCCTGTCTTAGTTGCATTAACAAAATGCTTAACAGGAGTTTCAAAACTTGCCCTCGCCAAAACCGAACTCTTATCTGAAATAATCCCCATCCTCGTAATACCCTTCACATTCCCAGATGCAGTCATAGTATCCGCAACCAGCATCAAATGCCTTTTATCAATATCTAAACCCTGTGTCTCAATAACCTTGCTAATCTCATTAATAATCGCCTGACGCGCCGATTCAATCCCCAAAACAGCCGAAATCTCGTGAATGTCATTAGTAAAAGTTCTATCAACATCAACACCCTTAAAATTCAAAATATCTTTCAAATTACTTCCCGCAGTCAAAATCACAAAATCCCTTTCCCGCTTCACAACCAAAACCTGCGCAATATTCTTAACTCCCGAAAGAATAACACCCTTAATTTTTTCCTTAATTTTATACATCTCCTTAAAATTAGAATCATTTAAATCAAGAGCCATACCATTCCCTCTCTTTTTCACTTTAAACCCCTTATCATTCAAAACCTCAACAACCTTCTCCAATCCAATATGCACTCTCTTCAAAGCTGCATTATCAATATCAATCTGAATTCTCTTACTTGTAAAATCAATCCCAATTTCCGAAACAATCTCTTTCAATTTTACTTCCTTAATTTTTTCAGCAATCATCCTAGAATCTTTCTCATTATTAAATTTAGAATCAAGATAAATCTCCATTGCAGGAGTAGAAGGCACCTTCCGCGCATCAAGAATCTCAATTAACCTTGGCAAACCCTGAGTAACCTGCATCTCAGCAACACCAGCCGAATGGAAAACATTCAGTGCCATCTGAGTTGACGGCTCCCCAAAAGACTGAGCAGTTATAACCCCAATCGCCTCACCCGCCGCCACCTTCTGATTCTTATGCAAAGCAGAAACATCCAAACCATCAAACCCATATAAAAATTGCACAATATTATTCGAAGCATCCCTCACAGTCCCATCATAAGCAATAACAAGATCCTGAAGAGCATTCGCCAGCCGCCTATACAAATAACCGGATTTAGGAGTTCGCAATGCAGTATCCATCAGACCATCTCGTCCAGTAATCGCCCCAAAGAAAAATTCCTCAGGCCTCAAACCTTTCATAAAAGAACTATAAATAAAACCTCTTGCCCTCGGAGACAAATCCCCTCTCCTAAAAACAGACAACGTCCTATCAGTATAACCAAAATTAACTCGCTCCCCCCCAATAATCTGCTGCCCCACCGTACAAGCAATCTGCGTAATATTCAACATGCTCCCCCTTGAACCAGCACTAATCATCTTATTAACAGGACTCTCCTTAGGAAATTCCTGCTTAACTGTCTTACCAACCTCAGTCCGAATCCCATTCAAAACTTGCTGAATCTTAATCTCTCTTGTTTCAGCCGCACTCTTACCCGGAATAATTTCCAAACTATTATCATAATAACTCTCAATAATTTTCTGAACTTTTTCCTCAGCAGAATCAATAACATTCTGAGTCATCTCCTTCACATGCTTAGGAACATCTAAATCACTCACAGAAATCGTAAACCCATTCCTCGACAAGAAAATCGTCCCCAGTGCATAAATCTTCCGCAGCAACTCAATAGTCTCCTTCCGCCCCACCACCCTATCAAATTTCTTTAATGCCTCACCATCCTCGCTCCTAAAATCAGAAGAATGAACTCCTTTCTGATAATCTTTCGGAAGAACCTTAGCAAAAATCTCCTTACCCTCATTTTGTTTTGCAACATTCGGAGCAACATCAAAAGCCCCTGCCTGATACAACAATTGAGACGCATCCCCCCCCGAAAGTTCACTCTCTTCTAAAATATAATTCCCAGTCACAGCATCATCATTACAACCAATCAAATTAGTATTATTCTTCGGCGAAATCAAATTGTTCTCAACATTCAACAAAACCTCCGCCTCTGCCCTCGCCTCCTCATTTTGCGGCCCGTGAATATTCATCTCATCCCCGTCAAAGTCAGCATTATAAGGAAAACAAACAGAAGGGTGAAGTCGAAAAGTTCTATAAGGAAGAACCTTAACAAAATGCGCCATCAAAGAAGCCCGATGCAGCGAAGGATGACGATTAAACAAAACAACATCCCCATCAATTAAATGCCTCTCCACAATATAACCCGGCTCAATCTCATTCACCAATTCATCTCTCAAATCCTCTGTAATTCTCTTCCGCTTACCATCATGCCTAACAATATAATTCGCACCAGGATACCCCTCCTTCAAAACCAGCTTCTTCAATCTCTCAATATTCGAACTCGTAACCTTCTCAGCAACAGTAAGAACCCTCGCAATTTCATAAGGAACTCCCACCTCATTAATCTTCAAATTAGGATCAGGGGAAATAACAGTCCTCGCCGAAAAATTAACTCTCTTCCCAGCAAGATTCTTTCTTATACGCCCCTCCTTCCCCTTAATCCTCTCTGTAATTGTCTTCAACGGCTGTCCAGACCTATGCCTTGCCGGAGGAACCCTCGCAATCGAATTATCAAAAAAAGTAGTAACATGATACTGCAGCAAATCCCACAAATCCTCAATAATAACTTCCGGAGCCCCGGCATTCAAATTCTCCCACAGTCTCTGATTAGCCCTAATAATATCTGAAAGCTTATGAGTCAAATCATCCTCACTCCTCTCACCAGATTCTAATGTAATAGAAGGACGAACAGTAACAGAAGGAACCAAAAGCAAAGTCAAAACCCCCCACTCCGGCCTCAATGTCTTAGGATTAATCCCAAGAATCTTTAAATCTTCATCAGGAACCTTCACCAATCTCTCTCGAATCTCCGAAGGAAACAATCTCCTCCTCCCAACCCTAAACGTAGATGGCTTCTCAAGCTTCACCTTCTCCTGAACAATCGCACAAGCCGGGCACTTTTTCCCATCTTTCGCCTTCTTCAATCTAGCTTTCAAATCCTTGCCCATATCTTTTTCTTCCAATAGCACTTTACCGCACGCCTCGCAAGTACTCCTCAAAACAATATCAATAATCTGAAGATACTTAATATGCAAAACAGGTCTCGCCATCTCAATAACTCCTGGATGCCCAAGACACTCTTTCAACCGCCCCCCGCAAGTCCGGCACCGCACCCCCGGATCAATCGCCCCCAATCTCAAATCCATCAAACCCCCGTCAACAGGATAACCATCCACATCATAAAGCTCCGGAGTCACAATCTTAGCAACAGCCAGCTTCTTAATCTCTTCCGGGCTAAACAAATTAAACTTCAACGCCTTCAACTGTTTTTTTATTGGTCTATTCATCTTATCCTCTCGCCCCGACTATTTACCCAATCTCCTCTCGGACACTGATAATTAACAGGAAAATATGGGCAATCTGTCCGATTACTACCCCCTGTATCGCAACCCCTTACATCTTCTACTTCCCTTCCAGAATGAAAACAAGGACCCACATCCACACCATAAATAAAGCACTCTCCCTTGTCTATTACTGCATCCCCATCAGTTGAAGTACCTCCCCCCATCTTACTTCCCTCCCCCTAATTTATTTAAACCATCAATTTTATTCTCAATCCTACCCATATCATTCCTGACCTTATCAAATGACAATCTAACCTGATACTTAAAATCCTTAAGCTCATTATTCACAGCCCATATCTTAAGGACTGACATCACAACAAAAGGAGCAAGAACTTCAACATAACTCGAACTATTACCAAATATTCTCCAAATTATCATCACAACCCCAACTATCAAAGCTATCCAAAACAAAACATCAAGTATTTTTCTTCTCACTTCTCCCATCTTACTCATATTTATTCTTCAACTCAAATTTAGTTAACAAATGCAAACCCTGTAGCTCTTCAATTAACAACTTAAATGCATATGAAACTTCAACTGGCTCAACCTGATTAGAATGACAAAGAGAACAAGTCCTCTTATCATGAATCTGGTCATCAATAACTGTGCTCCCGCATTTCGTGCAAATATGCACTATCACTTTGTCAGAATCATATCTCTCCTTCAACAAAAGAGAAGCACCATGTGCAACCAACGCCTGCTGCTCCATCTCTCCAAGACGCAAAGCCCCACCCCTCGCCCGTCCCTCAATCGGCTGTCTTGTCAACAACGCAATCTTACCAGAAGCCCGCGCATGCAAAAGATTCGCAACCATATATCTCAACTTCAAATAATACATATTCCCAATATAAATCTTAACAGGCATTCTCTTCCCAGTGATGCCATTATACAAAATCTCCTTACCATTATATCTAAATCCTAATTTACCTAACTGCACTTCCAACTTATCTCTACTCTCTCCAGAAAAAGCAGAAGCATCAATAATCTCTCCAGAAAGCGAAGCAACCTTTCCTGCCAACAACTCCATTAAATAACCTACAGTCATACGTGAAGGAATACCATGAGGATTAAACATAACATCAGGCCGAACTCCCCGCGAAGTAAAAGGAATATCAACTTCAGGAGCAAGAAACCCAACAACTCCTTTTTGCCCGTGCGGCGTAGAAAACTTATCCCCTAATTCAGGAATTCTTAAATCTCGTGTCCTAACCTGAACAATCTTATTTCCTTCCTTATCCTGAGTAACAAAAACACCATCAACAACTCCCCTCTCTTCCTGCCTCATTGCAGAACTATTTTCTTTCCTTGTCTGGATAGAAATCTCTCTTGCCTCACTCAAAAACTTCGGAGGCGAAACTTTCCCAATCACAACTTCTCCCTCATTCAAACTAGCTTCTGGATAAACTACTCCATCATCTTCCAAATACTTATAACTCTCTTCAGTCCGATAACCAGATATATCTTTTTCAGGGATCATAATATCATCTCTCAAACCCCCTGCATAATTCAACTCAATTGAAGAATACGGTCTAAACCTCGTGCTTCTAGCCATCCCTCTATCAACAGACGCCTGATTCAAAACCAAAGCATCCTCAATATTATAACCTTCATAAGGCATAATCGCGACAATCACATTCTGACCTGCCGGATAAATATTCAGTGTATCATAAACAAAACTCCGAATAATAGGTTTCTGCGGATAATGCAAAATAGAAACATCAGTATCCATCCTCACATGAAAATTAGCAGCATAAATCCCAAGAGACTGCTTTTGCGTCTTACTCCCTCGCATCAATCTCGCTGACTGATCATGATTACCATACGGAACCAAACTCGTGACCAACCCCAAACAATCAATAGGATCAATCTCAAAATGAGTATACTCGTCTGTCAATTCACTTTCATACAACGCAACCAAACAATCATCCTCCTCAGCCGCATCAAGATACTCAACAATTCCTTGCTTAATCAAATCTTCCCAAGTCATACCCCCTTTCTTTATCATCTGTATATGCTCCTCCTTCAATTTCGGCTTCCCCCCATCAACAATAATAACAGGTCTCAAAACTCTTCCAACTTCTGTCGAAAGAAAAATCATATCAAGAAAATTTTCATGCTTAACACTAATCTCCATCGGCAGTTTCCCACTTCGTCTCGCACTCCTGATTTTATCAACAAAATCTTTAGCAGCATCAATAACTCCCACAAACCGCCCATTATAAAAAATATCAATCTTCCCATCACCATCACTCATACCATATTTTTTCAAAACATCAATAACATCCGCCTCGCCCACCGGCGAACGAGTAGAAATTCTTGATAACAAAGCAAGATTCTTCCTCAAACCAATTTCAGTACCCTCTGGAGTTTCAATAGGGCAAAACCTCCCATAATGCGTCGGGTGCAGCGTCCTCGCAGCAAAATTCTCCTGCTCCCCAGGCAAACTCGAAGAAACCCTCAACAACTGAGAAAGAATAGCAAGATAATTTGTCTTATCCATATTCTGAGTCACACCACTCCTCTCCCCAATCCAACTCCCAGTAGCAATCGCCGACTCAATCCTCCTAGAAAACAAAGTAGACTTAGCAATCGTCTTAATAGAATAAAATTTCCGCCTCTTAACTGTCTTCTGCAGCGAGTGCTGAATCTCCCTCAATAAAATATTCAAATTAACCCTAAACAAATCAGCAAGCAAATCCCCGCTCAAACGAACTCTCTTATTTGCATAATGATCTTTATCAGTCATTGAATCCTCCGGATGTTCCTTAGCAACATAAAACTGCTTAATAAACTTGCACAACGATTTCGCCTTCTCCAACCTGTCCTCTTTTTTCAAACCAATATGCGGAAGAAAATAAGAATCAATTCTCTGCTTAACTCTATCCAGCATTTCCTTAGCAGTCCCCTGCAACGAACTTTTCTCAGCAATCAACATCAACGCCGCATCTGGATCACCAAGCTCAGCAAACTCATAAAAATTCACAATCAAAGAATCTGTTTGTTTCCCAATCAGTTTAGAAATCTCAGCATCAGAAGTCAACCCCAAAGCCTTCAACAAAACAATTGCAGGAATATCTCTAAACCGAGAGAAAGAAGCTTCCAAAATCCCCTCATTATTTTCAACAAGCGAAATCGGAATCTTATAAGCACCTCTTTGAGAAAACAATCTCAGCATAATTCTCTTCTTCGTTTTCTGGTGCTCAATAAATGTCTGGTTGCTCGCCAAATCCTCAGCCATCACCATAACTCTTTCATTACCATTCACAATAAAATAACCTCCAGTATCCTTAGGATCAATATAATTCTTAATCAATTCCTCCTCCCCCATCCCATCAAGATTACACGCCTTGCTCTTCACAATAATCGGAATTTTTCCCAGCTGAACTTCTGCAGTCTCTGTCTGCCCAGCATAAGTAATAGTAATCTCCATTCTAATCGGAGCAGAATAAGTCAAGTTTCTCAACCGCGCCTCAGCCGGAGTAATTATTTTAGTAGAACCATCAGCCTCAACAATATTCGGCTTGTCAACAATTATCTTCCCAAGATTAATTTCAAAATCCTCATGAGAAATATTCTCATTCAACTCATTAATAATCTCCTGCATCCTATTCTCAATAAAATCATTAAAACTCCTGATATTAGATTCCACAAGAGAATGATTCTTAAGATATTCCTTAACTAAAACGTGGTCTTGTTTTTTCTCAGCCATCTTAAATCACAACCCGGTAATAAACCTCCCCCGTGTCTTTTTTTCTTTCCACCCTTATCACATCCCCAGTCTCGCAATTTTCAGGCAATAAAGAATCTTTTTTAGAAATTTTCGGTAGTTGCGACAATGCAATATTAAACTTTCCCAAGAGCTTTTTCACATCTTCGGGTTTCAATTTGGTGTGTTTTGGTTGGAGCGCGTGCATAAGGCAGAATATCCATTAAGTTTTAGATAAGCAAATGACAAAAAATCGGTTTAAAAACCTTTCTACTTTTGCCATTTTAGAGTAGTTTTAGCCATTTTCAGAAAAAAATAATAAAACAATGAAAAATGGCTCCGACGGGATTTGACTCACAATTCACTCTTGTGATAAAGATAAGATAGTCAAGAGCAAATTGTTCGCCCGCGACAGTCGCGTTTTCAAATCAGAACAGAAATACTATTTCACAAGCTCAATAGCATAAATGGCTCCGACGGGATTTGAACCCGCGACACCTGGATTTCTTCTTCTCCTAAAAAAAGGAAAATCGATCGTCGCAAGCGGCGAACTTTAAAAGTCCAGTGCTCTAACCAGGCTGAGCTACGGAGCCTTAATCAAATCACACGAATTCAATTTAAAAACTTAATGTTACACTCACTATCTCTAATGAGCATAAAATTTCGGATTTTTGATTAATAAAAATCTAAAATGTCGAAGACATTTTTAGGTGGGCGAATAAATTGCTTTTTTCCGAACATGTGAGGAAAACATGGAACATCTTCGATGTTGCTTTTGCTTACGTTCCGTCAGAGTGCAAAAGTGATTTATAAGTTGGGAGGGACTTAATCAAAAATCCATTTCTATCAAAGATACTTACACTCCTAAAACATATCCTCCATCACAATAATTCTTATAAACCAAAACAAACATATCAAAATATTAAAAAAGAGAAAGTCAAATGAAATCTATTCACATTGTAGAACACAGACTACCAGAAGCATGGGAAAACGCTGTACTAGCAACATGGGAGCAAGGAGAAAAATTTCCAACAGAATATGACAAACCCGGAGACCCAAACAGCAAAGATGTCGCAGCCATGATTCATGTCAAACACCCTTTTGAAGAACCCCGCATCCATCGCGCATTCCCCGGAGGTTTAGACGATTTAGAAAAATACCGTCAGGAAGTTCTCTTCGGTGTCCACGATCACTGGGTTGATCCAGCTGCAGGAAAATGGGAATACACCTACCACCAACGATTATTTAAATACGATGTTCCCGGACAACCCCCTATCGACCAAATTGCCGGACTTATTGAAAAATTAAAACAAGCACCTCACACAAGAAGAGCTCAAGCAGTAACATGGCAGGCTTGGAACGACATAGGCATTAGCGATCCTGCATGCCTGCAAAGAATGTGGTTTCGGATTTCTGATAAAAAATTACACATGAACATTCACATCCGCTCCAACGACGCACTCAAAGCAGGATTCATGAACATGTATGCATTTACAGAACTGCAAAAAATGGTTGCAAAAGAAGTAGGAGTTGAACCAGGCGAATATATTCACATAGCTGACTCATTCCACATTTACGGAGCTTATTTTGATGAATTTCGCGGATTTCTAGAACTTACAGGAAAAAGAGAAAACTGGGAAGATAAAACTTGGACAACAGATTATGCCCAGGAATTTCTAGATGACGGACGCATCACACTATTAAAAGAACCAGATCTTCCCTCAGATCAAAGAATAAGAATTTTCCAGGAATTACCTCAAGAACTACAAGCACAACACTCAAAACTAGCTACTTAAACAACCCTACTCAATACTTCTCCACTTCATCATCCAAAACCACTAATTTAACCCCAACCTCTTCCAGCATTTCACGAGACTCCTGAGCTGCATGATATTTCTTAGCACAAACTATTCTTTTTATTCCCGCACTAATCAAAAGCTTTGTACAATCTAAACAAGGCTCCATATTGCAATAAAGAGTCGCCCCGCCAATACTAATCCCATTTTTAGCTGCCTGAGCAATTGCATTTGCTTCAGAATGAACAGTTCTAATACAGTGTTGAGTAACACTGCCATCCTCATGTATAGTCTTCTTAAACCAATGCCCAATCTCATCACAATGAGCCATACCAGGTGGAGAACCAACATAACCTGTAGTCAATATTCTTTTATCCTTAACAATAACACAACCACTTCTGCCTCGACTGCATGTTCCCCTATCTCCCACAACCCTAACTAGATTCATAAAATACTCATCCCACGTAGGCCTAACAAAAGAAGCAGCATTCCTAATCTTAGGCAGAAGATCTTCTATCTTTTCAAAAAAATCTTCTCTAGAAGAATCATTAAAAAATTCAAACTGCGCCATCTGAATACACTCCCCCACCCTCTGGCCACTATCTGACTGAGATTTCATTTCTTTTTTTTCTGATTCAGCAAATTCCTCAAAAGTCTTTTTATGCTCCCCCTCTCTCAATCTCTCAGTCATTCTCTTAAATCTCACTTCAATTGGAGCTCGAATACTCACCAAAATAAAATCCCCTGAATGAACAAGCTCTTTTATTTCCAACGGATTCCTAATACTAGTTATTACATAATCATCCCCATAATTCATAGAAGCAATAGCCATCTTAGCAAGAACATTATTCCCTTCTTTCTCTCTCAACTCATTACCCAACTTTTGCAAACTCTCTCTAGTAGGTTCAATCCCCCTCCTTTTTGCTTCACTTCTAATAATATCTGACAATGAAATATGCTTAAAACCTTTTTTTTCAACCAAGTATTCTGCAAACATATCCTTACCAGAACAAAATTCTCCTGTAACTCCTATTTTAATTCCCATAATAAAATCCTATTATCCACACTTATAATATTTATTATAATAGAGTATATAATTAAATACACTCCGGACATAGTTTCTCTGGAATGCCAGACCCAGAAATAACTTTAACAGCCCTCCTACCTCCAAATATAGACGGCCTCTCATCAACCATAGCATCCCCAACATCCAAAAATCCTTTAGCTGCAATTATTGTTTTCAAACTTAGTTCGCCACTGTGATACACATCCATTCTTTCCTGAATCTGATCATCATCTATATGCTCGCCGCCACCTGTCAAAAACCTCACAACATATAATGATTTCAATAAACTATTTGTAAGAGTACTTGCTTCCACAGTATGTCTAAGAAAATTATCTCCTGCAGGTGCAACAGCTACATCAGTAATCCTCCCTGGAAGAACGCCCTGACTACTCATCTTTTCCGCCTCCTCAATTATCTCCCCTAATGGCTTTCCACCTTTAAGATCTCTTGAAAGAGCAATATTCCTATGGCCTGCAGTTGATATTAAATTCGGATCAGCTACTGGAAAATTCTGAAAAACTCCAGTAACTCTATCATGCACAGGATTATAAGCTACAGTTGTAAAACACCTATCTGGCTGAAAATCCACATCTGTAACTTCATGCATTGGCCTTCCCTTCTGTTCTGGTCTTGGAAAAGGTAGTTCAATTGTAAAAGATCTTTGCAAAAGAGGCCTTCTGATCTTTTTCTTTTCTTCTTTGACCTCACTTCCCCTCTCTGTCTTATTAACTATCTGATATTCTCTGCTGCGGTCCACATAAGCAGTAATCCCCTTTCCTCCCATCCTCCACATTCTCTCAGTAGCTAACCAAACATCCCCAGGAACTGCACTAGATGGAAGAGTCACTGTCTTACTAATCGCACTATCACACCGTTCTTGAAAAGTCGCAGCAATTGTAGCATGCTGATCAGGACTTATCTCATAAATATCCCCCTCCCCGCCCGCAGAAGTAACTAAAACATCTCTTACATCATCTGGAATAGATTCCAAAAGAGGTTTCGATTCTGCAGGAGTATTAGAATAAACAAAAACCCCTCCCTCATTCTTCCTAATAGCATCTATCAATTCCTTAGAATATATACCCTCTCTCTTAAACAAAGCAACTGCTGCCGAAGAAACACCTTCAAGCTTAGTGTTAAGAATATGCGAAACATCAACAACAGAATGTGGGGCTTCAATACCAGAACTAATATAAAGATTATCCACCTCCAACCCGAGGTCTTTCTCTCCACAAGTTCTCCTAATTGTTCCTGTCGGAGCCTGAGTAGTCATTGCAGCATTTCTTACTTCCCTACCATAAGCCATAACCCTCTCCCTATTAACAACATCAGGACTAGCTAACTTTCTTTCTCCACGATGCATATCTACAATAGTCTTTGGATTTGACATAAACCACTTGTATAATTCTGAATCAGGATTATGAAAACTATCTTCCCAAGCAGGAAATACTCCCCTCTCCTCTGCCAGCTTCTGTGAAGCTTCTCTTGCCTTATCATGAAGACGCTCAGCAAGAGCCCCTGCAAACTCTACAGACTCATCACCCCCATACTGCAATTTCATCAAAACCATAGTATCCCATACTCCCATAAGCCCTAAACCAATATTCCTTGTTTTTCTTACTTGTTCATCAATTTTTTGCGAAGGAAAATCACTTCTATCAATAACATTATCTAGAAATCTCACTCCATCTTCAACAGTCTCATCAAAAGCATCCCAATCATAAGACATAACACCTACCTTCCCATCTCGCCTATCTTCAACCTTAGTAAACTTGCACTTCATCACCTTTTTCTCCAAGTCAGAACTAGCAGCTTCCCTACTCTCATAAACCCCATATCTAACAAACTTCCCACTATTTATCGAACCTAAATCACAAGCTCCATTTGCTGGTAAAGGTTGTTCACCACAAGGATTTGGTGCCTCAATTTCTCCATCTAATAAAAGTGGATTCATTTCATTCATCCTATCCAAAAAAACAATACCTGGCTCTCCACCAGTATAATTTTCTTGTGAAAAAATATCTCGAACCCTCCCCCCATCAATATATACTACATCATTCATAACTATCCCAATTCGCTTCCCATCATAAGCATTCACAACATTAGATCCATCTTCATCCAAATATAAGCTAGGCAAAGGCACCTGCGCAAAAGGAGAATTTTTATTTTTCATTTGAAGCGCCTCAAACTGCTTTCTCGTCGCAAGATCCTGCTTCCTAACTAGCTCTGGATTCTCAACACCAAACTTCTCCTCTAGAACTTTCCGATGCTTAGCTCTCAAAGGGTTATACAAAGTATAATACCCCCCCTCAGATAAAGCTTGCATAACTTCATCAGTAGCCGCAACACTGAGATTAAAATTTTTCACCTTAAATTCATCATCTTTTGAACCCCTATGTTTTGCATAGAGCTGATCTAAGAAATCCATATGGTCCAATCTTTGGATGCCCATATTTGCCCCCCTTCTTGTATTTCCCTGTTTCACTGCCTCTGTCGACGCATTAAAGAAATTAGTTAAAAAAGATTCATACCCTGAAGAAGTACCCCGTCCACCACTCCAATCCATGCAATTCATACCATCAACATAAGAATTATATCCAATTAAAGATCCCTTAGGTCTAATTCTAGAAAAAGCAAATCCAGTTCCACCCCCCCACTTATGAACATGTTGTTGAGTTAACCAAGCCTCACATAAACCATCATTAAGCTCTGTTGTAGATTTTCCAAAAGTATCTGCAACAGGAATAACAAAACATGCAGAACCAAGTTGATTGCCCACCCCATAAAGAGCTCCATTAGCAGGATCATGTCCTTCTGGAACAACCCATCTACCAAAATTAATATTCGCAGGAGTATTAACTCTAAAACGATTATCAACATACATTTCCAAATTTCTTCTAGCCCTGGACTTAACATGCTCAATCTTTTCTTTACGGGGCATTTCGTCAGGCATGTAATTCATATCAGCACTAGCAACATCTAAACACACAGCAACCATCCTTTGAGCAACACTTTCCGGTGTCCTATCTTCAAGACATTTATTATATACCTCCCCCCAAACAAACCGAGCATTAGAGCTCATATTTATCCTACCCCCATACTCTGCAACAAGTTCACTACGAAGCCCAGAAAAATCACTATAATCCAACAAAGCATCAACCATCAACCCAACCCCCGCAGCTCTTTTTTAAAATCATCAATATCAGCAAACTCCCGATAAACCGAAGCAAACCGAACATACGCCACCTTATCCACCTTCTTCAACTCTGCCATCACAACCTCTCCCACTTTTTCTGATTTAATCTCCTTGCCCTTAGCCAACTTATGAATCCTCGCCTCAATATTGCTCACAATACTATCTATTTTCTCAGAACTCACAGGCCTCTTCTCCAACGCTTTCTCCACCCCGGCCTTCAACTTATCTCTATCAAACTTCTCCCGCCCCCCATCTTTTTTCACAACACTCAAATCAAACTCAACCCTCTCATAAGTTGTAAATCTTTTCCCGCACTTCAAACACTCCCGCCGCCGCCTCGTAAGAGAATTACTATCCCGTTTATCAATCACCTTCGTTTCCACACTATTGCAATAAGGGCATATCATGATATTTAAACACAACATATTGTGTATCCTAACTCTTTTTACCACAACTTGTTGCGTAACAAAGAAATATAGAAAAAAGACCTATTTAAACATTTCTATACTCAACCACCTACTTCAATTCCTGAAAAATCTGGCACGCATTACAAACTTCAGCAACATTACTGCACGGCTCCCCGCAAATCTGGCACTTTCTCAACTCCCGCCCATACCCCCGCCTCAACCCCGGAACTAACTTTTGAAACCCCTCAACAATTTTCATCTTCTCCTTATCAGAAATCTTACTCATCCACTCCCGCGTCTCAACCCTATAAGTCCCAAAGGCACACGGACATTTTTCATAATTAATTTTAAATTTTCTCTTTTTTGCATATTTCCGTATCTCACCTTCCGGAACAAAAAACAAAGGTTTAACTCGCTGGACA
>CEPX01161598.1_pt1 | contig 18015 bp, 25 predicted proteins | sample 361361 | NCBI WGS metagenome assembly CEPX01 (sample SAMEA2619974, study PRJEB7988) | marine metagenome | biome: marine biome (ENVO:00000447); feature: mesopelagic zone (ENVO:00000213) & marine oxygen minimum zone (ENVO:01000065); material: "saline water (ENVO:00002010), including plankton...
ATAAGGGCAGTTCTTTCAATGATTGGATAGATTATGATTATTCTGAAAAAGACTCTCTCACGGACTTTCATAAAGGTGACAGAGTACAAGTTAAAAGAAAAGCATTACGGCCTCTTCATCGAAGAAAGATTATAGGCACCATAATAAAGATATTTCCTCAAGATGTGGTAGTGCATGGAGATGGATGTCCTTCTTCCCATACTAAAAAATGTCTTAATGGCATAAATTACATCAAAGCTTCTACACATGTACAAATGTGGAAAGAGTTTTATGCAAATAAGACATGGTGTATCTGTGGTGCAGAGTATCTCTTTCATCCAGAAGATTTGATAAAGATAATAGGTAAATAATACTATGCATCATGCGATTGTACTAAGAGAGAATTATGATTGAAATGAAATTGGTTGATTGGAGAGTTGCAACACTTTTCGTTCAAGGCAGACATTATTCGCCAGTGATGCCTAAATTAACTAAGAAGTGGTTAGGTGCTTATCAAGATAATGAACTAGTGGGAGTACTCACATTAGGTTGGGGTACAAATCCTATGGGAACAATCAAGAAAATGTTTCCAGAATTAACTACCGGCGATTATTATGAGATAGGTAAGATGTGTATGGACGATGAAATGCCTCGTAATTCTGAATCTCAAATGATTAGTGCGACTATGAAGTGGATGAAAGAGAACACACCAGAACGAAAATACCTATATACTTGGGCCGATGGTATTGTTGGTAAGCCTGGATATGTTTATCAAGCAGCAAACTTTCTGTATGGCGGTTTTATATGGAGTGATGTATACGTTTCCGAAACTGGTGAGAAAGTACATTTTCGTACCATTCAACGTAAAATGAAAAAAGAAATGAATCGAATGGATACAAAGTACGGGCCTCGTCCTAATGATGATAAAATGGGTGAATTAGGATTTAGTAGAGTGTGGGGAAAACAGTTTCGATATATTCTTCCCATGACAAAGAAGGATAGGAAGTATCTTAAACATTCGACTTGCGATTGGAATATCAATTATCCAAAAGATGGAGATTTACAGTGGAAAATTAAACGTCCCGGCAAAACAGAATATGAATTGACAGATAAGATTCCTTATGAACATAGGGGCGACAGCGTAGATCACAATATTGCGAATGTTAGTAAAGTAGAAAATAAGTACGGCTCAGCAACACTTGAAGGATTTTTTAATGGCTCGTAATAACAGATTAAATTCTAAAATCGATCTGTTTTATCTTACAACAGGAGAAATGGAAAATGGTGAGGAAGTTACAAAACCACGATTTCCTTATTTGCAATGGCATGGTGATACTTGGAGAAAGAAAGTTTTCTTCAATGAATTTATGTGTGAATATAACAATGGAGATGAAGAAGCTTATATGCATGTATTAAAAAAGGTTTGGTGTGAACATAATACCTCATGTCGTAAAGATAGGAGAATGTTGAACCTTGAAATTCTATTAAATAAATGCACACATTATTGTCGTTGTTGTGGAGAAAAAATGTGGTATGGGAGATGTTTTAATTCTATTGAGGAAGTAAAATCAAGAAATATGAAACCTTCTATTGATAGGTTAAATCCTAATAAGGGATATACCGATGCAAATACATGGATTATTTGTACCACTTGTAATACCCATAAAAATAACGCTCAAACACCAGATAGGTTAGAATGTATTGTCGAAGAGTGGAGAAAGGCATTGGCAGATAAGGTGATTGCAGAGTGCCATGATACGATCCCTATCAGCAGCTACCCATTGATGGAAACGGCTCTTCTACTCAGCCAGACATTGCGAGGGATGATAGATGATGGGAAGAAAACAGAAGCTTAAGGGTGGCGGCGAGTACGATGTGACGAGCAACTGGCGCAAAGTGATGTGCTATCTGCAACGGGCTGGAGCTGTTAAATCCATCAAGAAGAAAATGAACAAGCGAGATCGCTACGATGCCAAGCGAAAGCTGTATACGAGGGAAGACATATGAAGGGATATATTTGATAGAAGAGGGGGAGCATTGTCTATCCCACACATAAAAATGAGGTATATAATGAAACACGTTGAATTACGTTTGTTGAATTCTCTCAGCATCCACCCCTACTACCACCTGGACAGCGATAAAGGTTATGAGAGCCACCATAATATAGAAATTCGGGAATTTGTTGATGATGAATGGATAAAAAGCTGTTATACAACCTATGACAATCTTGTGGAGAAAGTAAAAGAAATTTTAGAAGATGAATAAGAAAATTTCACGGAGAAAAATACAGCGGTCTCGTAAATGCAGCAAGTGTGGAAAGAGTTTTTCCATGACAGCAGCAGAGATCAAATCCCATGCAAAGAAGTGCAGTATTGATACTGGTAAATTCATAGCCCCTACTACTACCACTCCTAGGCAAAAAGAAATATCTGGCCCCACGCATAATGAGCTCATATTGAATAAACTTCCCTAAACTGGTAAAAAGGGAACCCCTTGAAATCATTGAGGAATTCTCTAACCCACTGTTTTTCCTAAAGAAAATTATTTTCCAAATCCCTGTCTTTTCAGGTACTTAGATAGTAAAATAATACTTGACAAAGTCCCCCCTTTTTGGTAAGCTAGCGCTACAATGAGTAGGAGAGAAAAGGAGAAAAACATGGCAAAAAGAATTTGTTATGATTACTTATGGTTGGGGAGAATTCCCTTGCCTAAAAAGAGTGGTGGCCCTTTGACCACAAAAAAAGGAAAGAAAGGATACAATAGGAGAAGGCTTCAATTAACTGATGAATATAAAGAAGACTGGACCTTACTGAAAAGAAGAAAGAGGCTTTGATAATGGAAAAGATAAGGCTTTCAATCAAAAGTGGGTATAGGCCGCTGTGTGTTGAATGTGGTCTGGAAAAGATTCTGGACAATAAGGGTCTATGTCATGAATGTAACCCGTTCATATGTGTTGAATGTGGTCTCGCGCATCTCAATGACGAGGCGGCAGTTAATCACTATCTAAACGAGGATGAATAATATGATGAAAATAATTGACTTTGAAAATACAGAAAATGCGTTGACTGATAAGACATCGCTACAAGGGTATGTCACCTCTGACTATAAAACTCTTGTTAAGGTATTTGGTGAACCTACAAATAATGGTGATAATGGTGATAAGGTTACAGTGGAATGGTGTCTTAACTTCTTTGTTAAGAACCCGAATGGTGTAGAGGTTCACGTTCCTGCTACAATCTATGACTGGAAGTTAGAAGGACAAACTCCTTATGACGAATATGACTGGCATGTTGGCGGTCATAACACACAAGCACTTGAACTTGTTTCACAAGTATTAAACGATAGAAATTCGAGGTAAATAATATGGATGCAAGAAGTAAATTAGTTGATATGGTAGAAGAGGGATTGCTTGACCCTGTTCAGTTTGCTATCATGGTTGCCAAGTGGATGACCAATGATGACATTGAAGAGATGTTGTGGGCAAATGAGATTGATATTCGAGAAGAAGAAGAAGATGATGATGGTGAGGATGGTCACAGGAATGTACAAGTGAGTGATTCTTATATAAAAAAACATGGATATAAGGTTGACTAAAGAAAAGGATAATATTATGAATATGATTGAATTGAAAATTAATGGAAACCACATTTTGTTCTCGTACAAAACTCCTGTTGCAGGATGGGATGATTGTGGAGCATTTCGTACAGAAAGGTTTTATTCCATGACTACTTCTAAGCACATCAATAAATATTTTGGAGCTAAAGATATAGGTCGGAAAGTTCCCCAAAGCTACATAGAAAAATTGGTGGGAAATGAAAAAAGACAAAAATGATAATACAAGAAGATACGAATTAGTTACGAATAAAACCTTACCTGATCTGCCTGACATAATCATTGCGACTTCTAAAAAAGCCGCAAGGGTATGGGCAGAAAGAGGATTGACTACTGGTGAGAAAATAATTTCACTTACCGAGAGAGGTAGACCTCATTATGACAAGTGGGTTTTAAGAGCTCGTGACTTTTGGTTTTATAAAGGAGAATAAAAAGTAATGTTTGTTAAAAAAGAAATAGAAGTGCCTGAAGACGATATAAAAGAAGAAGTGCCTGAACCTAAAGAACACTTCTTGAATTGTAGTAAGTGGAAAGGTAAAAAGAAAAGTATCATTCCTTTATTCGAAACTTATGAAGAAGGTAATTTTTATATTAAAAATAATGTGGATTGTTACAAGGATTTTAAACCAGAAGTAAAAGATATTCTTTATCTTGTTTGTAGTTCTTCAAGTGGAATAGCATATGGTGCAAAATTTGAAGTCTCTAATATAGATAAGAATGTTTTATGGCAAGTAGATAATCTTGCTATTTTCTTTGGTAGAGAAATAGAAGTGACTTCTATTATTTTGCCAACTAAAATTGCTGGTGATTATCATTGTCCTGTTTATTGCGGTGATACGGGAATCCCGTCTATTGAATATTTCAAGTTGAAAATAAAAGATGAACTTTATAAAAATTCTGTAACAAATATGTTACAGGATAAAAAATATACTGATATATAAATTAGAAGGAGTATAAAGAAGCAATGTTAAAAGCATTATTAATAGTAACGATGTTGTCTGGTGGAGATTATACCAGAGAATTTATGTCAATGAACGATTGTTTAAAAGCCCGTATTGAAGTTATTACTCAAGATAAAAGTGGCGTTGCTAGAGCTGTGTGTGTTCCTCAAGAACAAACACAATGGGGACGTAATAGAGATGCTCACAAAACTGTGGTAGAATCAATGCGATATAAAAGAAATCTTTGCCGTGAAGTTACTGGAACAATAATTCGATTTAGAAGTTTAATTAAATATCCAATACCGGATTTTTATGGATGGTGTTAAACGATAAAAGTGAAAGATGGGGCGCCTTATCTTTCACGGACAAAAATATATCTGAAAAGATATTGGGTTTTAGTGTCTCTCCCAATAACGATAGAAAGAGTTTCTACACTTTCTCTCTCTATTAGCTATTTAGGTATAATTTTTGTCACAGGGGTGAGAGTTGTTTTGGCCAACTTTCACCCCACTTTTTCTTGTAGGAAATGTTATAGTCATGGAAGGTTTAATATTAGTTTTTATACTTGGATTTTTAGTTTGTTATTTTTTTAAACATCCTATAAAATCAATATCGCTTACAACCAAAGTAGCTCTCGTTTTTATGGTAGGCGTTTTTACTTATTTTTTTCTATTTATTTTGTTAGCAGGAATACTAACAATGTTTATAGTTAATAACTTTTGAGAGGAAAAAGAATGGTATGGATATATAATATGTGGAGGGGATTTTTACTGTTGCTGTTTTTTATTGTGTTTGGATTAAGTGGATTGTTTTATAAAGGAGTAGAAAAAATGAAAACAATAATTTTAGTGATTGTAGGTGCGTTTTTGATTTCAGGTTGCGCTGCAGGGAATCCTACAAAGCGAGAGCTGGGTGGATTGCTTGGGGCAGCTAGTGGAGCAGGACTTGGTGCTGTTATTGGAAATCAATCAGGAAATTTAGGCAAGGGTGCTGCTATTGGTGGTGTTGCTGGTGGTCTTGGTGGACTTCTGCTTGGAGACCAGCTTCAGGGTCGGGATCAGCAACAGTCTGAACAAGAACAGCAATTACATGAGCAGCAGCTGGAACTTGATATCTTGAAAAGGGAACTTGAACTTATGAAAAGACGGCGTGGAGAATTCTAATAAAAAGGAATGTTATGAAAAAAATTAATTGGGAAATATGTTCAGAATGTAATGGTCATGGAAAGGTAACACTTAAAGAATCTTTAGATGAACCTTTGAAATTTGAAATCTGTGGAACATGTAATGGTTCTGGTACTTTGTCTGGAGGCACTTTATATGAAATCTATAAATAGTAAAAAGGAAAAAGTAAATGAGCAAAGTGGAAGATTATATGGATGGCTGTAATAAAATGAAACGTAATAAACCTAATAGTTTTTCATTTAACAACAGCAGTTTTGCTGGACATCGTGTAGAATTAAAAATTGACCAGGATGGTTCACTATTTCTTCTAGAAGATGTTTCTATGCCTCATGAAACGGTAAAAGAATTTATTATATGGTTAAAGGAAAATTACGAAGAACACGGTGCATCTACGGCAGTGGGTGCATTACAAAGATGACGAGGAAAACAAAAATGAATGAACTTTTCGGACCAATGAGCGAGTTCGAGCAGAAGATTGGCGAAGCTCTTACTCCTCAACTAAAATCGCCACATGGTACTATGTTTGCAGCATCAATTTTGTTGAAGATGGCTACTATATTATACACACATCTTCTTGATGATGATGCTATTGGAGATATATTCAACAACATAAAAGATGACATCCCTAAGATTAGAGCTGGGTTCGCTGAAATGGAAAATTTTAATAAACGCACATTGCATTAAGAATGAGGAGATATTGTTATGTATAATATTGGTGAAAAAATTAAGTATAGAATAACTGATGGCATCTATAGTGAAATTCGAAGTGGTAAAATCAAAGAGATTAGCTCTGATGTATTGGATGATGTAAAAATGAAATATAATAAATTAGTTTTTTGGAGTCTAAAAAAGAAATCTTATCTACCTGTAAAAGAGAAAAAATTACCATCAATTTATTTTACTGTAACTAGAGGCAGTAATTTTGATTTTTATGATTTTGTAACTTTGGATGAAATAATATAATGGGGGATGTGTTATGTCCTAACTATCACGGGGGGAATTGGTGAAACGGGATCACATGGCCTTTGCAAGGCTAAATTAAGAGTTCGACTCTCTTATTCTCCACCAGCGCCCTCTTAGTTTAATGGCAAAACAGATGATTTGTAATCATCCAATGTGGGTTCGATTCCTACCGAGGGCTCCACTTCCTTTAGTATATGTGGGGCATAAAATTTATTTTTTTAATGAAAGGATAATACTTATGAAAATAATTAAAATATTAAGTGGTGCCGCTTTAGTCATTACTTTTATTACAGGCATATGGTTAATTGATGAAAGGTATGTGGATGCTCAAGAGCAACAAACCATGAAAGAACAAATCTATCTCAGGATTGACACATATGAATATCGTGAGCTGACAAAACAATATTATGAGCTTAAAAAGTTGGTGCGGGAAAATCCAAATAGTGAAGAGTTGAAAGAACAGTTACAGGAAGTAAAAGAAGAACGGAAAGAAATCAAAAAAAGAATTAATAATATGTTAGACAATAGAAAGTAATTATGAAAAAAGAAATACGAGAAAACATTAAGAGAGAATTGAAAACAAATTCTAAAATTCGTTCTTACATTCGTAAGAATAATCTGCATCATAGACTGTATATTAATGACGTTCCTTACACCACTTCTGATGAATCTAGATTTGATATTAGTGGCGTCAAGGTTAAAATAATTTTTACGCCTCATTCGGTAATTAAAAATATGGTTAATGTAATTAGAAAAACGATTCTCTCTTGTGATAATAGAATTATAGATTGTAAAGTAATATAATGTGGCTTTGGATAATATCTTCTATCGCTGGAAGCATCCTTGGTGGTGCAGCTAACAGTTGGTTTGCTGATACTCGTTTAGGTATTTGGTTTTACAATCTTGTTGATAATATTTCAATATGGACATCAAACAAATTACATCTTAAAATGCTTCGAGAAGAAGAGAGGTGGAAAATTAGATATCCAAACTTAGCGAAGAGGATGGATAGTTTAGAATCTAATCTAAATACAATAATTTCAAAGTTAGATAAGCGAGCGTAATTCAATTGGTTAGAATGCCACATTGCCAACGTGGTAGGTAGGGGTTCGAATCCCTTCGCTCGCTCCAAAAATTGGTCCCATCGTTCAGTTAGGCCCAGGACTCTAGATTGTCGATCTAGCAACAGGGGTTCAAATCCCCTTGGGACCGCCATTAAGAATCTCCTTATAAATAAATTATAAGGAGATTTTTTTATGCCTAATGATTCCTATTTTATGGGTCAGGATGGGTTTGTGTGGTTTGTTGGAGTAGTGGAAGATAGAAATGACCCCGACAAATTGGGTAGAGTAAGAGTTCGATGTCTTGGTTTTCATACACCAGACCTTACTGAAATTCCCACAAGCGAACTTCCTTGGGCTCATGTAATGCATCCTGTTACTGATCCCTGTATGCATGGTCTTGGCAATACTCCTTCCTTTCTTGTTGAGGGTGCATGGGTAGTCGGTTTCTTCAGAGATGCTATCGAAAAACAGCAACCAGTAATTATTGGAGCCTTGCCAGGTATTCCAGCATATGCAGCAGATTATAGAAAAGGATTTAACGATCCACGAAATAAAAAATCTACACAAAAAAATGATGCTGATAAAAATCAATATGCTTATGATCCAGGCCCTACTAAAGCAGGATTTTTAGAATATGGCCCATATCCTCTTGATGGCAAAACATTTGAAAGGCCTCCACCGGAACCAAAAGCAACTTATACTGGAAAAGGTCATCAGATTGGCGAAAGTGATACGAATAGATTAGCAAGAGGAGTAGCTTCTGAAGATCATCCTCGTTTACAGTCTCGAAGAGAAAGAAGAAGAACAAAGATTCCTATTGCAACTCGACCATATTTAAAGAGAACACAACTTGGTGCTGAAGCAGAACCAATACCAACTTGGAATGAACCTCATCCTAAATCTGTAAGGAATGCTCCTGTACCAACAACAACAGACCATGTAGCAATTGACAAAAAAAATGGAGCTAAAGTTGTTGCTGTTGGAGGATCTTATGTAGACCTTGGAGATGGTGATCCTATAGGAGCAAATTATATACCAGAAATACCATATCCTTCTTCTAGATATCCTTATAATCATGTATATGAAAGTGAAGCTGGACATATTTTTGAAATAGATGATACAGTAGGCCGTGAACGATTGCATAGAGAACATTCGTCAGGAACCTTTGAAGAGATACATCCTGATGGCACAAAGATGGTTAAAGTTGTTGGCGATAATTATGAAATTGTTGCAGGCAAATCTAATATTTTGGTTAGCGGTAATGTAAATTTAACAGTAGAAGGAACCATGCGACAATTGGTTATGGGTGATTATATTTTAGAAGTACAAGGTAATTATACAGAAAAGATTGGAAAGAATCATAGAGTTAGAGTTGGATATACAGGCATAGGGAATAGAGAAGAAGAAATTAATGACAATTATTCTTATATTATTGGTAACAATATGAAAGGCACTATTGGGTCGCCGGATGATGTTAATAAAGAAGGTAATGTGGTTACTTTAATTAAAGGAAATGAAGTTAGAAGTATAGGTGGTTATTTTAAAGCAAATGTAAAGGGTGTATTTGAAGAAGGAAAAAGTACTGGAATTAGTATTTTTACTGATCGAAATTTTATATTAAATTCTAAAGAAGATTTATCGATTACTACTATTTCTGGTATTGTTTCAATTCAATCTGGTAGTGAGCTATATATGCGCTCAGCTGATAAGATGGATATAAATTGTGAGAAAAATGATATACGAATTTGGGGCAGTGATGGAGATATGGTACTTTGGGGAAGTAGAATTGATTTAAATGAAACGAACCCAGACGGATAAAAGGAGATTAAAAATGGCTGATATGTTTTCTATGCCGAATGTATGTGGTGCTAATGCAAAAATGAATTCTTTAATGAAGGATTTTGCTTCTATGGAATCAAGTGTAACTGCTGGACTTACAGGGAAAGCAACTGCTTCAGCAACCGCAGTAGGTGCTGATGCTTTAAAAAAATTAGCTAATCTTGAATCTATGATACCTCCATTGCCAGAATTACCTAATGTAAGTTTACCATCAGAAATAACTGGTTTGCTTGCTATGGTGCCGGGGTCTGAAGCATATGCATCAAAACTTGCTGCATTAGGTTCTCAGTTTGATTCTGGATTATCAGCTTCTGGATTATCTTTGGACAGTATGATTCCTTCTGTTAGTGGCACAATTGATGGACTTCCAATTCCAAAAATTCCAAAAATTCCATTATCTTTGGATAGTGCGGTTTCTGCTGTCAGTGGTGCAATTTCTGATGCAATTCCAGCAGTTCCAGAAGTTCCAGAAATTCCAGGCATTTCCTCACTTATGGCAACACCGGGTATTCCAAAGATTCCTGGCATTCCGGCAATTCCAGCAATTCCAGAAATTCCCGCTTTAGATATGTGCAGTTTACCAAATTTTTCAGTACCTGCTGCTGGTGGTGCTGCTGTTGAACAAGCATTAGATGTTTTATTGGCTGATGCAGCTCCTGTTATAGAAGAAGCATCTGAAATGGAAGATGTTGAAGTTGGAGAACTTATAGAAGAAAATACTATTGCTATTACAGAAGCTTTTGAAGAAAGAAAAACAGCAGTTGCCGATTTAGTTGGAGATATTGATTTTCCTGGTATAGTAAGTCATGCAGCAGTGGCTGCTGAAGAAAATCTTCCTGCTTTAAAAACTGCTGTCGGTGGTATAACAAAACAATATGGTGATGTTGTTCAAGAAACTGAAATCCAAACGCTTGTAACAGATGCGAAAAGTTTGTTTGAAGAAAATGTTGCATATTTAAAAGCTAATCTTTCTGGCAACGGCGGTGATTGAGTACTGGTGTAGGTGAGGTAGAAGGATAGATAATGGAAAAAGATTATAAAGCAAAATTTGTATTTAGAAAAGGAAAAGAATTGATTACTTTTACAAAGTGGGAAGATATTCCTGAAGACTTTGAATTTGATAATCTAATAACATTTAGAATAGGAGACACAATGCCAGAAGTAACAAGAGTAGGATTAGATAGTCATGTAGGTCATGCAAGTCCTACACCAAACCCATTTCACCAAACCGCATACGCAACTGGTTCTGATAATGTATTTGTGAACGGTGCAAAGTGTGTGCGTGTTACAGATACTACTTCATGTGGTGATCCTGCTGCGGCAGGAAGTGCAACTGTATTTGTGAATGGACTTAGAGTACATCGTAAAGGTGATGCAACAGGTGGTCATGGTTCATGGGTTCCCAATGCATCTGCTGCTGGTTCAGCTAATGTATTTGCTGGACCTTAGTAAATCTTTATAAATAATAAAAGAATGTTTTGAAAGGATATCAATATGTCGAACGAAAAAGAAATCATGGAACAACACAAACATATGCTTTATCCCACAGTTCGTGTTCGTACAACTTCAGCAGGTGGGTCTGGGACATTGATTTATTCAAAGCAAGATCCAGAGAAAGATGAAGGCATTTATGAGAGTTATGTTCTTACAAATGAACACGTTATTGATGATAATATTAAAGTAGAGAAAAAATGGAGCACTCTACTGAAGCGAGAAGTCAAGACAGACATTCTTGCAGAATGTTCTGTTGAGATGTTCGATTTTGAATATGGTTCTTGGGAAGCTGGACATCAAGCTTACAGGTCTGAAATAATGTGCTACGATAAAGATATGGATATTGGACTATTGAAAATAAAGTCAGAAAAGAAGTTTGAAAATGTAGCAAGAATGTTTCCTAAAGGTGAATATAAGAAAGAACTGAAAATGTTTCAGCCTGTTTATGCGATTGGTTGTGGTTTGGGACATCCGCCTCTTCAAACAAAAGGACAGTTGGCAGGGTTCACAGATATAATTGATAACTATCCTTATTGGTTGAGTACTGCACCAACAATTTTTGGCAATTCAGGTGGTTCAGTTTATCGTGGAGACACTTATGAGTTTATTGGCATTCCAAGTAGAATCGCAGTTATAGCAGCAGGTTTTTCAGCAGATGCTATTACTCATATGTCTTATTTTATTCCTATATCAACAATATATAATTTTCTTGAAGACCAGTTATTTAATTTTATATTTAATCCGAGCATAACATCTAATGAATGTGCTGGACAACGAAGACAGAAAAGAGATAGAGATGAAAAACTTATGGCTGTAGATGTAGAAAAAGATGCTACATCTAATACAACTCCATCAGCAGGATAGGGATATTTAAATGTCAGTATCAATATATGATGCAGAAACACAAAATACTTCAGACCGTAATGCACAAAAATATAAAGATTTAGATTTATTTTTTAAACGGGTTACGTCTACAAAGGATGTTAATAAATTAACAGATATTACTGCGGTTAAACGGTCTGTGCGAAATCTTATATTGACAAATCATTATGAAAAACCTTTTCATCCAGAAATAGGTTCTGGTGTAAGAGATCTTTTGTTTGAACCCATGACTCCAGTAACAGCAAATTATCTAATGACAGTTATTGAGGATACTATTAATAATTTTGAACCAAGAGCAGATTTAATTTCTGTCAAAGCTGTGCCAGATTTAGATCGTAATAATTATGAAGTATCAATACAATTTTATATAATAAATATTCCTTCAGAACTTATAGACTTATCAATATTTTTAGAGGTACTAAGATAAAATGGCAACTAATCCAAAAAAATTAAACGTAACAGAATTTGATTTTGATACTATTAAAGCTAATTTAAAAATCTTTCTTAAAAATCAAACTGAATTTACTGATTATAATTTTGAAGGTTCGGGCATGTCTGCATTGTTAGATGTGTTAGCATACAATACTCATTATCTTGGTTTCAATATGAATATGCTTGCAAATGAAATGTTTTTAGATTCTGCTGTATTGCGTTCTAGTGTTGTATCTCAGGCTAAAACTTTAGGTTATGAGCCTTCATCTGCTCGTGCTGCTAAAGCAACAATTAATATTTCTTTAAACACTACTGACGCAACTGCTACTATGGATGCTGGTACAGTATTCACTTCTTCAATTAAAGATGTTACATATCAATTTGTAACTTTATCTGATATTACTGGTTATAATATTGGAAATTCAATACCGTTTAAAAATGTTGAGATATATGAAGGTACGAGAGTAACAACTAGATATACAGTAGATAGTACTAATGTTGATCAGAAATTTACCTTATCAGACAATCGTGCTGATACAACTACTCTTAAAGTAATTATTCAAACTTCAAGTTCAGATACTACACAAGTAACTTATAAGAAAGTAACAGACATAACACAAGTAACTGAGAATAGTACAAGTTATTGGTTACAAGAAGCAGATAATGGAAAGTTTGAAGTTTATTTTGGAGATGGTGTAGTAGGAAAATCGTTGGTGGATGGTAATTTAGTTTTACTTACATATGTTGTAAGTAATAAAGAGCTTGGTAATGCTGGTTCAAGTTTTACCAATGCTGCAACTATTAGTGACGTTTCAGATATTGATATTAATACTGTTAATAATTCAAGTGGTGGAGCTGAACCAGAAAGTATTGCATCAATTAAAGCTAATGCTCCATTAGATTTTGCTGCTCAAGGTAGATGTGTTACAACAGAAGATTATAAACTATATGCGAAAAAACTTTTTGCAAATACTCAAACTGTTCAAGTATGGGGCGGTGAAAACGGTTCTTACGATACAAGTCTTGGAGTAATAGATACTCCAGTATATGGTAAAGTTTATATCTCTATCAAATCAACGACAGGTAATAATCTTACAGCTGTAGAAAAATCAGATTTAGTAAGGGCGCTTACAAGATATAAAGTTGCTTCAGTTACTCCTGTAATTGTTGACCCTGAAACTACATGGTTAATTTTAACCATTACTTTCAAATTTAATTCGGATGTAACTACAAAGACTGCAAGTGAATTGATTAGTGATATAAATCTTATGCTTACATCTTATAATACAAATACATTATTACAATTCGGCACTATGTTCAGACACTCTGAAATTTCTGGTAAAATAGATAACGAACATACTTCTATATTAAGTAATATAACTAATGTTGCTATGGCAAAATATATTACTCCTACTATAAGTACTTCAAAAGCTTACAATCTTTATTTTAATAATAATTTTTATCATCCATATTCTGGTTATAATGCTGATAATGGTGGAGTAATTGCTTCAACAGGATTTTATGTAAGTGGTGATACAGTTAATGTAATGTATTTTGATGATGATGGAGAAGGAAATCTAAGACGGTATTATATATCTGCCGGTAGTAAAGTTTATGAGGATGAGACTGCTGGGACAGTAGAGTATAAATTTGAATCAGGAGAATCTGCTGCTGGTAAAATTGTAATTAATGCTATTAATATTATTTCTGTAGCAAATGTTGATGGTGCTTCTTCTACTAAATTTAGAATTGTAGCAATTCCAGATTCTAAAGATATTGTTCCTGTTCGTAATCAAATTTTGGAAATAGATTTTGTTAATAGTACAGTAACAGGAGAAGTAGATACGATTGCAATAGGTGAGTCAGGCGCTTCAGCATCTTATGTAACAAATACTTCTCATGGTTCTAATACGGCTTATTAAATATGTCTCATAATAATTCTAAATTAGTAACAAAATTATCTCCTTTAATTGAAGGTCAGGTGCCTGACTTTATTCAGGCAGACCATCCTTTATTTGTTGACTTTCTAAAAAGGTATTATGAATTTTTAGAATCTGCTGAATTAAAATTAACTCTTATAATTGAAAATCTTCTTTTAGAATTTAACACATCCACATCTCTTTTAAATGAAGATGGTGATTTGACTGTTTTAGAAGAAGGAACTGGTACGACTGGCAAGTTTGTTAAAGACGAAACTATAACAGGTTCTACTTCTAACGCAACTGCAACAGTTCTTGTTGACGATACTTCAAACGGAAGATTATTTATTACTGCACAACAAAAGTTTGTTACAGGCGAAACTGTAACTGGAGGAACTTCTGGTGCTACTGGTGTTATAACTTCCTATCGTGCTAATCCTGTACAGACGATTCAGCAATTGTTAGAATATGCCAATATTGATAATACCATATATGATTTCTTGGATGAATTTCGTAATCAATTTATGAATGCTATTCCAAATACATTAGCATCTGGCGCATCAAAAAGAAATTTACTTAAAAGTATTAAAGAACTTTATACTGCAAAAGGTACATCGGAAGGTCATAAGTTTTTTCTAAGAATGCTTCTTGATGAAGAAGCTACTATTTATTATCCAAATGTGGATATGCTTAGGGTATCGGATGGTGATTGGGTTTTTAAAAGTTTTATAAGAGTATCACCTGCAGCTGGTGTTATTGGTGATGAAATTGTAGGTCAAAAAATTACGGGACAAACTTCTGAAGCTACAGCTATTGTAATGAATCATACTGGATTTACACAAGCTGGTGCTACTGTAATAGAATTATTATTAGAATATGAGAGTATAATTGGAACATTTGAAATTGGCGAAACTATTAAAGGACTTTCTTCAACAAAAGATGCTGAAGTTTCTTTTACTGTTCGGGGGTTTGTTAAACCTGGCACACTTACTAATGGCGGGACTTTATATACAGAAAATGAAGTTATAACTACTCCTTCTGGTTCTGGAAATGGACTTGCTGAAGCAATAGTTGAAACTATTAATGCTGGTACTATAGATGAAGTTATTATTGATGATGCTGGAACAGGATATGAGATTGATGATGTATTAACCTTTACCACTACACAGTCTGATGTTAAAGATGCTAAAGCATTTGTATCTGTTCTTGGTGGTGGAGTTCAAGTTGAAAGCGGTACGGTTCAAGGCGGTATTAATGAAGTTCTAGCTACTGATACTATTAGCCTTGAAGAAGGCTGTAATATTGGTATAGTATCTATTGATATAGATTTAGAAGCTGATGTTTCTCAAGATAGTTTAGACTATCAGTTCACTCAGGAACAAACAAGTACTTATACTCAAAATATTAGTTTAGAAAATAATGATGGTAATAGTGGAATGCTTATATTGGATGCGAGTGATCCTGGCACATTAGGAATTCCTGTTGATGTAGGTGAGAATATATTAAGTGAAACGGAAACAGGAAGTGGTGTGATTCTTGCAGAGACAACGGCAACAACTGAATATATGATTACTGAAGAGTATACTACAGGAACAGCTATAGGCATTTTGAGACAAGAAAGTGGTGATGGTTCTGGTGGTGGTTCTGCTGTAGGAGATAGACTTAAAATTGAGGAAAATTTATATAGACCATCTTATGACACATACGGAACTGATAATGATAAACTTGTTTTAGAACCATATACCTTTACTGATTTGGGTGTTGCTACAGAAGCTCATGAAATTAATAAAATCCATATTAAAAATGGTGGTGGAGGATATACTTCTCTTCCAACAGTTACTATTACTTCTGATGATACTGTGAGAACAGGTGCAGATGGAAAACTATTAGCTTCAACAAGCACAATAGGTAGTGTTGCTAAAATTAAAATGAGTGAGCCTGGTTTCTTATATACTTCTGATCCAATTGGAACATTCAGAAGTCATGTGTTAGTGAAAGATGTTTCTGGAACTTTTGCTACTGATGATGTTTTAACTAGTCATCATGGCACAGTAAAAAACATGAATACCGATACACAAGTACTTTCTGTTTTAATCAGTAAAGATAGAAGTGTGGAACAAGAAAGCGGAAGTGTTACTGCGTATAGTGGAACTACTGGAGATACTATCATTTTAGAAACTGGTGATAACTTAACATACGAAGAATATTTTCAGCTTTATAAAGGTAATAGTATCACGGTAAGTGGTGTAAGTGCAACGATTGTTAAATCAGATACAGCATCATCAACATTAAGTCAAGTAATTATTGATACTGCTCCAGGAGCATATTCTGATGTTCATAGTCTAATAAGTGAAGATGTTGTTCGTCTTCAAGATTCTTATTATTATCAAGATTTTTCCTATGAAGTACGAGTAGGTGCTGCGATTACTACATATCTGGATCAACTTAAAAAAGCTATTCATCCAGCTGGATTTAAACCTTTTGGCAAACCTTCAATAGCAACATTACTTTCTGCGGCTATTTCATCAGTTACAAGTGCTACTGGTGATGTATTTACTGATTATAGTCCAATTCTTGCATCTACTTTTGAAAACTTGATTACAACAGTATTTGGTAGAAGGGCGGGAACAGCTGATGATGGTACTACACTTAGTGCAAGAGTACAAGTTGGCACAGCAGGGCCAGATGTAATTAAAATAGAACAAGAAGGCAGTGGAGCAACAGATAATATTCTTCTTGAAACAGGCGATGAGATTCTTGATGAATCATCATATTGGGATAATGCAGATGGTGGAGGTGAACGAGATGTACTTGTATCAAAGGATACAACAATTATACTTGACCTTAATAATCATACACCAGTAAATAGACAAAATGCATTAACTTATTTATTTAAGTTTCCCTTTGGATGGGATGTAGGCCATACACGAATTGCATTGGAAAATCATGCTAAAAGAGAAGTTTGCAGACTGTCTTTAGATGGAGTAATGACAGATTATAATCAATCAAATATTGTAGATTCAGCTCAATCAGTTGGGGATGCTATTCTTTTAGAAGATGATTATGAAAATTATGAAAATCAAGTACCACTTTCTGTAATTGGTTCTTATACGTTTGATAATATCAATGACAGCGGTACTATTCCTACTGCTAATTTTACATATACAAATCCTGTTATGTATACTATACCAACAGAAATTTATATAAAAAATCTTGGAGATATTTCTTTAGAAGATGGTACAGGGGGAATGTTGTTAGATGAAAGTAGTAATTATGTTAATTTAGAGAATGAAACTTGGATTTTTGAAGAACATAAATTAATACGATTTAGTACTACTCTTTATTATTGCGATAATGCATATTCTGGTATATTTACTTGTGATCAAGATTTTATGTGTCTTACGCCTGGAGCAAAATATAGTAGTACTCGTTTTTCGTTTGATAGAGGAGGAGTAGAAGCTTTATATTACACACATGATATAACTCATCTTTCATAGATAGAAGTTGTATAAATAATAAAAAGGAAGAAATATGGCATATAGTGCAATAGGTATAGGAACAACAGCAAATGATGGTACTGGAGATGATTTACGAGCTGGTGCTACTAAAGTAAATTCTAATTTTGTAGAACTTTATACTGCTATTGGAGATGGAGGTGCGGTTACTCTAACCTCTACTGTTGCTGAACTTAATATTTTAGACGGTA
>CEPX01080593.1_pt1 | contig 18006 bp, 17 predicted proteins | sample 361361 | NCBI WGS metagenome assembly CEPX01 (sample SAMEA2619974, study PRJEB7988) | marine metagenome | biome: marine biome (ENVO:00000447); feature: mesopelagic zone (ENVO:00000213) & marine oxygen minimum zone (ENVO:01000065); material: "saline water (ENVO:00002010), including plankton...
CCGCCACCTTGGCCGGTGTCGTCGCTGCGTATGAGCACATCATCGGGGCCCTCCGTGGTGGTAGCGCTCTCCAGCACCAGGCGGAACGCCGGATTCGGTCGGATCGATTCGACCGATTTCTCATCTACCGCAAAGGGCGCCGTCCAATCTTGATGGGCACGCGGCGGATGATTGGACCGAGATCGTTGGCCGTGGGCGGCGATCTGGCTGCCTCGGGTTTGCGCCCACTGAGTCCAGAGCATCCGGAAGAACCGAGAGAGCTGGCGGCTCAAGCGGAGCCTGTACACACGTCGCTCTCCTCGCCGATTCCAAAAACACGAGGCTGGCAGATCGATATCAATGGCGTCCGGACTCTGTCGCTGCCCGGTTGGCATCCGGCTCGCCACGATGTTCCATCCAGCGCTCCTCGATTGGGTTGGCGCCACAACTACGCCCACGAAACCGCGGCCATCCTCTCAAGCTGGACTGCCTCCGTTGCGGCGTGGGCAACCCCCGAAGAGATTCGTCCGACGAGAATTTGAAAAATGCTCCTTCAGGCTAATCTTCACATAATCCTCACACTGTAGGCACTGAGTCTCTTGCATTCCCTATGGCGAAGATAAGACACTAGACGTCACAAACTGCACAAACTCGATGATGCGCACAAATCGCGCAAATAGCGCTCCGGTCAACCCATGGCCCGCGCGTTCAAGCACGGGTCACATGAATAATCATCTGCCGCAACATATCAATCGGACTCATCACTTCAAGTAAGAGCACCCGAAGGGCGGACAAGCATGATGAAGCGGTCGCCGATTCTTCCTGAGCCGCAGCCAACGCTCGGTGAGGTCCACATCGACATCGAGCGATGCAAGGGCTGCGAACTGTGCATCGACTATTGCCCGGTCGATGTGCTGGTAATGGCCGCCGAGTACAACGTCAAAGGCTACCATTACCCCGAAACCACCAATGAAGACTGCATAACTTGCCAGTCCTGCTTCGTAATCTGCCCCGAATTCGCCATCTTTGCGACACCCATCAAATCGACGCAAACGTCACCAGCGGTCGGCGCGCCGGCCTGAGATCCGGAGAACTCATGACTTCATCTGCTGCCTTGACCGGAAAACACTTCATGTTGGGCGACGCCGCCATAGCCGAAGGCGCGATTGCTGCCGGGTGCCGCTTCTTCGGAGGCTATCCCATCACTCCGTCCACGGAGACCGCCGAGAGAATGGCAACCCGTCTCCCTCAGGTGGGCGGGACATTCATGCAGATGGAGGACGAGCTAGGCTCGATGGCGGTCATACTCGGGGCCGCGTGGGCTGGCCACAAGACGATGACGGCCACTTCAGGGCCGGGATTCTCGCTCATGGCGGAAAACCTTGGACTGGGGATCATCACCGAAACGCCGACGGTCATCTGCAACGTGCAGAGAGCCGCCCCATCCACAGGTCTCCCCACCCTCGTGGCGCAGGGCGACATGATGCAAGCCCGGTGGGGCTCCCACGGCCATTACGAGATAATCGCCGTCGTCCCATGGTCCGTGCAAGAGTGCTTTGACATCACCATCAGGGCGTTCAATTTGGCGGAGCGCTATCGGACGCCGGTGCTGATCATGGCCGACGCCGAAGTGGGGCACCTCATCGAGAGGTTGGAGATCCCAGATGCGGCCGATATAGAGATCTGGGACCGCAAACGACCCACGGGGCCAAAAGATCAGTACAAGTCTTTCGAAGTCGGTGACGATCTTATCCCCCCCATGGCTTCGGCCGGAGAGGGCTACCGCGTCTTCTGCGAGAGCCTCACACACGATGAGCGCGGCTATCCCGAAACCACGGCCGAAGCCCATCAACAGTTGGTGGGGCGCCTAGTCGAGAAGATCCGCATGCACCGGTTCGACATTTACGACTACGAAGAACAAGACGTGGATGGGGCCGACGTGGTGGTTGTCTCCTACGGAATCTCGGCAAGAATCTCCGTGCGGGCCATTGCCCTCGCCCGGGAGCGTGGCATCAAGGTGGGTTCGCTGCGACTCAAGACCGTGTGGCCGTTTCCGGAAGAGAGGATCAGGGAGCTCTCCAACCGGATCAAAGGTTTCGTCGTTCCGGAGATCAACCTGGGCCAGATGGTTCTGGAAGTCCAAAGATGCTCCCTGGATTCGTGCGGTGTTGTGTCGGTGCCTCACGCCGGAGGAGAGATACATGATCCTGAGCAGATCCTGGAGGCCATCGTTAAGGCCCACGAGGGCAAAGCGCCCACGCGTGCCGAACTGGTGGCGTCAGGCGAGTAGAACAACCAATCCGGAGAGGGTGATGGAATGGCTCGATTAGGCGTATTCGTTTGTCATTGCGGAGCGAACATCCGGCGCACTGTGGACGTGGAGCGGGTGAAAGAGTTTGCGAACGATCTGCCCGGGGTGGTTCTCTCGGAAGACTACCCTTACCTGTGTTCGGCTCCCGGCCAGAGGATGGTCGAAGAGGCTATCAAAGAGAAAGGGCTCACCGGAGTCGTCGTCGCGGCATGTTCTCCCCACCTGCACGAACCCACGTTCCGAGGCGCCTCGGCTGAGGCTGGACTCAACCCCTACCTCTGCGAGATGGCAAACATCAGAGAGCAGTGCTCCTGGGTCCACTCCAATGGCGTCCTTGCCACGGACAAAGCCTGCGACATCGTGGCCACGATGGTGGAGAAGGTCAAACGCAACCAACCTCTCGAACCCATCGAGGTCCCTGTCCAGAGGGGGGCATTGGTTGTCGGGGCCGGTGTCGCCGGAATCAGGGCCGCCCTGGACATTGCAAACGCCGGCTATCCCGTCACCCTTGTAGAGAAACAGTCGAGCATCGGCGGAAACATGGCTCGCCTGTCCGAGACGTTTCCGACGCTGGACTGCTCCCAATGCATCCTGACACCCCTGATGGTGCAGGTGTCGCGCCATCCCAATATCGAGCTGCTCACCTACTCCGAGGTCGAGGAAGTGAGCGGATACGTGGGCAACTTCAAGATCCGCATCAAGAAGAAGCCACGGTACATCATCGAGGACCTGTGCACCGGTTGTGACGACTGTGTGCCGGTCTGCCCGGTCACACTGCCCAATGAGTTCGACATGAACCTGGCGTGGCGAAAGGCGATCCACATCCCCTTCGCCCAAGCCGTCCCCGCCATCTACACACTTGACGCGGAGAACTGCATCAACTCGAACCTCGAGTCCGAAAGCGGCGACTACCGCGTCTTGGCATGCGAGGCATGCGCATTGGCTTGCGGACCGGACGCCATAGATTTCGACCAGCGCCCTGAGATCATCGAGAGGGATGTCGGGGTGGTAGTCGTGGCCAGCGGATTCGAGTTGGTCGGTTCCGACGCCACGAAACAGTACGGCTACGGCACATATCCCGACGTCTTGAACGGGCTGGAATTCGAACGGCTCCTGTCCGCGTCAGGCCCGACTCTGGGCGAGATTCGGCGACCGTCCGACGGGAAAGAGCCCAAATCCGTCGTGTTCATCCAGTGCGTCGGCTCCCGCGATCCTGAGCACGGACTGCCTTACTGCTCGCGAATCTGTTGCATGTACACCGCCAAACATGCCCTCCTCTACAAGCACAAGGTGCCGGACGGCTCCGCCTCGGTGTTCTACATGGACATCCGTGCCGCGGGCAAAGGCTACGAGGAGTTCGTGAACCGTGTGATGGAGGAGGAGCAGGTCCCTTACGTACGCGGCCGAGTGAGCCGCGTGGTGCAGGAGGACGGACAGCTCCGCGTCTACGGCGTCGACACCCTCTCGGGGCAACCGGTCCAAGTCATGGCGGATCTGGTCGTTTTGGCGACGGCGGTGGTCCCTCCAAGCGGCAGCGATCTGGCGCGCCAGCTCCGTGTACCCACTGACGCCTACGGATTTCTCCAGGAAGCGCATCCCAAGCTGCGGCCGGCGGAGACCTTGACGGCCGGCGTATTCCTGGCGGGCTCTGCCCAAGCGCCCAAGGACATTCCGGATTCCGTCTCCCAAGCCTCCGCCGCCGCGAGCAAGGCGCTGGAGATGCTTTCCAAGCCCGTCTTGGACCGGGAGCCGACTGTGGCCCAGGTGAACGAGGCGACTTGCATCGGCTGTTTTGACTGCGAGCAAGTCTGCCCGTACCTCGCCATCGAGCGCAAGGAGATCAGAGATCGGCAGGGCGCCCTGGTGCGGATGGTCGCGCAGGTCAACGAGGCAATGTGCGAAGGTTGCGGCCTGTGCACGTCGGCGTGCCGAGTGCGCAGCGTCGATGTGTTCGGCTTCAACGACGAGCAGGTTTTCGCTCAATTATCGGCTCTGGCGCCCGCCCCCGGTGGTGTTGGAGCCGAGGTACACGTCCCAATCGCTGTTGGTTAGGGAGCTAACTTCATGGTAAGACTCGCTGAGAGCATCACGCCAACCGTGCCGGGTTCAGACGGAACCGGGTGGGAGCCGCGCATCGCGGCGATGGTGTGCAACTGGTGCACATATGCCGGCGCTGACATGGCCGGGACCGCCCGCATGACTTACCCGCCCAACATTCGCACGGTTCGCTTCCTGTGCACGGGGCGCATCGACCCGATGTTCATCGTTAAGGCGTTCGAGCAAGGAGCGGACGGCGTTCTGATCTCCGGCTGCCATCCGGGCGACTGTCACTACGTGCAAGGCAACATGTTGACGCGACGCCGCCACACGATTCACGCGGCGCTGATGGACTTCCTCGGCTTGGACCGGCGGAGGCTTCACTACGCCTGGGTGTCGGCGTCCGAGGGCGTCAAGTGGGCCAAGGTCGTCGGTGAAGTGACCGAGTCCGTTCGCGAGGCTGGCCCGCTGCTGAATTGGGGCAAGCCCGGCGCCTCCGAGAGCTTGCGCCTCCCCGATCCCGGCGAGGCGCCCCGCATTGCCCCGCCGCCCGAGGTTTACGAACGGATCTCCGTGAATCTCCGGCAGACCGCGGCCGACCTCCTGACTGAGGAGGAGGGCGGCGTGTCGATGGTAATTGGCTATACCCCTGGCACTCTGCCTGGCCAGATGGTCCCTGCTTTCGTGACCAGTCCGGACGAGGCTCCCACCCTGGCATGGAGCGACGGGTGCGGCAACAACCTCAGCATGTACATCCCTGAAGTGGTCAAGAAGCAGACCGACGGAAAGGTTGGTTTGGTCGTCAAAAAGTGCGATGCCAAGGCGCTCATCGGACTCATGCGCGAGAACCAACTCAATCGCGAACAGGTCTCGGTGCTGGGAATCCCGTGCGCAGGACTCTGGCAAGACGGCAAGCTGGCATCCAAATGCTACGGCTGCGACGGCGAGGCAACTGACCTGTCGGACTGGACCATCACCGCGGAGGGGGCGCAAGAGGGGGCGGCCACAACCGAAGAGCAGCAAGCCACCGCTCCCGATCCTCGCGACATACAGATCGCTGCCTTGGAGGCGGTGACGCCGGAGACACGGTGGGCTTACTGGCAGAACCAATTTGCCCGCTGCATCCGATGCTACGCGTGCAGGGCGGTTTGCCCGCTGTGCTACTGCGAAACGTGTATCGCGGACAAGCATCGTCCTCAGTGGATCCCGAAGTCGTTCGACGGGCCGGGGAACACCTCGTGGAACATTGCCAGAGCGATGCACCTGGCCGGTCGGTGCACCGGATGTGACGAATGCACCCGGGTCTGTCCGGCGGACATTCGGCTCGACCTGCTGAACCGACACCTGTCACAGGAGATCGAGACCCAGTTCGACTACCGAGCGGACGACAGCGCGGACATTCCTCCGCCGCTGACCACGTTCCGCCCCGACGACCCCGATGAGTTCATGTAAGGAGCACTATTCGTGAATGGGGATGGATGGCTTCTAACCAAGGATGAACGCCAGGAGTGGTTGGACGCTCTGCTGCGTGACGGCAAGCGTCTGATCGCGCCCGTGGACGACGAGGGACTGACGTTGTTCCGAGCGGTGTCCACCGCTGCCGAAGCTTCGCTGGAAGACTACGGCAACGCGCGGTGGTCGCCTAAAGAGCACCAGTTTCCGAATACCGAGGCGCTCTTCTCGTACAGCTTCCAGGGCGACGACGTCCTGTTGGAGGACACACCGCCAGACGACCAAGAGCAGGTGCTCTTCGGTGTGCGGCCGTGCGATGCCGCGGGACTTACGCGCCTGGACGACATCTTCCTGGGCGACCAGACGGACCCGTTCTACGCTCGCCGAAAAGAGGCTACGACCACGATCTCGATGGCCTGCGACAAATCCCGACCTGAATGCTTCTGCACGGCTGTTGGCGGTTCGCCAGGAGGCACGGAAGGGAGCGACATCCAGTTGGTCCCTCTGCCGGGTGAAGAGGTCTCGCTGCTGCGGACGATGACGCCCAAGGGCGACGAGCTGGTCGCGGGTCATTCCGATTCCTGGAAGCCCGCAGGTCCCGAGGATCTTGCCAAATCCGAGGACCTGCGGGTCGCTGTCGAGCAACAGATCGAACATGCTCCCCTGGCGCCAGAGTGGTCAGCGGCGCTCGAGGGCACATTCGACCATCCCCTGTGGGAGGCGGTGGGCGAGCGCTGTCTGGGGTGCGGAATCTGCGCCTATGTTTGCCCGTCTTGCTCCTGCTTCGACGTCACCGACCAGGGCAACGCTTATTGCGGGACTCGGTGCCGCTCCTGGGATAGCTGTACGTTCGCTCAGTTCACGCTGCACGCCTCCGGCCACAACCCTCGTCCTGACCAGCCGGCCCGTTATCGCCAGCGCGTCATGCACAAGTTCGCGTACTTCCCGTTGGAGCACGACGATCGCTCGATGTGCGTGGGTTGTGGACGGTGCGTGGCGCTGTGTCCGGTGGGCATCGACATCCATCAGTCCGTCCGGACGGCCGTATCGGCCGGAGCGTCCGGAGAAGGAAGCTCATGAACGATTCGACAGCAAACCCGTTCATGCCGCACCTGATGCGGATAGCGGAGTCACGAGATGAGACCCTCGACGTGAGAACGTTGCGGTTGGAGTTCATCGATCCCGAAGCCGCGTCGGAGATGGAGTGGCAGGCTGGCCAGTTCGGGCAGTTTTCGATCTTCGGCACGGGCGAGTGCGTGTTCACCATAACGAACCCGCCCAACCGCGGCGACCACATCGAATGCACTTTCCGAGACGTCGGCAAGGCGACCAACGCCCTCAGGAGCCGCTCCGTCGGTCAGACGGTGGGCTTTCGCGGGCCGTACGGCAACTGGTTCGACATGGAAGGATGGCAAGGGAAAGACATCTTGTTCGTCGGCGGGGGCATCGGCATGGCCGCGCTTCACGCCCCGCTGCAATTCGTCCTCGACCATAGGGACGATTACGGCGAAATACTGGTGCTAAACGGCGCTCGCACTGTCGCCGACATCGTGTACGGCGACGAGATGAACGAGTGGCAGGAGATGGATCGGGTGAAGGTGGTGCAGACTGTCGATCCGGGCGGCGAGACATCTGAATGGACGGGAGAGGTCGGTCTCATTCCGAATGTCTTCGAGCAACTCGATCCGAAGCCAAACGGAAACATCGTCGTCACCTGCGGGCCGCCGATCATGATCCACTTCATGATGATCACGCTGGACAAACTGGGCTTTCCGCCGGAGCAAGTGATCACAACCCTTGAGAACAAGATGAAATGCGGCATCGGCCATTGCGGCCGTTGCAACGTGGGGCGGTTGTTGGTTTGCCGGGACGGACCGGTGGTCACCGCAGCCCAGCTAAAGGACCTGCCCGCGGAGTTGTGAGGACCGCGCTGGAAGTCTTCGAGCGATGTGACTCCAGCGACAGGCGCCGCCGCGGTTGGCGCACAGACACGAGCGGAGCGAAAGCGTTGAGTCGGGATTTTGGATGGGAGTTGATGGCGACATGCAGATGAATCGGGATTACGAAGAACCCTTCGACGATGAGGAGCATTGGACGGCCGAGATGTTGGAAGAGGCCGTCGAACATCCGATTGAGTGGGGGCTCAGGGTAGACCGCCTCCCCCATATCTGGTGTCCCGGGTGCGGCATCGGGACCGCCGTCGCCTGCTTCGTCGAGGCGTTGAAGGAAGCCGAGATAAACCTCGACAAGCTCTCGGTTGTATCGGGCATCGGCTGCACCGGCAGAGTCGCAGGATACATGAAGTGTGACAGCTTCCACACGACTCACGGTCGTGCTGTTCCCTTCGCCATGGGCCTTCACGCCGGCAACCCCGATCTCGAGGTGGTCGTATTCAGCGGCGACGGAGACCTCGTGGCCATCGGCGGCAATCACCTGATCCACGCCGCCCGTCGCAACGCGGACATGACCGTTTTCTGCGTCAATAACTTCACGTACGGCATGACGGGAGGACAGGGCGGTCCCACAACTCAGGAAGGGGCGCGGACCACCACGACACCCTACCGAGCCGTCGAGCAGCCGTTCAACCTGCCGCTGCTGATGGCGGCGTCAGGCGCCACGTATGTGGCTCGCTGGACCGTGTTGGACCTGGGACGGCTTCGCCGATCGATGGTCGAAGCCCTGGAGCACAGAGGGTTCTCGTTCGTCGAGATCGTCTCTCCATGCCCGGTCTATTACGGCCGGCGAAACCGACTTGGGGAGGCCGTGGACGAGCTCCGTTATTACCGGGAGAACACGATAGTTCGCAATTCCGCGGACCTTGAAGACCTCGATCTCATCCTCAGCGGACAGATAGTGGTTGGGAAATTCGTGGACAAGGATCGACCGACCCTGATCGATTTGTTGCAAGGACGGGTTGTCGAGAGAGCGCAAGAAGCGGCCGCACGGGGGTAGCCTGAATCGGCCAAGCTAACAACGTCGGAAGAGGTGATCGTAAATGGCGACGGCACAAGATATCTCATCCGACCTCCAAGGCAGAGAACACGTTGAAGCGAGGTTCGGCGGCTTTGGGGGCCAGGGCATCATCCTGAGCGGCATGATCTTGGGGCGAGCCGTGACCGTCCACGCGGGGCGCAACGCGGTGATGTCTCAGAGCTATGGACCCGAGTCTCGAGGCGGCGCCTGCATGGCCGAGGTGGTCATTGCAGATGGCGAGATCGCCTACCCACGGGTCCTCGAGCCAGACCTGATCGTGATGATGTCCCAGGAAGCCTACGGGAAGTACGCCGCGGGGCGATCCGCCGAGTCCATCCTGATCGTGGACCAAGACCTTGTCGAGGTCGACGAGGAACGGGAAGCGGGCCGACTGGTGCTGAAGACCCCATCTACCCGGATGGCCGAAGAGCTCGGTCGCCGCATCATCGCCAACATCGTGATGTTGGGGTTCGTGTGCGGGGCCACGAACGTGGTAGACATGGACATCATGCGAGAGGCCGTGCTGGCTTCGGTTCCTCCGGGAACTGAGAAATTGAACCTGAGCGCCGTCGAAGCGGGCTACGAGCACGCGCTCAAATTGCTCGCCGAAATCCGGTCAGGGGGAGGCGCATGAGTTCGACGCTTTCCTTTGGGACCGACAACGGACTGCTGGAGAAGGTCGCTGAGTTGAGCGGTCAGAACCTCTACGCCTGCTATCAGTGCGGCAAGTGCACCGCCGACTGTCCTTTCTCATTCGGCCCTCAGCAGGTCGTGCGATTCCTCCAATTGGGGCAAGTGGAGAAAGCTCTTGCCCACGATACCCTCTGGCAGTGCGCCAGTTGTTACACGTGCGTGGCTGCCTGTCCCAAGGGCGTGGACCCGGTCCGGATCATGAGGGCGCTGAGGACCATAGACACCGATCACGGCAAGGGATTGCGGTCTCGCGTGTTTGGCAAAATCGATGGGCTCTCCAAGATAGGGAGCGGCGCCATGGCGCCCATCAGCAACACGCTGCTCAAGCTCCCCGGCTCCAATCTGGCGGCCCACCAATTCTTGGGCATTCACAAGAACCGCTCCCTGCCTCCCTTTGCCCGGCGCACCTTTCCCTCCTGGCATCGGAACCACACACCTTTGGGCGATGGACATCGCGGCAAGGTCTTGTTGTTCAACGACACCTTCATGGACTACAACCTGCCACAGGTGGGCATCGCGGCGACGGAGCTCCTGGAAATGGCGGGTTTTCGGGTTGAGTTGGCGAAGAAAGTGTGCTGCGGCCGCGCCATGATCTCCAAAGGCTTCTACGACCAGGCCGCGGTTCAGGCCCGAGCAAACGTGGAACACCTCTACGAGCAAACCCGAGAGGGGGCGTTCATCGTGGGATGCGAGCCTTCCTGTCTTCTCACGTTGAGGGACGAGTATCCCGATCTGGTTGAGCCCGAGATGAAGGAGCAGGCGTTGGCCGTGGGACGACAGGCCGTCCTGATCGACGAGTTTTTGGCCATGCTGAGCGACAAGGGGGAATTGGAATTAGATTTCGACCAGGCTCAGACCAACGGCCGGTCGGCCATCTTTCACGCCCACTGCCAGCAGAAAGCGCTGGCTGACCCCGCCAAGAGCATGCAGTTGCTGAACATGGCGGGCTATCAGGCTGAATTGGTCAACGCGGCATGCTGCGGGATGGCCGGTTCCTTCGGATACGAGAAAGAGCACTACGAGGCATCAAGAGCCGCTGGCGAGCGGGGTCTGTTTCCAGCGGTGCGTGGGAGAAACGGGGCTGAAGTTGTGGTCATGGGCATATCCTGCCGCCACCAGATCGAAGACTTTACCGACGCCGAACCCCGTCACTTGACGCAGGTGCTTCGGGACGCCGTAACTCGATCAACGGGAAACTGACAGCACCGTCACGCGCGGACGCAGACGGACATAGAGCTGCAACTGGATGGGAGGAGGTCAACCGGGTAGTCGTCTACCAAGGAGAACTGGAAATGCCTGTCCTAGACATAAGTAGACCCCTGGGCGCCTCGGCGCGGTTGTGGGAAGGCGGTTGCCCCAACCCCGGGTGCACGAAGCGGTTCCAGATCGAAGCAGACCCTGATCAACCTAAGATTGACGTATTGAGTGCCTTCAAGGCCGTGAGACCGAAAGGTCGACACGTACACGGGTCGTTCTGGGTGATGCAACACCGTGAGTCCGGGGGCCAATGAATCCAGGGGCGCCGCCGGTAGGGTTTTGCGACGCATCTCAGTTTCGCAGTTCTCAACATCGGCGATCCGCAGCGCGCCAATCGACCGTCGCCGAGCACCGGTGACCTTCATTCATTGCGCCCCGAGCTCGACGAAGTAGCGGCGTTCGCGAGTTGACATGCCGTGTCAGTTTCGACGCTGCAGACTTGTCGTGAGCCCCACGGCTGCCCATGAGTTCCCCGCACACGCCATTTTGGGCATCGACGCCGCCACCTGACCACGCTGGTTGCGCCTCCTGCAGGACCTCCAGGCGGACGCTTATCTAGTTGCGGCCCTACTCCTCGGTCACCTTCACCTACCTCGTCGTCACGTATCGCCACGACTCCTGAGCCATCCGAGTCGTGGCGATATTCGCCGGGTTGAGTACCAGTTTCCTCTTGGCGCCTCAATTTGGAGAAAGTTAGTATTTGTCCGAATATCGGAGACCATCTTGAAGAGGATGGAGGTCCGACGCCTCAATCAATCTGCGCACGCCACGGCATAACCCAATCCGCGTGTGCAAGATGACTGAGGATGAAATTGGAACATCTGGTTTCGAACGCAAACCTGCAACGGTCATCAGGCCCACAGCAATCTCTTGAGAGGCGCCGATGGATTCAAACCACAAGATTCTGATAGTTGAAGATCAGTCGTCGCTGCGGACCCTCGCCCGCCTGTGGTTGGAACTCGAAGGCTACGAAGTCGTTCTGGCATCCGACGGCGTCGAGGGCCTCAGACGCTTCGCCGAGTCGGCGCCCGACTTGATTGTCACGGACATGGACATGCCCCGGATGAACGGCGTCGAGTTCAGCAGATCTGTTCGAATCACATCGAGCATCCCGATTGTCATGTGGAGCGCGAACCCCAACCGTTCGAACTTGACGATCGAATCAAGACCACTCATCGACGACTACGCCGACAAGACGGGCGATTCCAGAGACCTGGTCGCGCGAGTAGCCAAGCTGCTCCCAGTGCGCGCCAAGGTCACGGCTTGAACCGCGCGATCCCACTAGTACTTGCTTGCGACAATCGGCGTTAACAACACCGTTCGTGGTGAGCTTGTCGAACCACCGCCCGCAAGCCCTTCGACAGGCTCAGGACGAACGGAATATCCTTACGGTAATTTCCGACACGAGGCACTGGGACGCTGGCGTCAAGCTGTAGCCCTGACTGGAATACACTGTCTTGCCCGTGAATCGGCTCCGCCGTCGAAAACGGCTTGGTGTCCTCTCATCCCTGGCAAACCAATATCCGGAACTGTCAGGTCGTACATCTCTTCCCACGACGTGCCAAACACATCTTCCCCTTCCGATCTCAGGAGACACTCCACCATCTACTTCACTCTGCGCACAGGTACGATCCCAGATCGCGCCAAGTGGCCCGATCTCCGCCATAGGTCGAAATGCGGCGCTGGCTCGGATGCAGTGTAAAGCCGCGCCTGGAGTTGCGTCTTCTGTGCGGACGGCCACGAGGCACATCTTAGTCGTTGACCGATCCCAAGATCAGAGAAACTCAATCCTCTCACAGATTGTCTTGACGACCGTATCGGCTGGCTTGAGCCACCAATCGAGCGCAGAGAGGATCTCGACTTCCACGGGTCCTTTGTAGCCGGCCTGCTCCATCCAGGAACGGATCAGGGGATTGTCGATCAAGCCATCGCCGGGCATCCCTCGGTCCACGCGAACGTCCCGGGTCTCCGGGAGCCAGTCGGAGACATGGAAGTTGCAGATTCTTGGTCCGGCTCTGAGTATCTCTTCCTTCAGTTTGGGATCCCACCAGAGCGCGTAGGAGTCGACGGCGATGCCCATCACGTCATCGCGGTCCAGCGCATCGAGGATATCGTTGGCTTCGCCGAGGGTGGAGACGACAGACCGAAAGCCACAGACCATGGGGTGCAGAGGTTCCAGGGCCAGTTTCAACCCTGATTCTTCGGCGACGGGTATGAGACGCGCCAGCTCCTCGAGAACGGCCTGGCGTCGTCCGGCGAGGTCGTTGCTTTTCGGGGGAAGCCCTCCGGTGATTACCACCGCGGTCTTCACTCGCAGTTCGGCCGCATCCTCCAGGTATCGTATGTGCTCCTGTTCTCGGGAAGCCCAGTCCAGCAGTTTGTCCGGATCAAGCAGGACCAGCGGGCACATCGAGATCGCCGAAACGCTCGAGTTGTCGAGGATCTTCTTGGCTTGGTTCACCCCTATGTCTTCCACCATCGGCCGCCAGATGGCTGTCTTGGTGATGCCGTGCCTCGCGAAACTGTCGAGCGAGTCGGCAAAGCTGCTCTGCTTCCATACGCACACTTGATGGATGCACAGATCCTCTTTCGTCAATGTTCGAGGCATCAGTAGGTCGCCCTTCCCCCGGTGAGGTCGAACACCTGCCCAGTGGTGAATGAACAACGCGGACTGGCAACCCATGCAGCCATGTCAGCTATTTCGGCGGTGGTGCAGAATCGTCCCATCGGGATGAGGGACTTCTTGTCGCGTATGTATTCCGGGGTCATTTGCTTCATCAGATCGGTCTCGGTAATCGCCGGAGCGAGGCAGTTTACAGTTATGTTCGAAGGAAGCAACTCCCGGGCGAGGCCTTTGGCGAAACCGATCACTCCGGCCTTTGCGGCTCCATAGGCCGCAGCGCCCGGATTGCCTTCCTTTCCGGCCACCGAGGAGACGATCACCAATCTGCCGTAGCCTTCCTGGATCAGGTGACTAAGCACCGCTGTGGTCGAGAGGAACACGCCGGTCAAGTCGACCTTCATCACCTGCTCCCATTCCGCCAAGGTGTACTCCCAGGCCGGCTTCGTCGGTCCGTTTATCCCGGCGCTCGCGATCATGCCGTGGAGCCCGCCGAGCGCCCGAATGCTTGCTTCCGCCGCCGATCGGGCCGCGGCATCATCGGTGACGTCGACTTGTGCGGTGTGCGTGAAGGCTCGATCGGAAGCCATCGTATCCGTCTCAAGGTCCCATCCCGAAACATCGGCGCCGAGTTCGGCGAGCCTCTTGCTGATGGCCAGTCCGATGCCCCTTGCGGCGCCGGTGACGATGAACTTGTGACCCTCGATATCGAATGTCATCGCTTCTCCCCGGATCGCGCTGGAGTGGAATCCCTCTGAAGAGTGTGCTTTCCACCGGCGATCAGTTCCGTTTTGATCTCCTCGACAGTGCAGCCGGCAGGCGCAGTATCGTCCAGAAACAAGGGTTCCGGCGGACTCATAGTCGGACCTCCGCTCTCTTTTCGGAGGCTTCGAAAACCGCCAGCGTCGCCTCCAGGGTCCGGGCGGCGTCGGGCGCGGTGATGCGAGGCAGCTCCGTCCCCGAGATCACCGCGCAGAAATGACGGCACTGAGCGACATAGGCGTCTTCCAAGCCCATCTCTATCGCTTGTGAAGTTATCAGATGGCGCCAATCCGGCGTTGCTCCCGCGTGCCGCCAGAGGACCAGGTTGGGGAAATCCAGCGAAGCCTCGGAGCCGACGAACCGGTAGACATTCTCCGAGGTCCTTGGGTAGATCGGATTCTCGCCGGTCGCCTGCTCCCAGGTCCAGGGCGAGGGAGCCGCGTCCGAGAGAAGGAAAGTGCCGAGGGCGCCTCCTTCAAACTCAATCAAGACTGCCGCGGTCTCTTCCTTGGGATGGTCGCGCAGCCCGCGGCGAGTCCTAGCGGAGATGGAAACGATCTCTCCGCAGACGAACCTGAGGGTGTCGATTTCGTGCACGAGGTTGATGAGCACTGGACCCGCCTCACGCAGTTTTCGCCATTCCGGCTCGAAATATGAGTCTGCTTTCCGGACGGCCCAGATTCCACTGATGCCCACCAGTTCTCCGAGCGTGCCGTCACGGATCAGATCTCTTGTTTTCAGTATGTTCCCGTAATAGCGCCTGTGATGCCCGACGAGAACCTGCCTTGAGGCTGTCGTCGAAGCGTCGATGATCTTTCGCGCTTCGTCCATTGTGGCCGTGATCGGCTTTTCGACGAGGACGTGAGCTCCTGCGCCGAGCGAAGAGAGCACCGGCGCGAGATGAAGATCCGTGGGGGTGCAGACGATTACGCCGTTCGGGTGCTGGTCTTCCAGCATCGCTTCTGTCGTGGAGTAGAACCGCGCGTTCCTCGCCGAGGCAATTTCCTCGACGAGCGGATTTGTATCGACGATCGCGACCAACTCGGCTTCGTCCACGTCATCGATTGCCAAGAGGTGCCGCTTGCCGATGGTCCCGGCGCCGACCAATGCCAGCTTCGTCTTAGCCATGATCCCCGTCCATGAAAATCCGAGCATCCATCATCGTCGGGGGTTTGGGCATCAGCGGTGTGAAATCCATCTGTTCTATCACGTCCTTTTGCAGGTCAATGCCGGGCGCCGTTTCGGTAAGTTCGAGTCCCTGGCCACTGAGGCGGAATACTGCTCGCTCGGTGACATAGAGCACTTCTTGGCCTTGCCGAAGCGCCTGTTTCCCGGAGAAGGTGATCTGGTCGACGGCATCAACGAATTTGCGGACCTTTCCAGGCCGAAGCAATTCCAATTTGCCGCCCCCTGTCTTGATCTCCGTGCCTTTCGCGTCGAAGGCGCCGCAAAAGACCACCTTGCGGCTATTTTGTGCGATGTCGATAAAACCGCCCGGGCCGACGGTGACGCCGTCCAATTTCGATACATTGACGTTGCCCTCAACGTCGATCTGGCCGAAACCGAGGAAAGCAATGTCCAAGCCTCCGCCCGAATAGAAATCGAACTGGGACGGAGCATCTATCATGCTGGTTGGATTCCGAGCGTAGCCGAACAGGTCGCCGGTGAGCAAGGCGCCGCCGTAGGTCCCGTGCTCGATTGTCTGGTAGTAGCGATCCTGCCGGCCTTCCGCGGCGACGATGGACGCCACCTGATCGGGTACGCCGAAACCGAAGTTGATCACGGCGCCGTCGTGAAGTTCAGCTTCGGCTCTCCGCCCGATGATTAGTCGCACGGAAAACTCCGGCGCCGCCGCTTGATACGCCTCATCTATGCTTTCGCCGGAGATGGACGGATCGTAGACGATGTCGTAGCTCTGCCGCTGTTCGGGATCGACCACCACGGCGTCGACGATGGCCGAAGGGACCCGCGCCGAACGGGCCGGAATAGACCCCGTTGGAACTCTCCGCCTGACCTGGAAGATGACTGTGCCCCCGGAGTTGTGAGCGGCTGCAGCCATGGCGTAGACATCCAGGTTGGCCGGTTCTTCGTCCAGACTGATGTTGCCGTCGTTATCGACGATGGACCCCTTCAGAATCGCGATGTCCACTGGGATCGGGAGATAACGCAGGTAGTCTTTGCCGCCGATGGCAATGCGTTCAACCAGGGACTCGGTGGCTGCGTCATTCATCCGTCCGCCATCCAACCGGGGGTCCACGAACGTGCCCAGGCCCACGTGGGTGATCAGTCCCGGTCGCTGAGCTGCCACTTCCCGCATGAGCTGCATGATCACGCCGGCCGGCAGCGCGTAGGCTTCGATCTTGTTTTCATCGGCTAGCTGCTGCATTCTCGGAGACCAAACCCAGTGACCGCCGATCACCCGGCGAACCATGCCCTCGTGGGCGAAGCGGTTCATGCCTCGTGATTCACGATCGCCGATCCCGAGTGCGTGGACGCAGGTCAATCCATTCGGTTTCCCTGTGCTGAGGAAGCGTTTCTCCACGTGCTCGTGCAACAACGTCGGCTCCATCAGTCCGCCTCCGCCTCCGACAAGGCCGACCGTGGCGCCGTCCGGAACCAGCGCGGTCGCCTCTTCCGGCGTGACAAAACGCACGCTCATCGGCGCCTCCTCTCCAGCATGATGCGGAGAACGATACCACCGCGGTCACGTCCATACAAGACACGACTGAGCGCTGGCGCCCAAGGCGGTCTGTAGAAGTCCAGGTTGACATAGTCATAGGCATTTGAATACCGTTGACCAAGTCAAAAAGCTCCTCGCTTTCGAGTACGCTCCCGAATCTGCCAACAATGGAGGGGACATGGTGAAGCAGGGTGTTCTGCCCGATGAGTTCAGCAAGCCATTTTGGGACGCCGCCAACAACGAGCGGCTGATAATTCAGAACTGTACGACTTGTGACAGGCTTCAGCATCCGCCGCTGCCGGATTGTAGCCAATGCGGCTCAGGGGACAGCCTGGAGTGGAAGGAAATGAGCGGGCGAGGCACGATATACAACCACGGAGTGGTGTACGACTGCCCTGTCAGGCTGCTCCAGGACGATCAACCGTTCAACGTGGCGGTGATCATGTTGGACGACGACCCGGGCATCCAGATGTACTCCCACCTGCCCGGGACTCCGATGGACGAAGTCCCCGCGGGAGCCAGCGTCGAAGTGATCTTCGAAGCGAGCGCCAACGGCCAGAAGGTTCCAGAGTGGCGTGTCGCGACCTGAGACTGCATACCGTCAAACATTCGTCAAACCATCGCAGAAACGAGTGAACAATGACCACACAACACGCCCCGGCCTCCATGTATCGATCCACGGAAGGTTTGGGGATATGGGAGCACAGAGGGAAGGTGGCTGCCGTCGGCATCGGCCACTCCCCGACCGCCCGTCGCTGGGACGAAACTCCCGAGACGTCGATGGGCGCCTGGAGCATCCTTGCGCTCAGGCGAGCCATGGAAGACGCCGGCGTCTCTCCGGATCAAGTAGACGGCTTGGTCGTGGTTCCCGAGACCACCACCGGGGCCAACTGGCCTGAAGGCAAGCCCATTCCGATGGATGTGGTCAACGCCTTCAACACCACCAGCGATCCGCTGGACGGGGTCGCCCAATTGAGCACCGAATGGCTCTTGAAAAACATGCCCGAGTTGACGAGCGTCAAGTTCACGATGTACGCCCCGGTGTGCATGTCCGCGGCCCTCGCCGTCGCCGCCCAGGCCGTGGGCGACGGGCTCACCCACACATGCCTGGTGCTCAAGAGCTGGCACAATCTGGAAGGCCGTTACTACCAGGGCGGGGCCAATGCCGAGGACGCAATTCCCGGAACGCCCGCCATTCGCAATCTCTGGGGCGCCCCCGCATCCTACGGCACGGCCCTCCAG
>CEPX01070936.1_pt1 | contig 17981 bp, 16 predicted proteins | sample 361361 | NCBI WGS metagenome assembly CEPX01 (sample SAMEA2619974, study PRJEB7988) | marine metagenome | biome: marine biome (ENVO:00000447); feature: mesopelagic zone (ENVO:00000213) & marine oxygen minimum zone (ENVO:01000065); material: "saline water (ENVO:00002010), including plankton...
CTTATTCTCTTCTATCCTTTTGCGCCACTTAACCCAAGTTTCTGGCTTGAATAATTCTTTGTCTTCTTCGTCTTTGAGCAAAGCAGTGACATTTGGACTTATGGGCCTTGCGCCTTTGCGCGCTATGTATGCGCGGATACTGCCTTCGCGCGCTGTAACTCGCTGGGCGTCAAAAACTTCCATACCATAATATTCAAACAATTTAACAAGTGATTTAACGCTATACAATCGAAGATGCTCATGATATGCCTGATCAAACTGATTCCTCTCAAAAATATCAAGCAGATACTGGCTCTCTGTAATAAATATTCCATCTTTATCAAGCAACTCATCTAATCCTCGCATTACTTGGCCTAAAGTAGCCATATGCGCGAACACATTTGTCATGGTAACAACTTTTGCTTTTCCATGCTCTTTAGCAATATATTTAGCAACTTCTTCTGTAAAAAAATCCTGAATAACAACATCAATATTATTTTCTTCTTTAGCATAGCGCCCCATGTTTGTTGGCTCAACACCAACTGTTCTCTGTCCATGCTTTTTAAATCCGCTCAAAAGCGCCCCATCATTGCATCCCACGTCAACACATAATGAACTTTTTGGTATATTGAATCCTTTAACAACATGATCAGAAAACGCGCGCAAATAATCCTGTAAAGGCTTCGAAACCCCAGCGCGATATGGATATTCATGCGGATACAAAACTTTACCATCTACTACATGGTCAAGTTGAGCTAAACCTGAATCAGGACAAATCATTAACCTTAAAGGATAATATGTTTCTGTCTGATACATTGTTTTGTCCGTTAAAAGAGCATCACATGGCGGCTGATGCCCTAAATCTATTGCTTCAAATAAATTGGTTGAGCCGGTTATCTGGCAACGCTCTAGTTTTCCTGGAGAAACATCATGCTCAAGCATAATTATTGGTTATTATTAAAAAATTGACAATGATTCATTATGCCCATATTAAGTATATTTGTCAAACAAATCTGATAAATACATCAATTCTTCTTAGGCAAAATCATCAGCTCTATCCACAAAAAGATCATCTGCCATAATGTCTCTACAACTCTTTTAAAACCAAAAAACTGGGAAGTTCCGTATACGCGATCATAATGATGCACACCAACTTGCGCGAATTTAAATCCTGCTTTATCAATCTTTTTAACCAACTCAACTGTTACTGTCCCAGTGTCTCGCTCAAGTTGAACTTTCTCAAATATTTTTCTGCGCATCAGCCGAAAATCGCAATCAGGATCGCGGATTGGCAAATGAAACATAAACCTCATCACTGCTTGATACACTTGGCCTATTATAATCCTATGAAAGGCATCATTGCGTTGTAACTTGTATCCATTTACCACGTCAATACCATCTTGCATGCGCTCCCACAGCAATGACAGTTCTTTCACATCATATTGTGCATCTCCGTCTGTATAAAAAATCAAATCCTTTGTTGCGGCTTTAGTGCCTGTTTTTAGTACGCCTCCATATCCCCTGTTTTTTTCGTGGAAAATTACCCTAAGCTCAGGCACTTTGGGCTTAATCTCTGACAATAATTCACGGCTTCCGTCTGTGGAGCCGTCATCAATAACTATAATTTCAAAATCTTGAGTTAGTTTTTGAGCTGTCTGTTTTGCATCATAAACTAGTCCATCAATAGTTCCTTTGTCATTGTAGCATGGAAAAAAAATAGATAAGCTTTGTTGGCTGTTTATCATATTAAATTCAATCCTTTGGTAATAATTTGATCAAGCCCTTCTTGTGAAAAAAGGTCTTTACTTAATTGTAAAGCATTTTTAGATAACTTGCGACGTTTGTCAATGTCTTGCAATTTTAAAATCTGTTCCACAAATTCATCTTTTTCTGAAGCAAACAGCGCATGCTCCCCATCTTTATAGGGATAACCAGCCAGCCCTCGCCCTGAAACAACAGATGGAATACCGTAAACCAATGGCTCAAAAATCTTCTGCTGCATTCCCGCGCCCATTAAGGATGGAATTACCGCAATATCCATTTTTTGCAAAAATGAATCTAAATCATCTACAAATCCTTCTTCTATAACATTTCCTTTACATAATTTTGACAAATCCTGTGGCAACTTTTTCCCAAGAATATGAAATACAAACTTTCCTGGTTTTTGCTTTTCAAGCTCTGGTGCTACATGTTTAATTATAAGTTCAGCTGCTTTGCGATTGTGGTTAACATTATAACCTGCTCCCATAAAAAATAAATGCAATACATCGCGCTCTTGTATTTCCCTATTTTGTTTTACAAGTTTAGGTAAGCTGCGCAAAGCCAAAGTATCAACGTTTTTTGCTCTAAGTTTTTTGTATACTACCTGTTCCTCTGGAGTAATAGCAAATACATAATTACTCTTTTTTATGGTCTGCATTTCCGAATACCACTTTGGGAAATACTTTATAAGATTCAAGATGCTTGCGCCATCTTCCTGCAAAAAATGGCTTGGCTCAACATTAATTGAACGGGTAATAATAGGAATATTTTTCTCTTGAAACAAATGATACAAAGGATATAAATATGTATAATCAAACCACGCCACATCTGGCTGAAACTCATTCATAACTTTTTTGACAGTATGCTGTGTATTTTTAATCCTGTACTCATACGCGGCTCCATCCCAGTTTATTGGATTTATCAATTGTAGTATTTTTTGAATGAAACTTTTCTTTTCATATGGAATTAAATCAATAATAATATCGTTCTCGCGTCCCCAATTAAGAATTTCTTCTTGATTTTGCCAATCAAAAACTTTTGAAATAACACGCACTTTAAAACCTAATCTTTTCAATTGCAAAATACCTGCTAAGCGATCTTGCTCGCAAGCGCCATCTGTAGGTATGGGAAATCTAGGTGTAATTATGAGAATTTTTTTAGGCATATTATTTATCCATGAATAGCTTATACCATAACTGAAATGTCATAACAGACCACAAAGTGTTTAATGCATAGGTCTTTTTACTGATGTGATTCTCTAGTGTATTTTGCAACGCATTAAAATCAAACAAATCTTGTGTTCCTTTGCAATATGATTTTGACAATACCTCCTGCATAAGAGGCTTAAATGGGCCGCGCAGCCATTTAGCAGCTGGCGAAAACCACCCCCACTTGGGCTGGTTAAGAACATATTCTGGCAAATATTCAGCCATTGCTTCACGAAGTATAATCTTTCCTTCATAATGTTTGCCAACGCTTCCAAACAACAATCCTTTACTGCCAAGCTTGTAGCTTGTAGGAATTCTATCTGCTAATTCAACTAAACGGTGATCTAAGAAAGGCACTCTTTGCTCTAATCCAGAAGCCATGGACATTTTATCACTTCGCATTAAGGACTCATCAGCAATCCATGACTGTATGTCTGTATGCATAAACTGGCGCGTGAAATCTTTTTCATTTACTTCTTTAAAAAATCTTTCACTTAAAAATTTAGGCAAAACTTCTGAATTATTATTCTCTTTTAAGAAAGATGACACAATATCTTCTTTTTGGCTGAAAAAGCTCATATATCGCTCAACTCCTGGTTCTGTGTCTAATTTATCTGATGATTTGCCAAAAGCTTGCATCATGAACTTTGCTCCTGGAACTAAACGAAGTTTTTCAATTAAAGAATTATAATAATAACGCTCATAACCGCCAAACAATTCATCGCCTCCGTCCCCGCCTAGAACAACTTTAACTGACTCTGTGGTATTGCGAGCCAAAAGCATGTTAACTGTTTGGATGTGATTAGAAATTGGCTCATCCATGTGATATATTGTTTTTTCCAAATTATCTAAGACGTGTTTTGATGAAATTACATATTCATGATGCTGTGTTTTAAAATGCTCCGCAGTCTTGCGAGCAATTTGAAAATCATTATTATATTTCTCTGCCTCCTCTGTATCTTCAAAACCAATTGAAAATGTATTTACCTTGTCTGACTTCTTTGCCATGATGCCAGTGATAATGGTTGAATCAATTCCACCGCTTAAAAACACGCCAACTGGCCTATCTGACATTAATCTCTTCTCAACTGAATCATGTAATAGTTCTGAAACTTGCTGCTTAATCTGATCTTTATCTTCTAATAGAGATTCATTTTTAAGCTCCCAATAGCGAGTTTTGCTGATATTTCCTTCTTTGTTAATAACAATATAATGGGCTGGCTCTAGCTTAAAAATATTCTGCCACATAGTCGCTGGTGATGGGACATATAGCAGGCGGAAATAAACATTCAAAGCATCATAATTTAAACCTGATTCAATATTATGCTCAAGAATTGCTTTAACTTCTGATGAAAAAATAAACTGATTGCCTTTGTTGTAATAATACAGTGGCTTGATTCCTAAACGGTCGCGAGCTAAAAACAGTTCTTTTGTTTCTGTATTTAATATAGCCATTGCAAACATTCCGTTAAATTTCTGCAAACAATCTGCTCCCCATTCTTTATACGCGTATAACACAACCTCTGTATCTGTTTTTGACTTGAAAGTATAGCCTTTTTGTTCTAATTCTTCTTTGATTTCAAGATGATTATATATTTCTCCGTTAAATGTAATAACAAACTTTTTATCTTGGCTTTGCATTGGCTGATGTCCAGCATCACTTAAATCAATAATAGATAATCGGTTATGCCCTAATGACCAATTATTGGATTCAAAAACACCGCTGTCATCTGGCCCGCGATGGCGCGTTTTATCATTCATCTTTTGAATGAGATCATTATATTTAAAATTAAAACCATTTATACTACACATAATTACTTCTTTTTCGCAACACACATAATTGATAAGCCAAAAGGAAAACTTACATATGGCAGCAGCTTTGCCTCAAAAGATAAAATTCGCGTAAAAATAAAATTCAAAATCCACGGTGCGTGAAAAGTGTCTGCCACTACATTTTTTGGCTTATAAAAACTTTCTGTAAATCTTTTAAGAACAGCCAAAGGAAGAAGAAAAAAATTAACAAACGAGATTCTCTCAATTTCAAATCCTGCCTGACTAACCTTAAATTTAAATTCTTTTTTACTATACCTTCTTTTTGTCCATACAACCGCGTCTTGATGCCCACGCAGCCAGTTGTATGAAGGCTCTCTTACAACAAGCACGCCTCCGGGGCGCAATACACGATAAAATTCGCGCAATGCCTCATCATCATTGCCAACTCCAGAATGATACAAAACATCAAGGCACGAAACAATATCAAAGCTATTGTCATTATATGGTAATCTGGTTATTGACCCTAACTGCACCTCTTGCGGAATATCTTTAGATTTAGCGTATTTAACTGCTTCTTCTGACTGGTCTACTGCATACACTTTTCCATATTTTGCAAGAATATTAAAAACTCCGCCAGTTCCGCATCCAGCATCTAGTATGAATAAATCTTTTTCTTTAGGAGCGTATTTTTTAAGTTGAGAATCTATTATTTTCTGCATTCCAACATGCCACCAAAAACTACCCTCGCGCTGGTTCATTAATTTGTATGCTTCATGCTCCATATTTACTCTTTAAAGCCATAGATTATAATATCGCCCTTGCTGTATAATTTTTCAAGTTCTGGATATATATCTAAACTCCACTCTGTATGCAATGCCTTATCCCATACAATATAATCCAACTTATATCTCTGCAGCAAACCAAGATTCCACCCTTCGCTCTGCAAAGACTCATATATTGACTGAACCATTGCAAGCTCTTTTTTTAAGCTATATTTCTGCTCATATGCAATATTCAACTTATTATGCATCCAGTGAATGTTGCGCTCAATCATTGCTGGCTGGGTCCATAAAATTCTACCAACCTCGTTCATGCCGAAATTAGTATTGCGAAATGAATCAATATCAAAAAAATGAGATAAAATTGTTCTTTCAACTACTTCATTATCGCTACCAATTAAGTAAGGCGCGTTCTGTGTGTAATACACATTTGCATGCGTGTAAATCGGAACTATCTCCATAAATTGGGCATGTGAAAATACAACTGAATCAACTTCAGTATTATTATTTATCCAATCTAATGCTTCTGCATAGTGCTGCTGGCTTTCCTCTAGAGCAACGTGTGCCAAATTCAGCTTGTAGGATGGAAAATTAAATGTCTGCAAACGCCATGCTGGCACAATCAGCATAATAACTATAATGCCAATAATCCCCTTATCAATCAGTATGCGTTTCGCGCGGGTGTGATCTATAATAGTGTTAATAAGATAATGCGCTGAAATAGCATAAATGAATATTGGCATAAATGACCAATGGTTAGCGTTCTCAATTGTTACTCCGGATATAACTTGATGATTTGGATAGATGATATTCGCAATAAGCAATGTAAATATTATGTATGAATATTTGCTGCGGTTCAGCTTATAATGCCGAGTAATAGCAATAAACGCCGCAAGCCAAAAGACAGCAACCGCGAGGCGCGGAAATGTCTCTGGCCAATGAGTCGCGTAAACGCCCATTCGCAAAGCCATGTCTTGGTACAAAGGAGTATCTACGCCCGAAATAAGACGGATGAAAAACGGAATTGCAACAATAGCAGCCACTCCTAAGAATATAATATGATGCTTTAAGGCTTTATAATCTTTTGTGATAAGCAATATCAAACTGTAGATTCCAAGTACAACCAGCAAAAACGACCAATGGAAAAAGTACGTTAAAAACAATAATCCCAAAGTTGTCCCGCACAATATTATTGATGCAGTTTTATGGTTCTTTTTTAATACTAAATAAAGCCAGCTTATTAAAAATACTAGCAGTAATGGAAACGACAACATTGGATGTATTGGCTTTATCATTCCTCCGCTTATAACTGTAAACATGGCCAATGAAAGTATAAAAGCGCTTGCGCGGTTTTGGTACAGCATCATTAAGAGCGCGTAAAATAAAGCTGCCATTATTGCAGGCATAATAAAAGTAAGCAAAGCAGATGCTGTGGGAATGGAGATATTAAGCGATTGAGCTAAAAATGCTAAAAACTGTTCTCCTCCAATTGCCTGCGGATATGTCGCATCCTTGTGTTCTGCAAAATATTGATGGTTCATTTCCGGGTGTCCGTCTAATACCTCGTGCGATCGTGATAAATAGAAGTTGGCATCGCTGTTAAATTGCGGCCATATGCCTTGAAATGAATCACCCATTCTCTGCAAAGAAAAAACAAGCGGCATAATGCTGAATATACCAACTATTAGAGCTACAAGTATAATGGGCCAATGTTTTTTGATAAATGACATATTATTTTGCTTGCAGTTTATTTTTTAAAATAGACGCAATGCGCTTTGATGTTTTACCATCCCAATACTTGATATTTGTTTTGCGTTTTTTGAAATTGACTTTACTATATGCTTTTAATATTGATTCTTTTGTAACACCAGCAACAATATTAGTACCCTGCGTAACTGTGATTGGGCGTTCGGTTTCTGTTCGCAATGTTAAGCAAGGAACACCCAAAAAGCTTGCCTCTTCCTGCACGCCTCCAGAGTCCGTAAGAATTAAGCTGGCATTTTTCATGTAAGATACAGATTTTGAATATGAAAGCGGGGGTAATAGATTGCACGCGCGTTTAAGTCTATCTAAAAGCTTAAACTGATTAGCCATTATTCTTGTTCTTGGATGTAGGGGTAAATGAATTACTGCTCCTTTGGCAATAATTTCAAGCGCGGACACAATTTCGCTAAAAACTTTTTTGTCATCAACATTTTCAGCGCGGTGCAGAGTACAAAAGTAATATTTCTTTTCCTTCGCAATATGTTTTGCTTTTTTAGAAAACATTTCCAGAGTATCTATCATAATATTTCCCACAAAATGTATTTGACCCCGCACATGCTCATTTTTCAAATTTTTAACACCCTCTTGTTGTGTAACAAACAATAAATCAGAAATCTTGTCGGTTTTTATGCGATTATGCTCTTCTGGCATTTTTAAATTGAATGATCGCAAGCCTGCCTCTATATGCGCAAGCGGGATTTTCATTTTATGCGCAACTTGTGCTCCAGCTAATGTTGAGTTTACATCCCCAACCACAACTACAATGCTTGGCTGTTCTTTGGTAAAAATATCTTCTAGCCCTTTTTTTATATCTGACATCTGCTTTGCAACTGTGGGTTTGGCTGGCTTTAGCGTGTGTTTGGGCTTAATATTAAATTCCTTCAAAAAATTATATGCCATAAACTTACTCCAGTGCTGACCTGTGTTTACTAAAAAATGATCCATGTCTTGCTTTTCTAGTTCATAAATCAAAGGAGCAACCTTCATGAAGTTAGGACGCGCTCCTGCTATTATTGCTATTGATTGATTATTCTTTTTCATATGATCATTTGCCTGTAACAATATACTTATTCATCTTTTGTATCAAAGAAGACAAACTATGCCTAGTTTTGACTATATTCTGAAGATATTCTGTATTATATTGCTTCCATTTTTCCTGTAAAATAAAGTCCGCGATTTCTTTTGGATCATCTTTGTCTATTGAATTTGGAAGCCCGATTGCTTCTGAATTTGCTTTTGTAGTAATCGGATATATTCCAAAAAGCATTGCCTCCAGCGTTGTTTTATCAATTGTCTCAGAAGCCATATTCACCATAATACGATATCTTGCATATATGTTTTTGAGTTCGTGCATAGGCACTGGACCTTTAAAACTAACCCTGTCTTGCAATGATTCTTTAACAACTAGTTCATGCAATTCTTGTGCATAATCTTTTTCCACATCCCTGCCATAAACTGTTAAATTATATTGATCAGGCAGATGCTTGAGCGATTGAATAACAAGCTCTAGCCGCTTTGACCTGCACAAACGATGCACAGTTAAAAGATTATAATTACTATTATTATTTTCTAGTGAATCCTCTTTGCCAAGCCAAAACTCCATATCACTACCATGTCCAGTAACAACTTTTTTTGGATTTCCCTCGTACTGTGGCAAGCTCTGGCTAGTTGCCGCAAACATTCGCTTGCTAAACCAGCCAGCCAAGCGCATATGTATGTGCATAGTATAATGCGTATACCACAAATACATTGGTATGCGCTTTATCCACCAATACCATCCTCCAAGTGTAAAGTATTCTGGATTCATGTGCACAAATACGCGATTGTACTTTTGGCTAAAAATCAATTTCAAGAACAAGAGAGCGCGGCGCACTTTTCCATATCCCAGTTCTTTGCCTAAAGAATAAACTGGAAATGAATCGTCAAAATCACCTTTTTCCAAACAAATCACTTTTATATCTACTCCTTGCTTTATAAATTCTTTAATCCACAAAATTACAAACCCTAAATCATCATCATTTTGATGAATTTTCTGTGTGATAAAAAGCAATGTAGGTTTTAATTCTTTATCTTCCATACTAGGAAATTATAAAAAAATATAAATGGATCCTTTAAAACATTCATTTTTGATACACCGCGCCTGCGATCTAAAAACTGCACTGGAATCTGATTAATTCTATCAGTAATCTTGCTTGCTTGGTCAATCATCTGAAAAAGAAAAAAGTTTCTCGCGTGATACGGCCTATTAGAAATGCTCTGCCATATATGCTTTTTAATGATTCTAAAATCCAAAGAATAATCATTCACGCCAGGCAATCCAACTAAAATACTCACTAGCCAGTTTCCAGCTATACTAAAATTCTTTTTAAACCAAGTCCTAAAAGAGCTAGATTCATAACTATGTCCTGTTCTTTGGCCCACTAAAAAATCCAGTTCTTCGTTGTTGAATTTTTCCCATGCATTTATTATATCTTTATCTGAAAAAGCGCAATCAGCATCCATAGAAAACAAAATATCTCCATTCCCTGCGTCATAACCCGCTCGTATGGCAGATCCGATTCCTTGTTTTCCTTCTCTTAAAACACCATTAAATTTAATTGCGTACTTGTCACAAAATTCTTTTGCAACTAAAACTGTGTTATCTGTTGAGCCATCATCCACCAAAACAATCTCAAAAACTTCCTTTTGAAATAATTTTGCCAGCCGAGGCAAAAGTATTTTTAAATTCTCCTCTTCATTGTATGTTGGAAGAATAATTGAAAGATTTATCTCATCCATACTGCTCGTGATAATATTTAATAGTCCGCCTTAGACCCCCTCTTAAACCAACCCTTGGCTTTACCTTGTTATGAAACTTAAAAAGCTTGGTTAAATTGTCTGGCTTGCTAAGGTCGTGCTTGATTGTTAATTCTTTTTTTGACTCTTTTATAACCATATCAACCATCTGTAAAATAGAATATGCTTTAGGATTGCCAAGTACAAAAAAGTTCTGCTTGCTGACTTTCGCAATCGCTAATAGGTTGCGCACAACATCATCCACATAAACAAACTGTATTTTCCTTGTTCCTTTTCCCCATATCTCTACTGTTTTTTTTGCTTTATCAACCTTGTGGATAATAGATGGAATAAGATTTGCCTCTTTAGGATCAAAACTATCCCCAGGGCCATATACTGCGGTTGAGCGTATAATTTTTACATCAATCCCCTTATTCTGCTGGCTAAATGCGCGAACCAGCATTTCATTAATGGACTTTCCAAAAGCATATCCATCAATCGGCGATTTATCATCTGTTGCATACTCAACTTGAATTGTGCTCATATATAGAAACTTCTTAACACTAGAATGGGTAAGCGCCTCCAGAACATTTAAAATTGGCACAACATTGCCTTTGGCAAACAGCCATGGATGCTTTAAGTGCCACTCAAGGTTCTTTCTGTGGCTAGCACTATAGAACACAGTATCAACTCCCTTTAAAACGCGCGCGCAGAAATTAGCATTCAAAAGATCACCATGCAAAACAGTTATTCCGCTAGGGTAATATTGTTTCTTTCTAGAAATAATAGTGATCTTTTTTCCTTGTTTGCGCAATCGCTCCACCAAAGCATTGCCAATGAGTCCAGTGGCGCCAATTACCAAAATATTCTCTTTTTTGCTTTTTATAGGCATATATTAATCAATAAATATCCCTTGGGGATGAGCGCGGTTATACTCTAAATCATATTTTGCCATAATTTCAACCAACTCATAAAATCCTACTTTAGGCCTCCAGTTTAAAATACGATTCGCGCGAGTTGCGTCTCCCTGCAATATATCCACTTCAGTAGTGCGAAGATATCTCTCGTCTAGGCGAACAATAACTTTTCTTGTATTAGTATTAATTCCGTGCTCTTCTCTGCCTTCTCCTTTCCATTCTAAAGGAATTTGTAGCACTTTGCATGCCTCTTCTACAAACTCGCGCACTGTGTGCATTTCTCCGGTTGCTATCACAAAGTCCCCTGGCTTATCTTGCTGTAGCATAAGCCACATAGCTTCAACATATTCCTTTGCATAGCCCCAATCCCGCTTTGCCTCAAGATTCCCTAAAACTAAGGACTCTTGAAGACCCAATTTTATGCGCGCCAAACTCTGGGTGATTTTTTTAGACACAAAATTTTCTCCTCTGCGCGGGGATTCATGGTTAAAAAGAATTCCATTTGACGCAAAGATGTTATAGGCCTCGCGGTAATTTTTTATAATCCAATAAGCATACAGTTTTGCAACTCCATATGGGCTTCGTGGATGGAATGGTGTGTTTTCGCTTTGAGGTGTCTCAACTACTTTTCCGTAAAGTTCGCTTGTAGACGCTTGATAGAACTTTGTCTTTTTCTCTAGGCCTAAAATGCGGATTGCCTCTATCATGCGCAACACGCCTACTCCATCTATGTTAGCAGTGTACTCGGGGGTTTCAAAAGAAACCTGCACATGCGACTGCGCTCCTAAATTATAGATTTCATCTGGTTGAATCTCTTTCATAATTCTAATAATACTGGATGAATCACTAAGGTCTCCATACTCCAAAAAAAATCTTTTATTGCGTCTAAAAAGATGCTCGTAAAGTTTTGAAAGCCGCCAGCGGTTGAATGTGGACGCACGCCGTACTACTCCATACACTTCATATCCCTTTGCTAATAAAAGCTCAGATAAATATGATCCGTCCTGCCCGTTGACTCCTGTAATAAGAGCTTTTTTCATACTTGTTTCTTGCTAAAATAATTAATAAAAGTATCAATAATATAATCCAGCTCATGATTTCGCATGTAGTGGTGGCAACCAATATAAAAGCCAGATAAATTAATCCAGTCCGCAACTGGAAACTGCCCCTTTTTAATATTATAAGTTTTCCTATAATATGGCTGGTTGATTAAGGGCATCATGTCGCGCGTTTCTATGCCTCGCTCCTCAAGATAATTAACCAATGCGCGCTTGTTTCCATATTTTTTTTGCAGTACAACAGGAAATATCATAAATGCGTGTCCAATATGCGATGGATAATAAGGAAGCTGAATAAAATCCTTAATCACCTGAAGCTTGTCAATAAGATACTGCGCATTCTTGACCCTTTTTGGGAATGTGGATTCAACTTCATCAAGTTGAGCGCACCCAAGCGCGCCCTCCATTTCAGTAACGCGAAAACTATACCCAGGCCTAATAAAATTAAACCTATTAGCAATTACCTTGCGAAAAGAATCCTTGTCCACGCCTTTGTCATCATCAATGCTTATGTAAATGTTATTTCTTCCGTGATTAGCTAAGCTGCGCATAATTCTGGCGTATCTTTTGTTGTTAGTAATCGCAACCCCGCCAACTCCTGTAACAATAAGGTGGGCAACATAAGTTGAAAAACAGCCAATATCTCCAAAGGATCCTACTGACTTGTTGCGATATTCTGTAAACATTGTTTCGCATGAGTCCTCAACAACCTTTAGCTTATGTTTGCGGGCTAGTTTCATAATAGGCCTCATGTCAGCTGGTTGGCCAAAAAGGTGCGCAACAATAATTGCGCGGGTCTTTTTTGTAATGCATGCTTCAATTTTTTCTGGGTCAATGTTGTATGTTTTGCTGTCAACATCCACAAACACCGGCTTTAAGCCCTGATCAACCACAATATTGGCAGTTGCAACAAAAGTTATTGCCGGAACCAGAACCTCATTACCTTCTTTCCAAGCATGCACCTCTTTTAAGCAGGCAACTGCAATGCGGAGCGCTGATGTCCCACTATTAACCATTAGCCCGAACATGCATCCATGCGAAGAGCTGAACCGTTCTTCAAAACTTTTTATGAAGGGGCCATAAGATAATCGGCCTGACTCTAAAACCTTGCCAACATATCGCTTAGCAGTTGGTGATGCAATAAAATGCCCCACGCCAAGTAAATCTTTGTTAATTTGCTTGTTGTTTGCCATATGCCAGCATTGACTCTTTATACTTTTCTAAATACTTGGTTTTGTTTTTTTGTACAGATAAAACCGACTCTTGAGCTCGCCTGCTTAGATCATTTCTTAAGTCATCATCTGTTCTTAATTTCAAAATACTATCTTCCAATGCCTTAAGGTCCCCAACTGGAATAACTAGACAATTATCTTTGTTTATAATCTCGCCAACAAGCCCGACATCTGTGGTGATAATTGGGCATCCAGCTGCAGCAGCGCTTATTAATGTTCTGCCATATCCTTCGTAATCTGAAGTATTCAAAAAAACATCAGCTGTTTTATAATATGGCGCCAGATCATTGACCCATCCTTCAAACACTATATTATTACTTAACCCAAGCCGCGAAACCTTGCTCTTTAATTCTTTCTCAAGCGCCCCCTTGCCTGTAATTACCAACCCTATCTTAGGATGGCTTTTAATAATCTCTCGCATTGCGTTTATTGCGAGTTCAATATTTTTTTCTTTTTCAATACGGCTAGCCATCAGAATTACAAAATCAAACTGCGGATACTTTGCGTGTAAATCAATCTTAGCTTTTGTATTTTTTATTGAGGCAATATCTACAAATATAGGCAGCACAACAACTTTAGACATATCGCGCACAACCCGCGACAATGATCTTTTGATTCTCTCGCTTACCACGCGGATAGAATCTGCTTTTGGCAACAACCACTTAGCAATCCAAATTCTTATCCTGTTCTTGAATGACTCACCGCGAAAATATTTACTCATAAAATCAGTATGAATCTGCAGCTGCAGCTTTGCGCGCTTCTTTCTGGCGACCAGCCATCCAGATAATCCTGTTTCAAAAGGGTCTTGAGCAGTTACCAAATCTATATCATGAATATTTGCTCTATTTACTGTACTTAAAACATCCTTAACATACCAAAGCTTTGAATTGGAATTAGTTGGATATGCGCGTACTTTATCTGAAATCACAACGCTCTCACCAAAAGATTCTGTTGAAGTGCACACAATAATATCAAGCTTGTCTGCAAGCGCTCCATATTGCTTCATCCTTTGGCTGGCTTCACTTTCAGTCCTAAGAATTGTCGCGTCTGTGCTTATCATTAATACTTTCATATATTTCAGAAACATACCTAAAAGTAATAAATCTATTAAATAAATAACTTCCTATTGCAAGTACAGCTAATACAATTGCTTGCGCCAATAAGTACCACATTCCAAAGACCTCTACTAATATGGAAATAAAAACAACATTTAAAACCATATGCGCAACTGCGAGACCGATAAAAATTTTAAACTGGCGATGCATTCGTTCTTGGCTTGGATCGCGGAATGTCCAGAATTTCTGTAGATAAAAATTCGTAAAAAATCCAACAACCTGTCCAAAAATAACTGAAATTAAATACCAAACTTTAAAAACATCAGTTACAACAAATACCACAACCAGAGCCGCAAGCGCGCTTGATCCGCCAGAAATAATATACTTAATTTCTCTTTTATACCTATGAATAGGCGCTAACAGCTTTGGAGTTCTTTGAGCAAGAACATCTTCTAAATACCGTTTAATAGTTTGGTACATGGTTTTTATAGTATTAATTTTTTATATTCTTTATTATATTGGTTAGATATGTTATTCCAATTAAAAAGCTCCTTAACTTTGTCTTTTCCAGAATCGCGTAATTTATTATAAATATCTGGATTATTTTTTATTTGTTTAATCACGCTAGACACACGGCTTGTATCATATTCCAGAACAATTTCTTGCGAAATAAGATCTTTTATTCCGCCTACATCTGTGCCAACAACAAGAAGTCCAGCTGCCTTTGCTTCAACAAAAGAATTTCCCATTCCCTCGCTTCTAGAAAGCCTAAAAAACATATCCGCAGACTTAAGTAATTTAGGAATCTTATCGTGTTCAACGTTCCTAAGAAACTTAACTCTGTCTCCAAATTCATTTGCTTGTTCTCTAAGCTTTTTTTCTTCTTCACCCTCTCCAGCAATAACCAGCTTCACATTTTGAGGAAAAAGTCTCATATTATCAATCAAAGTATCAATACCATTTTTGTGAACAAGGCGTGATGTTGTAATTAACACAATGTCGGACTCTGATGCACCCCACGATCCACGTATAGAATCTCTTTCTTCTTTTGAAATTTCAATATCAAATTTTTCAATATCTACACCATTTGGAATAATCTCAACATCTTTTTTATAACCATATTTTTGCGCCCTATCTTTTAACCAATTGCTAATTGCTGTAATCTTGTCAGCTTTAGTATAAATCTCACTATATCGCCTTTCCCAAAACCATGTACGTTTTTTAATAAATTCATCTGAATCTCCGCTTTGTAGCGTTAAAAGATAAGGCACTGATGGAATCTTGTCTTTAAATTTTAACGCAGCCCAACCAGCATATGTTGCCATTATCGCATGAATCAAATCATATGATCTCTGGCTATGCAATTGTATTGCAAGGCGGCTTGCTCGCCATGGGAATAGAAGCTTGTCTAAAAAAGAACGGCCACTTCCTAATCGATATACGTTTACATTACCAATACGTTCCTTTTGTGGTAAGCGCACATTCAACCTAGCCGTAAACAAATCAAATTCAACGTCAGTTATGCGGTCTGTAAACTCTTTAATTGCAATCTCCGCACCCCCTATAAACGGGTGATAAGTTATAGAAAATAATGCAACGCGTTTCATAACAAATACTTAAGACTTATCTTGAGATTGATTTTTGTATTTTGTATTAAGAAGATCCACTGTTTCTAATAATGAGACATCCACATTGCTTTGGTTTCCAAGTGCAGCTAATGCTTGTAAATCTTTTGGCAAACACTTTCCACCATATCCGCGGTATCCTCCATGCATTACACCAAAATGAGAATCCGTTATCCTTTGATCAGAAACAAATGCTTGCTTTACTTCCTCGTAATCAGCTCCTAATGATTGAGCTAGGTCGTACAACATATTTCCAAATGTCACTTTTGTTGCGTAATAAGTGTTAACTGCGTATTTTACCAATTCAGCAGATGATGCTTTCATTATTTTCTTATATGGAGCATCTGGAAGTATATCCAACACAGATTGTGCAATGTCTTTGCTTTTTTCTGTAAAACCAATAATCTGCTTATCTGGTTTTACAAAATCTTCATTACTAGTTTTTTCACTCAAGAACTCTGGATTAAATAAAACTTTGAGGTGAGGATATTTCTCTTGAAAATATTCCGTAGTTCCAGGAATGCTTGTTGACTTTATAACAACTACTCTTTCTTTTTTGTCTTTTCCAATTTCTACAAATACTTCCTCTAAAATAGATTTATCAAATTTTCCATCTTTAAAAGGAGTTGGAACACATACAAAAATCAACTCTTGGTTTAAGACGTCCACAAGACTATCTTGTGGTTTAAATTTGTCATACACTTTAGCGCCATTAAAAAAAGAAGCGACCGCTTGGCCGACCACTCCTCCACCAAAAACACCTATTGTATATTGTTTATTTGACATGCTAGTATGAAAACTAGTGATATAAATAATACTATCAGAATTTGGCTAAAAAACAAGGTAAAATATGACTAAAATCCTCTATATTATAACACAATCTGAATTTGGTGGAGCTCAAAGATATATCTACGATTTGGCCACAAACTTAGATAAAAGTCAATATAATATACACATAGCAACTGGAAACGGTAATGGCGAACTAATTGACCGTCTAAAAGCCCAAAAATTGCCCACATACAGCATAAAACACTTAATACGCAGTATCTCGCCTATTAGTGATATTAAGGCTTATTTTGAGATAAAAAAGCTTATTACAGAGGTTAAGCCAGATGTTGTGCACCTTAATAGCTCTAAAGCCGGAGTATTAGGATCAATGGCTGCCAAAAGCTTGAAAGTACCAAAAATAATTTATACAGTTCATGGATTTGTTTTCAACGAACCAATGAGCCCTATTAAAAAATGGATCTATAAAAAAGCAGAACTTATCAATGCAAAACGAGTCCATAAAATGATTGCGGTTTCTGAATTTGATAAACAAGAAGGCTTCAAGATTGGGATTGATGAAAACAAAATAACAACCATCCATAATGGCATTGATGCTAATATATCATTCATAGACCGTGTAGAAGCGCGCGCCAAACTAAACATATCTAATCAATATAAATTAATTGGCTGTATTGCGAACTTTTATCGCACAAAAGGATTGGACATTCTTATAGCTGCCATGGCTAATATTAACGCTCAACTTATCATTATTGGCGATGGCATGCTGCGCAAACAGCTTCGCGGACAAATAAAAAAACTTCATCTTTCAAATAAAGTGTTTCTAGCTGGATCCATACCAAACGCTAATAAATATCTTAAAGCGTTTGACTTATTTGTCTTAGCTTCAAGAAAAGAAGGATTATCTTATACAATCCTTGAAGCAGCTAGCGCTGCAATTCCAATTGTTGCTACAAAAGTGGGCGGCACGCCAGAAATTATTCAGGATAATATCAATGGATATCTTGCAGAACCAGAAAATCCAAAAGACCTTGCGCAAAAAATTAATCTCGCGCTTAGCCATCCGATTGCTTCGCAATTGCCTAATGACTGCACGCTTAGGGCCATGATAGAATCAACCAAAGCAGTATACAACTCCTAGAACGCGCTTTTCTTTAGCTCCTCAATCCTGCCCTCTTGTATAAGCTGAATAAATAAGTCAGCTTCTTGTGCAAAGCCGTCTGGATCAATCTCTGCGGCTTTTTGAGCTGCGCTAATTGCATCATGAGG
>CEPX01197417.1_pt1 | contig 17953 bp, 14 predicted proteins | sample 361361 | NCBI WGS metagenome assembly CEPX01 (sample SAMEA2619974, study PRJEB7988) | marine metagenome | biome: marine biome (ENVO:00000447); feature: mesopelagic zone (ENVO:00000213) & marine oxygen minimum zone (ENVO:01000065); material: "saline water (ENVO:00002010), including plankton...
TAACTTTTCCCTAAACCCCTCTTAACTTTTCCCTAAACCCCTCTTGAAAAGAAAATAAAAAAGCGAGACAACGCTCGCTTTTTTTATTGGATGGAATCATTTTTAGTCAATAAAAGAGAAGAACTTCCTTGGCCGGCTCTTTAATTTTTGCATTAGTTGCGATGTTATGCCTTACGTCAATAGAAACCGTTCTAAGGGCATTAGGGTAGCACTCCTTCAACACGGGGACGTGAATATTAGAAAGCACAACAGAATTCGTCCTAGAGCGCCAATCAACGGCCTTTTTATTTAGTTTCAAATGAAAATCTCTACTAAAGCCCAGTTCGGTGTAAGAAGAAAACGATGCGGTACGAGATTTAGGTAAATAAGGAGGATCTGCGTAGACATCCACATCCATGCCACCTCTGAATTTTAAATTCTGAAAACCACCACAAACAAATCTAGCTTTCTTCAAATGAGAAGAAAAGTCGATGATTTCCTCCCCAGGAAAGCGAGGTGATTTATAATGGCCAAAAGGGGAATTGAAAAGGCCACTCAGATTATAGCGCACTAGACCTTTGTGCCCATGTCTGTTTAAAAAAAAGAAAAGAAGTGCCCGTTCCTCTTCATCACGAGATCTATTATATTTATCTCTTATTTCGTAATACACTTTTTCAGAGTTATTAGAAGGGACAAACAACTCTCTGCTTTTACTAATCAAATCGCAAGGCTTTGTTGCGGCCCACCTACACAAATTAACTAAATCAGGATTGTAGTCATTAAGTATGAAACGTTCATAGTCTGAATTTAAAGCAAAAGTGCACGACCCCATAAAAGGTTCGACTAAAACTCCGCCCGTCATTGGGAAATGTTTTTTTATTTTTGGGATGGCGTTGTACTTTCCTCCAACCCATTTTAAGAAACTTCGTTTCATATTATTTCTTGTTTGTTTTTGATACATTGATAGTATCATATTGTTATTTTTTTATACAAACAAGAAAAACCCCCATAAAAGGGGGTTCTTACTTCAATTCTTTTATTTTGATTTTCTTCGCATTCCTGCAAGCCCGAACATAACCAAGCCTGCCGCGCCAATCAATGGAACTGGTACGTTCTCTACATTGCTTGGCTCTTCAGGTTCAGGAAAATCTTCGTAAATATATGAAACCGACATTGCAAGGCTAATGTCAACAGCTTCGAAAATTCCCTGAACACCCGCGCCGTTTGTTGTTATGTCAGTTATTGAGCTTGTCAAGAAATCTACCGTAAAAAGACCGCCGTCAACAAACTGATCTAAAATAAAAGATTCAGTTACTGTTTTTGATTTACTTGTATTTAACGAAGCACCATCAAGCCTAAACTTATCTGCATCATCTGCCGCGCCAGTTGGCTGTAACGTGAACAGTTGATCTTGAGTTAAAGATGAAGACGAGATATTTAGGTATTCCGAAACATCAGAAAAATCGAAAGATACAGATGAACCCAACTCAGCATCACCGCTCACTACCTGAGTAGATTGGTTGGTTGCACCAATATAACCACCCAAAATAGAGAAGTCATACGTGAATTTCACACCAGTTAAAACACCTAAAGAAGTGTCAAACTTAGAAAATGAAAAAGCACTCACACCTTCTTCCGTCGATTTGCTACCCGCCGCTCCGTCATAACTACTTGTTTGAGCTGTTGTTGTGTAGGCAGCATTTGCTGAGGATGCTGCGAACACAAGTGCAACAGCCAATAAAGATTTCTTAAACATGGTATTTCCTTGCTAGTAAGTTTTGTCAAATAGCAACATTCAATTAATGTGCCAAAGTTTAAACTATTGTTATATATACAAAACACTTTGCACTATTGGTGAATTGTCATGATTTACTAACACAAAGCCACCTAATTTGGTGGCTTTGTAAGCGATACAGATAATATTGAGTCTAAAAGTCTAAAGTTTATTTTTTTCTTCTAAACCCTAGCAGAACTAGAGGAAGGGTCCCAAAAAGAAATGCAGGGACATCTGATAAGTTTGAGACTAAGTAACCAAGATCTCGAAAAGATTGTATTGTTGTACTACTAATAGTAACCTCGCCCTCTAAGTATCCAGTCATAATATCGCTGGAAGGGCCTGCCCAAGTTTCATCCCAGTGAGCATCCGCAGTGCCTTCTCCGCCATCCAGTTCTATTGGGACATATGTAGCGTCTGGATCAAACTCTGCTTTGTATGCGGCCAATGCATACTGGCCTGTGTAATGCCCTGTACTTTGGTCGTAGACATTAATTGACGGGTGAGTCCAAATAGAGCCAAAACCAATAACATGCGCCATTTCGTGAATAATAACACTTACTAAACTCCCAGATTCTTCCATCGCCCCTAAATCAGCCGAATCGAAAGACATCTGCCCTTTCCTTACGTAAAGAGTACCTTCCTCTCCGTAAGCTCCCGAAGTTGGTCCCGCGCTACCTAGAACGCCACCAACACCATCTTTGTTTTCACCAATTGCTGTAATGGTTAAACCAGGTGGAAACATCACTGTCTCACTGTATCCTGCAATTACGCTTTCCCAAAAAGACTCTGCTTCACTGAAGGCAGACTGTTGATTCGCTGTTAACCCTCCATTGAATTCTAGTATGATATCAAAATCTGTTGCGAATGCTTGAGACCCAGACGTCAATAGTAATGCTGCTAAAGCTGTTTTTATTGAGGTTTTCATTTATGCACCTTGTTGCCTATTTATGGTTACGCAACAAGAACATCAAGTATTGTGCCACTTTTGATATTTTTTCTTTGTGAGTTGTTTTTACTAGATTTTACGGATATGTTATATCGTAACTTGAGTGTAGGTTGGCTCAATTTTAGGCGGATTTATTCTTGACAGTGTCAATAAAACTTTCAATTCGCTCTTTGTGTAAGGGATTCGCGATATTGAATATTGGAATTTTTTTCTTTTGAGCAAGCTTGAATATTGGCGACTCTTGTGTTTCAAAATGCCTGCAATCAGGGAATACCTCGCCATCCAAGTCATTTTGCCATGTAATTAAAAATCTAGAAGGTGCATCAAGGTTTGGACCTAACAGGATTAATGGGCTGCTATAAAGTAGATTTGAGTGGAATTCTGATGTTGCCTTTTGGATAACTCCATTGTCGTGCATAATTTTCTTTGCATTTTCTTTTAACTCCAAAGGACATGTTGAATATGAGAAAACATCGTCCTCTTTCGTCGCATTATAATCTCGGTAAAAAGGTGAGGGGGTAAGCACCTGCGTTACCCCTCCTGAACTTTTGCAAGAATCACGCAAAGTGTCATCAAGGACTCCCCTCCCTCCCGTTCTGACGTTAAAACCAGACAAAGCAAGAGCCTCACCGACTTCTCTTAAGAAGTCGATATTTTTCTCACTTAAATGCCTTAAGGAGCCAACGCCTGTGTACCACATAAACAACCTTTATAATATTACATACATTTTTATGTTAGCACATTATTGTGTTAATACAATGCTATTGATTGATGTTTAATTCAGCTTCTAAGCCAGAAAGCCAATTTTCATAATCTTTTCGCAATGAATCATCCATGTCTGTGTTTGACAATACATCTCTGACATTCGACAAGTTAACGTAATCATGCTTTTTAGTGTCTGGAACATCTTCATTCAGACATTTTATTCTATGTCGATTCCACTTCGCTTGTTCCTCGGGAGTTAATTCCATATCTTGATAGCCATCAAGTTTACATCTCATAATGAAAAACATCTCAGGAAAATACTTGCCATCCCATCGACTATCTTCTTCAAACACATCCGCTAAAGGCAATGATGAGAGGCGACCTAACTTGCCTTCGTCGACTCTGCTAGGAAATCCCGCTTTATAAAGTAGAAACTCAGCTCTTTCATTTAAGTTCTCTTCTTCATCGTCATTGATAAACGCGGCTCTCAATTTGCTTTTAAATTCACTTAAAGTTGATATCTTATCTGCAAGCTGAATAAGATCGTCTGTAAACAAACCCTCTTTAAATTCAGTTGTTTTCTCTAAAGTGAATAGAGCGGGTGATTTGTTTAATCCAAATGTACTAAGGGGAGGTCTTTGCAGCCCTTCCTTCTCCAACTCTTCCTTTGACAAGAAAAGTCGACGTCTAATCTCTTCGCTTGTTAAGTTCCAACAATCTCGAAGCTCATTGTATTTAGAGAGTTCAATGTAGACAACTTTATTTGTCTCTCCTGGCACAGAGCCTATAACCATACCGACAGTTAAGAAGTTATTTTCAGCACCAGCCAAAGATGAGGCTCGAACGAAAACCAGGTTATCTTCCCCAAAGCCAAATAGTGATTTCTTTTTCCTGTGATCGTAAAGATAATTCCATAATTCCGGTGATTTACTTTTTAGTAAACGAGAAACATCAATTAGAGCTTTAACGTCATCTACCGCGTTATGTGCATTTTCTTGAGTTATCCCATTTGCTTTTGCGAATAACTCTAATTTTAAAGAGCGAAAACCGTTCTCTCCAATTGGCCAATTAAGACCCTGAACTTCAAACAAAGAAAAAGAGGCCAATACGTTCAAAATATCCCATCGAGAGTTACCAAACTCAAATTCGCGTTTGTAAACAGGAAGCAGATTACGCCAAAAACCAAAGCGAGTAATATTTTCATCATACCCCATTGAGTTTTGTCCCGTAACACAAGTGTTAGGGAAGGACATTTCGGAAAATATAATGCGGAAAAACAAAGGTTCTGGAACCCCTTCTTCTTGACAGGTTAATGGCGAGATATGGGTTATTGCGACTGCTTCTGGGTGAGGTAATTTGTCGCCTGCGAGCTTACAATACAGATCAATAGGTAGATCGATGACCTCATGGTCTAATGTTGTTCTGACCGCTGCGAATTGCATAGGCTGGGTTCTGATGCTGTCAGTACCCCCTGCCTCATAGTCATGCCACAGTATGTTTGCGCGATCTGATTTTGAAAATTTAAAAAACACATCAAAAGGCACTGTGTTCTTGTATTCGTCTGACATTCCGTCGTAAACTGACTTACAGTCATCTTCTGTCGTGGCTGATGAAATCTTTTCCATTGCCGAGATGAATTCTAAACTCATAATAACCTCTCATTGAAATAATACAATTATTTAAACATAGCTAGCCGCAAATTACAACAATAAAAAAGAGCCTCTCGGCTCTTTAGTGCTACTAAGCGACTTCTTGCATCCCCTGTCTATTCTTGTAGTTGACGATTCTTGTTTTTTTGTGTTGCTTAAAGTGCAATCGAGTATTCTTTTTTCTCTCAAGCACTTTTAACATTTTGCTAGATAGTTCTTTCGTGCCCATATAAAAATCTTTGCAGTTAACTTTAACGGTATTCTCATTTATCTTTAACAGCAAGACCAAACCGACTGGTTCTTTGTTTACTTTAAATTCAACAGAGTCAGCTTGGTACTTAGAAGAAATCTTCTCCACAACTGACTTCATCTCTTCACGCATAGACGCAGTGATTTCAATTTTATTACCAGACAGAATCAACATAACAACATCCTTTATTTTGATTGTTCATTCATTATCATAATGATAAAAAAAGAACATATCAACCAACAAAAAATAAAAATAATAAATACATCAAAATCATATGTTTAGCGCTTGATTCTGCATTTTTTTAAAAAACTTTAATTTTTTTGCAAAAAAGTGTTGCTCAAATAGAGTCAGCAAGTATAATTACCAACATCGAGATGTACAGCGGATGTTCATTTTGAAAAAAAGCAACATTGGATGTTGGAATGGAATTAGATTAGAGCGATGGACGCTCTTTGCTTACGGAAAGCAATAAGGCTAGGAAGCTTTACCAGGATAGTCATCTATATTGGAAGATGCACAAGGCCAAAGATGGTCGCTTGGATTGGACGCCAAGATCGGATGGTTCGATACACTGGGTAGGAAACTCTAAAATTTATCGCCAAGGTGGCACTGTCGCAACATGGATGTTACGCGACAAAAAGAAAGCAACGAAAGTTGCTTTTTTTTTGTCGTAAAAAAACTACCCCACCAAATGGTGGGGTACTCTTCATTAAAGATTGAGCTTAGATTCGAGTTCAATAACCTTTTCTGTAACCTCACCACCAGCAGACTTGTAGTCCTCAATAGCAAGCTTAGCGGCGTCGTTGTCACCTAGCCTAATATTGATTTCAACTAAGGTATCAAGGTAGGAAGGGTTAACAACCATTTCATTCGCCTTCTTAGCAAAAGGGAGCGCGGCATCTAACTTACCTATCTCCATAAGAGAGTAAGCGTAGTTGTTAAATAGTAGCGGGTTCTGAGCACCTGTTTTTTCTGCTACTTTATAATACTTAACTGCATCTTCAAAACTTCCAGATTCAGCTTTTTCATTACCCATGATGAAATTGGCAAGCCCACTTTCAGGTTTTATTTCAAGCTGACTAGATAGCACTTCCATTTTCTTAGTTTCATCACCTAGTTTAGAAGCTGAGTAAAGCAACCAACGGAAAAGATCTTCGTTACCTGTTTTTGTTACGAAAGGAGAAAGTAATTCCACTGCCCTTTTATGCTCTCCCTTATTGGCGCTGATAACACCCTTCATTGAGAGAACAAGTTCAGAATTTTGATACTCGCTTGGTAGTTTATCTAACTCTCTCTCCATTGAAGGAAACAAACCTTGCTTCATTAACAACTGAGCCTTTAGGATTCTGCCTGGTGTTTGCTCATCCATATTGGGAAGCGTCTTATCTAGAACATCCGTGGCCTCTTTGTAGCGGCCGCTTTCAGCTAAAAGCCTCACCTCGCCCATAACCGGCATTGGGTCTTTAGGTGATAGCTCTTGCCATTTCTGAAATGCATTCAGTGCACCGTCTTGATCGTTAGAACCTTCCGATAGCGTTGCAACAAGCAACCAATAATCAGTTCTTTTTGTTATAGAACTTGAGTCTGATATTTTCTCTAAGCTTTCTTTTGCACCCTCGGTGTCTCCTGCAATAAACAGGGTTTGAGCATTCATATAAACTGCCTCATCCCCCTTAACAACCCCTTCGCTTAGCCAATTAGAAAATTGCTTACTTGCAGCGACAACACCGGCTTTGCCATCCAAAGACTGAACTGACGCCATGTAGTTTCTAAAAAGACCAAGTGACGATGGGTCTTTTAGCCATTCTGAAAGTTTTGATAGGGCCTCTTCTTTCCTTCCTAGCGCAACAAGAGTTTCGATCACCCCTGCCTTGGCCATAAAATGGTTCGGATTTAAATTCAAAGCAGATTGGAAATAAAGATTAGCCTCCTTCATATCACCTTGTCGAGAAGATATAACGCCTTTCAACATGGTCCCTTCAGCTTCTTTGCCGCTAGAGATCCATTCTTCTGCTAATTTTTCTGCTTTATCAAACTCTTTTGATACTAAGTAAGCTGTAGCCAAGCTATTTCCTGCAACAACAGAGTCTGGTTCATTTACAAAGGCACTCTCTAATGTTTTTAGTGCACTTTCCTTGTCACTTAAAGACAACTGAAGAAGACCTAAGTTCGATGTGACTTCACCAGTTTCTTTGGCCTTGTTAGCAAACCTCTCAGCAGAGTTTTTATCTCCCTGCCTAAGCATTTCTAGGCCTAAACTAGAAAATAGTTCTGCATCACCTTCTTGAGAATTACCGAAAGAAAGAGCTCTGTCAGCAAGACCATCAAAATCACCTTCTGACGCTTTTAGTCTAACGTAAAGCCTTTGTGCTGGGTGATCAGCCGGCAGTTTATCTATGACAAACTCTAAGTTATCCAATGCTTCTTTCGGCTTATTTAATTTGGCCGCACTATAAGAGGCAATTAACCTTGGTGCAACACCATTAGGGTTAGATACAATAGACAATGTTGCCGCACTCATTGCTTTTTCATATTCTTGTTCTTGGTAAAGAATTCTAGCATTGAGTTCATTTATCATTGCATGCTTAGGGAATGCTTTAATCAAAGTCTCTAATGACTCTTTGGCTAAATCATGCTGTCCATTTTCCACTAACAAGTGAACATACTGTAGTCGTCGCTGATTATCATTTGGGTTTAGCGTATGGTATTGCCCTAAAGAAGAAATAGCTTCTTTAATATCTCCTTTGTTCAAGGCGATATTAAACATTAATAACGATGATTCCGAGTCAAAAATACGCTCATTCGACAGGGATGGTGTTTTTACCACAATGTCATCAACTTTTCCGGCCGATAATAATTGGATTTGTTTTGCTAACGAGTAGTAATTTGAAGTTTTATTAATATTGGACAAAACTTCATTTATGCCCGCCTCGTCGTCAAGGCCCCACTTAGCAGCCGCTAAATAGTAATTTATTTCGTCCGGGTTAGAGTTGACGCTATCTCCAAACTCTTTAACAAGCGCTGTGTGAGCAGCACTACGATGAAGAACTCTTGCTTTCAATAACGCGATAGTTTCATCTAAAGCCGAATTGTTGTTACTACTTATTTTTTCCAATTCGATTAGTGCACCATCAAAATCTCTTAGCTCTAGCGCGACTTTGGCTAATCCAATTCTTGCTGGTACATAATTAGGATCTTTTTCTAATAATGATTTAAATTCAATATTTGCCGCCCTGAAATTATTATCGGCCAAAGCACTATTTCCTTTATTAAGAAGGGTTTCGGCGTCTTCATTTTTTCCACATCCAGAAAGAGCTGATACTGAAAGGGCAATTACTATTGCTAACGTTGTTTTTTTCATCTACTTTTACTCATTAATTGTAGTTAACCAAACTATTATTGTCTTCAGGGAGCGTCCCCATTTCGACTGAAATTTCATACGCATCATCATAACAAACTTGACCGTTTCTGTCGTGAACAGAAATTATTTTACAGAAAAACTCCAACAAACTCTCTTTATTGCCACTAAACACGACTAACCCATCTTCATCACTCTCATCATCTTGATTAGGGTAAGCTAAGGTAAACGATTCTTTTCCGTAGCGATCATAAGAACAAAAAAGTTCGAGGCCTTCTCGCAGCATTTCAGGTAGAAATGGAATTTTACTAAATGTTAGTAATATTATGTAATTAGAAGGAAATTGCTCCTTAAAAAAATTACTTACAGGGTAGTTCCCAGCTATATTAAAAACATCTGTCAGATTATCCAAAACGGGAACTGAAACTCTTCTAGTTAGAATAATTCCACCCGAATTTTCTTTGCTTGCTTCAACTTCCCAGATAGGGAAATCTCTACCTAAAGATTCCTCATAAAAAAAGGCAACATCTTTTACCCCTGTGTGATAGCTGATTGAAGAGATTACCTCAATAGAAGGGGAGCCAAGTTTGTTAAATTCTTCTTGCGAAACCAACTTCACACACTTATCTTCTTCGCTTGGCTTAGATAGGTTTATTATTGGTACCGGCATTATCTCGGCGTTTTCATTCCAAGATGAGATTGTGTTGTCAATATAAGAGTCTACACCTAACTTCATTGGTGCAGAAAGGGTGTCAACTTCCAAGATTGGTTGATATCTGAATCTATCGAAAACAGGAGGGATGGCTTTTTCTATATCAATAGGGAAGATGCCATCTTCTGACTCTATCTCAACAGATGAAAGTATGACATTTGGCATATCTGCATTATAGAATAAAGAGCTGAGTATTGATTCAATCTCGCCTATACTCTCTCTTTCAAACAAAATAACGGACGCTCTAAAGTAAAACTGTTCATTGTATATTTGAGACACCAAGTTGTCCGACACCTCTTTGTTTAAACCAGGTGCCTTTGCCCCGCAAATAAGATGTCCATCGGTCCATACCTTTTGCTCTTGAACCGATGTGAAAACTTTCAGTTTGTTTTTTTTGTTTTGTGAAAAAGGGTGGATACTCAGGATTATATCGTTGGCTAAATCTATTGAAACTGGACAGTCAGGAAATGTAGACATTAAATCCAACCAAGTTTTATTGAAAGATTTAGACAGGAGGCTCTGGGCCTTGCTGCTTGCACAAAAGAAACGTAAATGAACCCGATCGCAAGAGTACTGATACTCGTAGTTTATATTTTCCAACTCTTCAGTGCCAACCATAAATCACTCCTTGTTTAACTTTTGTCATTCTATCACATAAAATTAAAAAGTGTAAAATTCGTCATTCTTCATGAATATTTTTTATTTTTTTGTGTTATTATCCTTCCCGTTTTAAAAGGAAAGTTGGAAATCATGTATGAAAGCAGTTATCCCTGTTGCAGGACTTGGAACAAGAATGTTACCCGCAACAAAAGCAATACCTAAAGAAATGCTCCCCGTAGTAGATAAGCCATTAATCCAATGGGTTGTTAATGAAGTCGTACAGGCTGGTATCAAAGAAATTATTTTAGTTACTCATGCAAGTAAAAATTCAATCGAAAACCATTTTGACAAAAGCTTTGAGCTTGAGGCAACTCTAGAACAAAGAGTCAAACGCACACTGCTTGATGAAGTTCAGAATATCATCCCCGAAGGCGTTAGCATTCTTAGTGTTCGCCAAGGAGAGCCTAAAGGTCTTGGTCACGCCATTTCCAAAGCGAAACCTCTTATTGGAAATGAGCCTTTCGCCGTAATCCTTCCTGACGTTCTTGTTATTGATAAAAGAACATCAAGAGAAGAAAACTCTTACTTAAGAGAAATGGTGTTAGATTTTCAAAAAACCCAAAAAAGTCAAATTTTGGTTGAAGAGATGAGCGACGAACAACTTGAGTCTTACGGGGTTGTAAAAAGGCAAAACAATGGAGACATTGAGGAAATTGTCGAAAAACCTCCTAGAGGGCAAGCTCCTAGCAACCTAGCCGTTGTTGGTCGATACGTATTCAGTGAAGAGATTTGGCCATTATTAAACACGCCCGCTGATAAAAGCGGAGAAATTCAACTAACAGATGCAATTACAGCTCTGATTGAAAGTGGACATGATGTGCATGCTTTCACTAAAGGCGTTTCTCGAAGTTACGACTGCGGAAGTAAGGTTGGTTATTTGAAAGCCAACGTCGCTCTCGCTCTTGAAGATGAGAATATTGGCGATGAACTCGCTGAACACTTGAAAAATTTATTGAATCCACAAAAAGGAATTTAAGATGAAAGTATGTATTTTTGGCGCAGGCTATGTTGGCCTTGTACAAGGAGCTGTACTGGCTGAGGTTGGAAATGTAGTAACATGCGTCGACATCTCAGAAGAGAGAGTAGCTCAACTATCTAACGGTATCGTCCCCATCCATGAGCCTGGCCTTTCCGAGATCATCACCTCTTGCGTTTCGAACCAAACCCTGTCGTTCACAACGAATGCTTATGATGCCATCAATGATGCTGATGTTATTTTTATTGCTGTTGGAACTCCCCCAGACGAAGATGGATCTGCTGATCTTAAATATGTTTTAGGTGTAGCTAAAACCATTGGAGAGAGCGCCAAAAGCAATAAGGTTGTTGTCACGAAATCTACCGTTCCTGTTGGTACCGGAGCTCTCGTAGAAGAAAAACTACGTGAAACGGCCCTTGAAGGCGTCGATTTTGACGTTGTCTCTAACCCTGAATTTTTAAAGGAAGGGGCCGCAATTAACGATTGCAAATATCCTGATCGAATTATTATTGGCACCGATAGCCAAAAGGCCATTAATTTACTCACTGAGCTATACACTCCTTTCATGAGAAATCATGGAAAAATAATTACAATGGATCGACTTAGCTCTGAGCTTACTAAGTATGCAGCAAACGCTTTTCTTGCTACTAAAATAAGTTTCATGAACGAAATGTCAAATATCGCAGAACAAGTAGGGGCTGATGTGGAAAACGTCCGTATCGGTGTCGGGTCTGATCCGCGAATTGGTTCACACTTCATTTACCCTGGTTGCGGATATGGCGGATCTTGCTTCCCTAAAGACGTAAAGGCATTAATTCAAAGTAGCAACGAGCTTGGCTATGAACCTCAAATCCTACAGTCTGTAGAATCGGTTAATGATAGGCAGAAACACAAACTTTCTGGGTATATTGCGTCTCATTACAATGTGACAAAAACAAGCGACTCGCTTGAAAATAAAACATTTGCGCTTTGGGGCCTATCATTCAAGCCCAATACAGATGACATGCGAGAGGCACCTAGTCTTCATCTTATTGATGCTTTACTAAAATCCGGTGCTAAGTTTCGAGTATACGATCCCGAAGCAATGAGTGAGACGAAAAGAATTCTTAATCTCGCCTATAGCAACGAAATTTTGGAACGCATTGTTTTTTGTGACAGCCCCATGGAGTGTATTGAAGGAAGCGATGCTTTAGTTTTAAATACCGAATGGGAATGCTTCCGAAGCCCTGATTTTAATAAAATCAAAAACCTACTTTCTGATAGCGTCGTTTTTGATGGGCGAAATTTATATGACCCTAAAAAACTCGAAAGCTTAGGGTTTAGCTACTACGGTATTGGACGTGGTTTAAGCGTTAAGAAGTAAGCTATTTGCACAATAGAAAGCCCAGCGACGTTTCGCTGGGCTTTTCATTTCACTTAAACTATACTCTGAGTAAAACAATGTGTTTTCTAGCCAATTAATCACTCTCTATTCAAACAACGTATCTTCAGTTGCAGCTTCGCAACTTTCCGAACACCCATCCAAATCTTCATCTACTGGAATATTTTTGATCGGAATTAATTTAGCCATCCTCTCCAAATCCTCAACCGTCCTATTTTCCCTAAAGAATCGTCTTTCAGGGTAACCAGGTTGGTTATTTGTGTGCGGATGCTCTTTTTCCATTACCCTATTAAAATCATAGTATTCAGGGTGCTCAGTCATAATCATTAAGTGTTTTCTTTTTGACTTTTTCCAACATGTAACACAATTGCCTAAATGCTCTTCAAGATTAAGATCAAACTCCTGATTTTCCCAATAATCTAAAACAACCGGCTTTGTTGTACTGAAAAAATCTATCAAAGGATAGATAACCCTAAACTTTTTGCGTTTTTCCAGCGGCAAACAGCGGTCATCTTCATCCGCCCTAATCCCAATTGCATTCCAATACTTCTCACCAGTCTTTTTTTCCATATCTCTACGGTAAGACCCCATCACTGCTCCCTTTAACTCCCTCGTGCATATTTGAGGAGCAGCAGGACCTGGGATGCCATATTTAGCAATAACCTGAACAAAAGGTGCATCAGGAGTTATTTGGTCGCGACGAGTACACGTTTCGTAAGTAACGACACGATATCGAGTACCCTTTCCTTTTTCAGGATTAACTACGGCCTCTAACCAAACTACAACACCGCCCCATCGCTTATCGCATTTGTTAACAAACTCAATTGTTTCATCATGCTCCTGACCTGTATTAGCAAAGGTGATAACAAAGTTATATCTATCCGAATACTCTTTTATTAGCCTATCAACCATATAGGCAGATGTTCTCCCGCCACTAAAACTAATAAAAATAGTCTCTTTTTCGACTTTAATAGCGGGAGGCTTTTTAGGCCTGTATTTCTTCGGTTTTACATGTTTCAAAGGAGACACAACGACAGTTCTTTCTATCATTGTCTCTTTTTCTTCTTTAGAGGACATAACAAATCCTTTTGTTTATTTGATATATTAGATTTTATCACAAACTACAGATAGATAACCAAAAGGCTTATCATATAAGCTTCATTATGTTACTATTCAAAAAAAATAGAATTTTATTTTTATGACAGAAAAAGTTGCACCACGGTTTTTTGAAACCAATGATTACAAAACGCTGTACACAGAACAAAAAATAGCCCTTCATGCGGCTTTTTCAGGTATTAACATGCTAATAACTGGAGGCGGTGGCGTCGGTAAATCACATTGGATAAACATACTTTCAAGGTTATTACCTTCTGTCGTTATTACCGCATCAACTGGTTCTGCTGCAACTAAAATAGAAGGTATTACCTTAGATCGTCTTATGGGGTTTCCCGGATACTTTATCACCCCTGAAGAAGCCGCATTAACCAATCGACAATTAAGAGATAAGTTTCAAGAGGTAACAACAATACTTATTGACGAGGCGTCAATGTTAAGGATTGATAAGTTTGAGAACTTAAACACTCGATTGCAAAACATAAAGAAAAACAAAAAACCTTTCGGTGGACTTCAGATCATTCTTGTTGCTGACTTTTGTCAACTTCAGCCTGTTATAGGAAAGAACATCCAAGAAAAAAATGCCATTAACAAAAGGTATAGAGGTCGAATCTACGCATTCGAGAGTGATGTTTACAAAGAGGCAAACATAACCCCATTTGTGCTTACGAAATATCTTCGTCAAGACAATTTGGTTCAGCAAAAATTACTGAAGAAAATCAGGGTTGGTCACGACGTAGAAAGAGCCGTCAATGAAATAAATAAGTTGGCAAAAGGAACTCCTTCAATCGAGAGTACTTATCTTTGTGCAACTAACGCTCTTGCTGACAAGATAAATGAAGAGCGATATCAAGCAGTCAAAGGTCTAGAGCATTTCTTTCATGCCGAGAAAGAAGGGGATTACCCTACTGCTAACGTAAATAACACGATTAAGTTAAAAGTGGGTGTTCGTGTTATTATATGTGCAAACAAGCCTCGCTCTGGTTACCACAATGGTGATCAAGGTTTGGTTGCCAATATCCACAAGGATAGTATTGATGTTATCCTCGACAATGGAAATACAGTGAGTGTTACGAAGCACAAATGGAAAGAGTACGACATTAAGGCGCAACTAAACAGTAGCGGTGAGCGAGAAAGCATAGGTTCTTTTGAACAACTACCAGTCCGACTTGCTTACGCAATCACCATACACAAAAGTCAAGGGATGACACTTAAAAATGTTGTCATCGACCTATCTAGTCGATTTTTCGCCCCATTCATGGCTTATGTGGCATTGTCGCGAGTAGTCTCTTTTGAAAACTTACATTTGACCAGGGCGCTAAAACCGAGCGATATTAAAATTGACATTAGGGCTGTAAACTTCACTCGTGATGTTTCTCTTTTGGCCCTAAGCAGGCAAGAAGAATATATCGCTAAGTACGGCATTGCATCTTAAAAAGGTATTTTATGAAACCACAGAAACCAAACAATAAACTTTCCTTTGTCGCTCTTGATGTAACTTCGTGGGACGGTATGTGGATGAACCGCCAGCAGATAATGTCTAGGATAGGGAAAGAATACCCGGTAACATATTCAAATGGACCCCTATTCTCTTGGCATATAAAAAAGACCCCCTCTGTTTTTAGGTTGTTTGATAGAACTACAAGCAAAGACAATGTGTCTCTTTTTTTCCCATCATGTTTAACAACAAGAGTCCCTTCGTTCTCTCTAGTTGATGAATTTAATCGAAAAAACTTCGCTAAAAAAATCAATCTAAAGTGGGAAGATGGAAAACGAATACTATATGTATTTCATCCTTCTTTTGTTGATTATGTAAACGATGTGGATTATGACGTTCTTGTTTATCATTGCTATGATAATTATAGTAAGATGCACGGTAGCGACCCTTGGTTAAATAGACAAGAGGGAGAGATCTGCAAACTTGCTGATTTGGTTTTTGCATCATCAGAAAGTAACGTAGAAAGGCTTTCTAAGCTAACATCTCAACCGGAGCGCGTTCACTTCTTACCTAACGGAGTGGATTTATCTCTTTTTTCTAAATGGACTGTTAAAGAAAAAGAGTGCAAGCCTGAAAATTCAAGGTATAGAGCTGGTTATGTCGGCTCTATGAACGACAAATTTGACTTCAACCTAATGTTTAATCTAGCTAAATCAATGCCTGAAGTTGATTTTACTCTTGTTGGTAGAGCAAACAACTTAAGTAAGGGCGACTCAGTAGTTTTTGAGCAAATAAAGAAGTTGCCGAATGTTGAACTTAAAGGTTTATGTCCACGCGAGGACGTGCCTGAAATTCTGGCCAGTTTCGATGTCAACTTGTTCTTATATAAATCTGGTAGCTTTGCGGATGAGTGTTACCCACTAAAACTCCACGAAGCCTTCGCTATTGGTAACCCTATTGTTAGTACCCCAATAAAAAGCATAACTAAGTACCCTAATATAGTTAGCTTACCTAACACTGAAAGTGAATGGGTTTCTATGATCAAAGAGGAGCTTAAAAGCGACACTCGCGAGCGTAGAGAAGAGAGGATTAGGACAGCTCATTTTAATACATGGGATATTAGGGTGGCTGACATCCTGTGTAGACTAAATAAATTTTGATGTGAAGTTTAAATCTAAGATAATAAGCATGCTTTATCGAAAATCGTCGAGAACCCCCCGAGATCATATTGAAGCGATGTCGCTGGGTAGTTCACGTTACTAGTGTATGAAAAGCAACCACCAGAGAGAGTGCTGTAAAGCAAATTAGACACATTGTTTTAAGTGCCCTCTTTTTTGCTTCACAACCTCCGAGCAAACCCTCAATTTTCGTGTGTTTTTAGTTTGTTTTTTTGGTACATAATTTGCTTTGTAGGTAGTAACAAAACAACTCAAGGAAATCACTATGTTGAAGCGTACACTACTCGCCGCGAGTTTGCTTTTCGTTGGACAGGCAAGTGCTGCTCTCGTTGAAGCAGACTGGAAAACAGAAGGCGACAAGCTTGCTTTTTACGACACTGAGACTAACTTGTCTTATTTAGACCTTTCTCAGACATTAAATTTATCTATCGACGATGTTACTGCTGATTTGTCTACAACTTTCTCTGGTTGGCGCTTACCTACCGAGTCAGAGCTTGATGGGTTATTTGGCTCTTTGGTCGGTGATGCATCTGGAGAGCAAAGTATTGATGATTACGAAGGCGACATAACTACTTATACTAGCGTTGATGAGAATGCGGTCAAGCATTTCGCTAGTGTTAGTGGCGGATTCACTCAAGTTCGCACAGACAACTACGAGGGAGGGGCGTTTGTTAAGGTTCATCAGACATACGGCTTCTTTACTAACGATCAGGGCTACACATCTTTTTATGGTACATGGCTCAGTTATTGGAATGATGGGCAAGAAGAATTTTCCACAATGAAAGTTAAGTGGGATGCCCATCAGGAGTCACTAGGGTACGCTGAAAGTTACGCCAAAACAGAATGGCATGGTGTTTACCTCGTTCAAACAGGCTTGCCATCTTTGAACAGTGATTCACCAACTGGAGACGGTGAGACAGAAGAACCGATATCTGGTGGTGGTTATGACGATAATGGTGGCGTAAGTAATGGCGGCGGAGGCTCTACTGGTGGCGCTGGTGGTTCTGGCGGTTCTGGTGACATAGTTACTTCACCTGACGGTGAAGTAAGCGACGTCCCTGTAGGTCTCTTTGGGGCAGGGTTATTTGCATTTGCTCTCTTCAATCGAAGAAAGAATGTAAACCACTAAAAATCACGAGGTAAAAATGAAAAATATTTACTTAGGCTTATTCGCAACCTCTTTCCTTGCTTTATCTAGCCAGTCCAACGCTGAAATTACAGAAATCGACTGGCTAGTAGAAGGGGATAACCTCGCTTTCTACGACTCTATGTCAGGAAAGTCATTTTTGGATTTATCTCAAACTTCAGGTATGTCTATAGACGATGTCGTGTCACAACTAAGTACGACTTTCAATGGTTGGAAACTAGCCACTGAATCAGACTTAGATTCTCTCAATTATTCATTAACTGGCTCAGATGTTTTCACTAAGACCGTAAATGAATTTGGAACAGAAACAACATCCTTCTCCATTGAAAAAGTCCAGTACGATTACTTTTCTTTAATAAATGGAGGTGATCTCTTCGTTCAAGAGATGAATAAAGGGTATGACACCTACTCGAAAGAGAGACGCCTGTTTGGTTTTTTCATCAACGACCTTGGCGATCTTGCATACTACGGAACAGAATCCTTAGTCCTTGGCTCTAACGAAGGAGACTACAACACTGTAAAAGTCCGAGGCGTTAGTAACCCAGAACATCCCGAAACATATGCCTCAACACCATTTCACGGAGTTTACTTAGTTTTTGATGGTATTTATAATTTAAGTAGCTCAACAGAGGGAGGAAGCGTAGGAGGGGGATCTTCTAGTGGAGGAAGCTCAGGTTCAGGTTC
>CEPX01198000.1_pt1 | contig 17950 bp, 15 predicted proteins | sample 361361 | NCBI WGS metagenome assembly CEPX01 (sample SAMEA2619974, study PRJEB7988) | marine metagenome | biome: marine biome (ENVO:00000447); feature: mesopelagic zone (ENVO:00000213) & marine oxygen minimum zone (ENVO:01000065); material: "saline water (ENVO:00002010), including plankton...
TGAATTCAGAATGAAACCTCTCTGACACACCTTTTTTGCTCACTGAATGCGCGCTATGAGTATCTCTTCCTTTTCTGATATACCTTTACTATCCAAACAACTTAGACGCATTAGACAATGAATATCAAATCAATCATCGTTTTTGGAGTAGTATTATTCGCTGCCTCTCAGCTATTTGCTCAGTCTTCTATTGATGTATTACAAAAAAGCAATGCATCGTACCTTGAGGGAATGGAAAAGCAAGGGTATGAGTTTCGTTCTCAAATCGTAACAGAATTCAATGCAGAGAATGCAGAGCAAAATGTAAATATCCGCTTGAAGGAGGGCTTTACCTACCAGCTGGTAGCAATGGGTGATGCTGATGTTACGGTACTTGGAGTAGAAGTGAAGTCTTTCAAAAAATTGGGTTCAAGCAACCTGGAAAGTGAAAAGCCCGCAGACAATCAAGAGTATTTAACTTTTGTGCCCGAAAAGTCAGGAAAGTATAAAATCTCACTTAATGTGAAGGATTTTTCTTCAGCTGGAAAAGGTTTTGTAAGCTTCATGGTCTTAAGAAAGTAATAGAAACTATCTAAATAATTGAAAAGCCCTGATCATCTATTTGATCAGGGCTTTTTTATTGAATGCGTCATGTTTGTTAATGAGCTAGTGCCATTTCTGCCGGTACCAGCGCACGCTTCTGCAAGATGTTGACAATCATATCCGTAATTTCATCGATGCTGGTGGTCTCCATGTTATACGTCACGTCGTAAATACTTTCATTTAGTTTACGATCTACGAGGTGTTCTGCCCAGGCTTTTCTATCAGTATCCACTCGTTTTATTGCTTCTTCTGCCTCTGAGATAGAAACTCCTTTCACTTTAGCAATGACTTCAGCTCTGAATTGTACTGGAGCAGTCAGTTTGATGTGTAAGCTGTTCGGTAAGTTTTTAGTCACACCAACGCCGCCTCTACCGATGATTACCACGTTGCCTTTTTTGGCGTAGGTGCATATGATATCTTTTACTTTATCCAGAATCGTCTTATCTCTAATTCGATAATGATGATTGAACCCTGATAGTAAATCATTCACTATGTCAGAGTGATGTAATTGTATGCGGTGATCTACATCCGTTGCGCTAATGCCGAGTTCGGCCGCAGATTCGTCAAGGATTTCTTTGTCTATATATTTCCATGGATGAGATTTCAAACCTCCAGATCCCAGGTTGTTGAGTTTCTGGATAAGTAGTTTCACTACAGCTTCTTCATCACAGCCGTAATTGCGAGAAATTGTGATAACCGGTCCAGGGACTGACTGGTGAGCAAGAACTCGCTCACGCTCATCTAGATATGTTTTTAAATTAATCTTCATAATTAAAACTATTAGTGTTTAGAAATCATGAGACAGATCAATTTGATGGGTCTTATGCTTTCATAAATGTTATTGATCAATAGAGCACTCTATCTTTATTTTTTAGAGTCATTGATAGAATCTCAAATACATTTTACGATAGCACTCTGAATTTTTTCTGGATTTTTAGTTGATGGAGATATTTTTTCAACTGATCCAGAATTCTTTTGGATGAAATGGATAAAAAAAGGCCCACAATTGTGGGCCTTTAAGTACTAGAGAGAATAGACTAATTTCTTATTTATCTGGCTGAGGAGTCATTCTCAAATAAGGCTTGATCACTGTGTGCCCTTTCGGGAACTTGCCAGGGATATCCTCAGTCTTTACTGCAGGTGTGATGACCACATCTTGTCCCTGTACCCAGTCAGCAGGTGTTGCCACGCTGAAGTTAGCTGTCAATTGCAAAGAGTCAATTACTCTTAAGATTTCAGCAAAGTTTCTTCCTGTACTTGCAGGATAAGTGATGCTTGCTTTGATCTTCTTGTCAGGTCCTATAAAGAACACCGATCTAACGGTAGCTGTAGCAGATGCATTTGGGTGAATCATGTCATAGGCAGTTGCTACTACTTTGTCCGGATCAGCAATGATTGGGAAGTTTACTTCACAACCTTGCGTTTCATTGATGTCTTTGATCCATCCCTGATGTGATTCCAAATCATCTACGCTTACCGCCAATACTTTGGTGTTTCTTTTAGCAAAATCGGGTGCTAAATGCGCTGTTCTACCAAGTTCGGTTGTACAGACTGGAGTGTAATCTGCAGGGTGAGAGTATAATACGCCCCAGCTATCGCCGAGCCACTCGTGAAAATCTATTTTTCCTTCGGTAGTTTCTACCTGAAAGTTAGGAGCATCATCTCCGATTCGTAATGCCATAGTGTATTTAAATTATAATTAAAATCTCGAATTATCTGAATAGGTGTAACGGAACGGAATGGGGGCTAGTTCGCTAAATGATGAATATTTTTCAAGAGGAATGGAGTACGGTGGCTATAAAAAAGAAGGTGCTCAGGAGAACGTCTTTCTCTGAGCACCAAATCACCGCCAGTATGACTATGAACCATCCTAAAGACTCATCAACCGGTACAAAAATGAATGTTTTACAAGGTTGATTTCTACGTGATTTACTGAAAGTGCATTTAGGGAATCCCCGTAAAAAAGAAAAGCAGCCATCCGCATGTCGATGGAGACTATCTATCTAAAGGATAGTCTCAAAGTTGTAAAGAGACGTTAATTGCTTCTCCACATTATTAAAATGATTACGGATCTATCCAATAACGTATGAGGTAGTTACGCTAATTTAAGGATGGGCATTCGTTCATTTTAGCTTTTCCGGGCTAAAATTGGGTTTGCGAATAAAAGACTGTCTGAGCCTTGGTTATTAATTTTCAATCGCGCAGGAGTGAATTGGCGAGTTTCTTTTATTCACCAATTTTTGGATTGGAAAAGCGTTAATAAATGAACGCCGCCCTCGATTTTTGGCTTCCGTTTGCATCAAGGCAAATGGAAGGGCACGACGCCACATGGTCAGAATCTTCAATTACCCAATATGCATACTGTAACATCCACAGCTGTTTTTTGAAAGTTAAATTAGATTACTCTCGGGTTGATCGAAGAAAGTCCAGGCATTGGATTTCCTGTAAAAAAAGAAAAGCGCTCCAGGATGAACATCCTTAGAGCGCTTTCACACCGTCAACATATGATTTTTCAGGCTGCAATGATTTTAAAAGAAGTGGTGTGCCGAACCCGCCAAAATCCGACTACACCAAATCACCGCAACACAATTTACATTTATGCTTATCGTCTATAAGCTGTTGTATCTGATCAACGAGACATCTACTCGTTTAGTATCCTCGTTTGATAGTAGAACGGTAAAAAACTTATTACCCCTACCTTATTAATTACCTAAATTATGCTTTTGCATAATTTACCCTTCGGGCGGACGATCCCGACACTTTTGTCGGGATGTCAGGGTAACCCTGACAAAAATTTTCAATGAAATTTTTCGTCATTATGCGATTAAGAGATCCTTTTTATATTGGAAGTTTAATCGCATAAAGTGGGTTATTTTTTGAAAGGGTCAGACCATTGTTCGGCAGTGTAAACATTTGTTCCCGATAAGGTCTTGATGAATGCGCCTAATGCTGCTATTTCTTCATCAGTCAAGTTCAATTGCTGAGGGATGCCATTGGCCATAAGGCGTCTATCCAGGTTGTTGTTATCACTGGATAATTCAATTTCATTGTAGTGAGCAATTACTTCTTCTAAACTCATATCACCGGTGTGCATGAGTGGTCCATTTAGTTTTCCGGTATCATTGAAAATGTCTCGGAGAGTTGGTGCTCTGGTTACATCCGTATCAATATCCCCTGTAATTGAATGTATCACGCCATTATTTCTGGTATCAGGATCAATATCAAACTCTGGTGCTCTATGGCATCCGTCACATCCTGCTCCACCTCCAATACGAACACCATTGAGATCAAAATCCGGCCTGGCGGTGAATAATTGTTTGCCCATATTTTCTTCTTCCGTAAAGTTGGGAAAGGCTTGATTGTTTGTGTTGACCTGAGCTCTTCCTACATCATACTTACTGTCAAATGACTGAATGCTACGAATAAACTGAGCGAGTGCTAGTTGGATTCGCTCTTCAGTGATTTCCGAGTCACCATAGACCAATTTGAAAAGCTCTTGATAATGTTCTATTGCTGCTAGTTTCTCTATTAATCCTTCAAAATCCTCATTTCCATCTTCTCCACTAAAGCCCATTTCTGTATGATCTTGTATGGGTTGAGTAGTTTGTGCTTCAAGGCTCAAAGCTCTTTCATCCCAGAAGAAATTTTCCTCATCAGCAAATCGAGAGTTAACTAAGCGCATGGAGTGTCTTCCAGTAGAACCATTTACACCACCGGATGCTTGCAAGCCGTCGCTAAAGGCAAACGACTGTTGATGACACGAAGCACAGGCCACAGAATTATCAATAGAAAGCTTCACATCATAGAATAATACTCTTCCCAGCGTAGCGCCTTCATTGCTAATGCCATTGCTGCCAGTATTGTCTTTATTGACGTATGATGGGATTGTTTGACCTTCATAGTTGAATAGATTTTCCAGATCAATGTTGTCACCAAAGGATGCTGCGATGACCTCTGCATTCACTCCTGTGTCAGTAACCAGTTCATCGTTAGATTGGTCTGCACAACTGAAAGCAAATAGTGTAGTGATTATTAATAGTTGATTTCTCATTCATATGGGGGTTTGCATTTAAACGAGAAATAATGCTCGAACCCTACCTTAATAGAGAATTGTTTGAAGAAATGCAGCTTATGAGGTCCTGACTCCAATCATCACTCCAGTGGACCAACCTGTCATATGAGTGAAGGTGAAGTTTGATAAACTTTTTAGATGGGTGATGAGGTTTGCGGCTTTTTGGGCATGTCCTTCAGGCCAGTTAGGTTGCTCATCCAGATCGTCTATGATATAGAATCCACCTACTTTAACCATGCTCAAAACCTCATCGAGGTGATTGTATTTTCCTGGCCAGGTGTCTGCAAAGATCAAGTCAAACTGTTGGTCTTTATGTTCGTCTATCCATGACTCTCCATCGGTGCATTGGATAGTCACATGATCGTTGTTTGGATAGAATGATTTAACGATTGTTGTTAATTCCTCATTATTATCAAGACTAACTAATGAAGATTTGGAATCCATGCCGTCTGCAAGCCAGGTAAAGGATAACCCAATTCCAGTTCCAAGTTCCAGGAATTGGCCTCCAGGTTTGGAGGCAATCAGTGTTCTTAACAAATAGCCAATTGCTCTGTCAGAGGGTTGTTTAAAGCCAACTTCCTGGCATTTCTCTTCCAGAGCAACTAGGTGTTTCGGTAAAGTCTGATCAGACATTAGCCTAATAAAAATGCTTTGAATTCGTCGTAGCTGTTTCCAATTTTAGTCGCTACTTTTTCTTTGGTCATCAAGTCAGATACAAAGTCTGGAAGATCCATCTTTTGATCCAATGCTTGCTCTACAGTAGATAAGAACTTACTGTAGTGAGCTGTTTCCAAGAAAACGCCAGTTTCTTTCTTTTCTAGTTTTTCCTTCAAAGCCTGATAGCCAATAGCACCATGAGGATCCAGGATGTATTGATTGCTAGCATAGCAAGATTTCATCACGTCCAAAGTCTGTTGGTCGTTTAAGGTGAATCCTTGAGTATGCTTGATGATGTCTTTGAAATTTTGTTCGTGAAGCTCCAGCATTCTTGGATGATTGCTAGGATCACTTACATCCATGGCATTGGACAAAGTTGGTACCGTAGGTTTTACCTCATAGTTACCATCTTTCAAATACCTTGGTACGGTATCATTTGCATTGGATGCTGCAATGAATCGGTGAATGTCCAATCCCATTTTCTTTGCTAGCATACCCGCAGTGATATTGCCATAGTTTCCAGAAGGAACAGCCACTACGAGTTTCTTAGCATCTTTTAGCTGCTTATATGCTTCAAAGAAGTAGATAGATTGTGGCAACCAACGAGCAATGTTGATGGAGTTGGCTGAGCTCAAGTTTAGTTTGGAATTGATGTCAGCATCCAGAAATGCTTGTTTCACCATTGCTTGACAAGCATCAAAATCTCCTTCTACTTCCAAAGCAGTGATATTGCCTCCAAGAGTTGTCAATTGCTTTTCTTGAAGATCACTCACTTTGCCGGAAGGGTAGAGGATCACTACATTCACCCCAGGGACATTGTGAAATCCTGAAGCTACTGCTCCACCAGTATCACCTGATGTAGCTACCAAAATGGTAACTTCTTTATTTTCGGTTTCATTAAAGTATCCCAGGCATCTAGCTAGAAATCTCGCTCCAACATCTTTGAAAGCATACGTTGGTCCATGGAATAATTCCAAAGTATGAATATTCTTCTCAACCTCTTTTACAGGAATTTCAAAATCCAGAGCTTCATGAAGTATTTCATTCAGCTTTTGTTCAGGAATATCTTCTTTAGTGAATTGTCTCAAAACTTCCATTCCAATCTCGGGAAGAGAATAGTAGTCGAGGGTTTCAAGGAATAGATAATCCAATTCTGGCACTTCCTCTGGGAAGTAAAGTCCTTTATCAGTTGGTAAACTCTTGATCACTGCTTCTCTGAATGAAACAGCTTCTGATTGTTTATTAGTTGAATAGAATTTCATATAGCTATAGACTGTCGATTAGATAACCTGACAGCCGTTAGGATTAATTCGTGATAAATTAAGCAAGACACGAAGGTCAGCTTTTTGATAGATTTTTTCTACTTCAGTCATGCAAGCTTTTGCGGCATCAGCACTTCTGAATAGAGCAAACATGCTTGGTCCTGATCCTGAGATATTGAAGCCAACTGCTCCATGATCCAAAGCATATTGTTTCACCTGACCATAGTGCGGAATCAATTTCTTTCTTACTGGTTCGGCAATTCGATCAGTAATCGCGTGACGCATTAGTTTATAGTCCTCAGCATGCATGGCATGGATCAAAGCACCCACATTTCCCCATTGCTCTCGAGCATCTTTCACAGAAAGCTCTTTAGGAACTAATCCTTTGGCTTCAGAGGTCTTCACCTCAACGTCTGGGAAGATGATGAGTACTCTTAAGTCTTCAGGAGTTGGAATTCGGAATAGCTCCAAAGGTTCATAACTTCTTACTGCTTGAAAACCTCCCAATAGGGAAGGAGCTACATTGTCTGCATGGATCATTCCGGAGGCCAAAGCTTCACCTTCAAGGGCGAACTCCAATAATTCTTCATCTCTATATGGATTGCCTAATAATTTATTGGCCGCATATACAGCTCCAGAAGCACTCGACGCACTACTTCCAAGTCCACTTCCAGGCTTGAAAAGCTTCTTGATGTGCACATCAAAACCTTGCTCACTTTCCAAACTGTCCAACAATGCTTTGATTGCTACAGTGGCAACGTTTTTCTCTGGGTTTGTCGGTAATTCAGCGCCTTCACTTTTCAGAATTTTTAGCTTGCTGTCATTCCTTTTGGTTAAAGTAATGATGTCACCAAGATGCTCAATAGCGAAGCCAAATGTATCGTATCCCGGTCCCACATTCGCAACAGAAGCCGGTGCAAAAACCTGTACTTTATCCATTTAGATATCTGTTTGAGAAAGTCTTAAAACATCTGCAAATATTCCTGAAGCGGTAACTTCAGCACCAGCACCAGCACCTTTGATCACCATCGGATGATCGTTGTATCTGTTGGTGTAGAACAACACGATGTTGTCTTTTCCTTCCAGGTTGTAGAATGGATGTGTTGAGTCAACTGCCTCCAGTCCTACAGAGCCATGTCCATTTTTATATTTTGCAACTACTTTGAGTCTGGACCCATTTGCTTTAGCATCCTCATACAATTTCTTGAAATGAGCTTCTTCAGCTTCTACTTTCGCATAGAAATCTTCAATGGTTGTGCTTTCCATACAGCTTTGTGGTAAGAATGAGTTCAACTCAATATCATCATACTCACAAGTGTAGCCACTCTCTCTTATTAGGATCAAGATTTTACGTTTCACATCAGATCCGAATAGGTCCAGACGTGGGTCTGGCTCAGTGAATCCAAGTTCTTTCGCTTTCTTGATCACGTCTACAAACTTGGTAGTGCCATTGTATTCATTGAAAAGGAAAACCAATGTTCCTGATAATACCGCTTCAATTTGATGAACCTGATCACCACTTCTTACCAGATCGTTCAACGTAGAAAGTACTGGTAATCCAGCGCATACGTTGGTTTCAAATAAGAATCGGCTACCAAATTTCTTGCTCATTGACTTCAGGTTCAGGTAATCTACCTGAGGTCCTGTAGCAGCAATTTTGTTTGGTGTTACTACCGATATACTCTTCTTCAGTATTTCTGGATACAATGCAGCGATTTCATCAGAAGCTGTGATATCTATGAAAATACTATTGCGAAGGTTCATCTCGTACATATGACGTAAGAAATCCTTCTTGTCAAATTTGGCTCCGTTCGCTAAAGTTGATTCCCATTTAGAAAGTGGCGTGCCATCCTTCTCGAAAATCATCTTTTTGGAATTGGCCATACCGATGATCTTGATATTCAACTGGTGGTTTTTTTTCAGGTAAGTGAACTGCTGCACCAATTGATTGATAAATGCTTTACCAACATTACCTGTTCCAATGATGAATAGGTTAATGCGTTTAGTAGCGTAAAGGAAGAAGCTTTCGTGAAGCACGTTTAGTGCTTTACTCAAATCATCTTTAGAGATTACCGCCGAGATGTTTCTTTCTGAAGATCCTTGAGCTATTGCTTTGATGCTGACACCATTTTTACCCAGTACGTTAAACATCTGACCACTAACACCCACCTGATCGCGCATGTTGTTACCCACCAATGCGATGATAGACAAATTCTTCTCTACCAGAATTGGATCTATATGGTTACTTGCTATTTGCTCAGTAAACTCTTCTTTTAATGCTTTTAATGCTGGAGTGGCATCCTTTGCATCGATACCAACAGTAATCGAGTGCTCTGAAGATGCTTGTGTGATCAAGATCACATTCACTTTAGCAGTTGACAAAGCTCTGAAGAAACGGTAGGAGAACTTCGGTATACCTACCATTCCGCTACCGCTCAATGTTACCAATGCAATGTCTTTGATACTGGATATACCACGTATCAATTGCTTATTATCATCCCATTCCTTCGTGATCAGAGTTCCTTTCTGATCTGGTTTGAAAGTATTCTTGATAGTCATTGGAATTCCTTTTTCCAATGCTGGCTGGATACTAGGAGGGTAAATTACTTTCGCTCCAAAGTGTGACAACTCCAATGCCTCTTCATACGATACGTGTTCGATGAAATTAGCACGCTTTACCATTCTAGGGTCAGCAGTCATCAAACCATCCACATCTGTCCAAACTTCAAAATGGTCCGCGACTAAAACTCCCGCAAGAATAGCTGCTGTATAGTCAGAACCACCTCTACCAAGGGTAGTTGTTTGGTTGTCTTCGGTTGAAGAGATAAAGCCAGGGAAAAGGCTCACTTTAGTGAAAGAAGCCTCAGCTTCTTTAATTTTTTGTGTCGTCAATTTGAAGTTCACATTGGCATGTCCAAAGTGATCATCTGTTTTGATGTATTGACGGCTATCGAACAATGTAATGTCTATTCCTTCTGTTCGGAAGAATTCGGAAATAATTAATGATGAAAGACGCTCACCGATACTCAAGATGTAATCGGAGCTACGTGTGGTTAATTCGCGAAGTAAGAAAACTCCTTTACAGATGTCTTCAAACTCCTCAATAATCTTATAAAACTTGTCGTCAGGCTTGTTTTCAATCAAGTTGTAATAAAGTTGCTCGTGTTGCACTTTTACTACCTCGAAGTGCGAAATGTACACTTTGTCTCCAGAGGCAGCTACTTCACCAATTTTTACCAATTGGTCTGTTACTCCACCTACAGCGGATGTAACCAATACTACCTGATCTACTTGAGACTGAACAATTTTCGCTACTTGTCTGATAGCTTCTTCACTACCAACAGACGTTCCTCCAAATTTTAATACTTTCATCGCTTATTTTTTCGCGTGGTTAGATTTTAGGCTTCCGAACTGCAAACCTACTTTTATTGTCCTTAAAAATCTGATTCGTTAGATGATGTAACCAAAAAGGTCGGGTTTTTCATTGAGGTATTCCCCTAAAAAGTTCCTCTCTTTCATCCTCGTGAGTAGGGGCTTGAAGTCTTCTTTCGACTTGAGCTCGATCCCAATTAGTGCAGGGCCCTGTTCGCGAGACGTTTTTTTGGTGTACTCAAAGTGTACGATATCATCATCGGGTCCCAGTACTTCGGCTACAAACTCCTTTAGAGCACCGGCACGCTGAGGGAAACGGATAATGAAGTAATGCATGAGTTCTTCATACAATAGAGAACGTTCTCTAATTTCTTCAGTTCGGGTAATGTCGTTGTTGCTACCAGATAGGATACATACTACGTTTTTGCCTTTTATTTGATCTTTGTATTGATCCAAAACGGCAACGGATAGTGCTCCAGCTGGCTCCAGAACAATTCCGCTTTCATTGTACATGCTGATGAGTGACGAGCATAATTTGCCTTCGTCTACTAATGCTACTTCGTCAAGGTTTTCTTTGCACAGAGGGAAAGTCGTATCACCCACTTTTTTGACTGCAGCTCCATCCACAAACTTGTCAATTTTTTCAAGAGTCACCACTTTGTTTTGTTGGAATGACTCATACATCGCTGGAGCTCCTGCTGGCTCTACACCGATGATTTTTGTTTTTGGACTTAGAAGTTTCATTACACTAGATACTCCCGCAGATAATCCACCGCCACCAACAGGTAGGAATAAATAATCTATGGTGAATTCAGCATCCTTGAAAAGCTCTAGTCCAACAGTTGCTTGTCCTTCTATGACTTTAGGATCGTCAAATGGATGAACAAACGTGCTGTTGTTGGCATCACGGTATTCCATAGCCGCTTGATAGGCGTCATCAAATGTGTCGCCTTTCAGAACTACTTCTACCTGGTCTTTGCCAAACATCTTTACTTGCTGTACCTTTTGCTTGGGAGTAGGCGCTGGCATGAAGATCACACCTTTTACTCCTAATTTGAAGCAAGAAAATGCCACACCTTGTGCGTGATTTCCTGCACTGGCACATACCACACCTTTTGAAAGTTCTTCCTCGGTAAGACTGGTAATCTTGTTGTAAGCACCACGAATTTTGTATGAACGCACAATTTGGGTGTCTTCACGCTTTAGGTGAATGGACGCGCCGTATCGTTCACTCAAGTTGAAACTGTACTGAAGTGGTGTTTGATAGATTACCTTGCTCAGGTTGTTATGAGCTTTTTTGACGTCTTCTATCTCTGGACGAAATGTGGTTTGAACTGCCATCGGTTAATTAGGGAATTGACAATGTAAAATGGAGAATGATTTTTCAATTATTCATTCTCCATTATCAATTGTATAATTAGTTGTTTTCTGGTCTAAGCTTTCTCACAGCTTTACCTGCTTGCCACATTTCAGACTCTTCAAGCTCTTTCAATTCAGCTTCAAGTTTCTCTCTGTAGTCAGGTTGTGAGTTAGAGTCGATAGACTTCTGAGCTTCCACACCGTCGATCACCGACTTGTATAGTTGAGCGAATACAGGCTTAGTAGCTTCATAGAATGGCCCCATCCAATCCAATGCACCTCTTTGTGCAGTAGTAGAACAGTTTGCGTACATCCAGTCCATGCCATTTTCAGCGATCAATGGATATAATGACTGAGTAGCTTCTTCCACTGTTTCGTTGAATGCTTCTGATGGAGAGTGACCATTTTCTCTCAATACTTCATACTGAGCTCTGAATAGACCCTGGATAGCACCCATCAACGTACCACGCTCACCTGTAAGGTCAGAAGATACTTCTTTGTAGAAGTTGGTTTCGAATAAGTAACCTGATCCCACAGCAATACCTAAGGCAACAACTCTGTCACGAGCTTTACCGGTAGCATCTTGATGAATAGCGAAACTTGAGTTCAATCCTTTGCCTTCTACGAACAATCTTCTAAGAGATGTTCCAGAACCTTTAGGAGCAACAAGGATTACGTCCACATCTTCTGGTGGTACGATACCAGTTTTCTCTTTGTAAGTAACACCGAATCCGTGAGAGAAGTAAAGTGCTTTTCCTGCAGTTAGGTGTTTTTTTACTGTTGGCCAAAGAGCAATCTGACCAGCGTCTGATAGAAGGAATTGAAGAATAGTACCTTTTTCACAAGCCTCTTCCAATTCGAAAAGTGTCTCACCTGGTACCCATCCGTCAGCAACGGCTTTGTCCCAAGTTTTTGATCCTTTTCTTTGTCCAACGATTACGTTGATGCCATTGTCTTTTAGGTTAAGTGCCTGACCTGGGCCTTGCACACCATATCCAAGAACGGCTACAGTCTCGCCCGCAAGGACTTCCTGTGCTTTTGATAAAGGAAACTCTTCTCTGGTTACTACTTCCTCTTCTACGCCTCCAAAATTGATTTTTGCCATTGTTTTAATTGGTTTGAAAAAATGTATTTAGAATTCTTTTATGCTTAATAAATTAGACTCAGCGTCCTCCAATTGTTTGATGAAAGCCTCTGTCTTACGTTTTGATTTAGATATTGCGACCCTACCTGATCTGACAAATTCCAGTAAGCCATGTGGCTCGAGTTTTTTGTACAGATCATGTGTTTCTTCCTTATGGCCGGTCTTTTCAATGATGATATGATCCTTTTCTATCACTAGTATTCTAGCTCCATTATTACGAACCAAATCTTCGATTTTACTGCCATTTAGAAATACCTGAGTAGGCACTTTGTATAAAGCAATTTCCTGATAGTAAATGTCACTTTCGTCATAGACAAATGCTCCAAGTACATCTATTAGCTTTCTTATTTGCTTCACAACCTTCTCAATTCGCTCTCTCGTACTTGTAAGCACGATGGTAAATCTGGAAACACCAGGAACCTCAGTTGTAGAGACATTTAAGCTCGTGATGTTGATCTTTCTTCTAGTGAAGATGATCGTGATGTGATTGAGTAAACCTGCTTTATCTTCAGTTAATACCGATAGGGTAAATTCCTTTTCTACCTGATCGGAAGTGTCTTCGCTATATAATGATTTCGTCATCAGTTCTTTCGGTTTAAGGTTCCAATCGGATGTTAGATACAGACTCCCCAGTAGGTACCATTGGGAATACGTTTTCTTCTTTTTCTACCAGTACTTCCAATAAGGCAGGGCCATCGCTGTTTAACCAGCTATCTACTGCAGACTCCAAATCTGTTCTTTCAGATACTTTGTTGGTTGCAATACCATACCCTTCCGCTATTTTCTGGAAGTTCGGGTTGGTCAACTCAGTGAAACTGTAGCGACGATCATGGAAAAGTTGTTGCCACTGTCTTACCATACCTAAGAAGTTGTTGTTCAGAACCAAAATCTTCACATCGATATTGCTTTGGAAAATGGTGCCAAGTTCCTGTATAGTCATTTGGAAACCTCCATCACCAATTACAGAAACTACTGTTTTGTCTGGTCTTCCCATTTTAGCTCCCATCGCTGCTGGAAGTGAGAATCCCATCGTGCCAAGTCCACCTGATGTTACGTTGGCATCAGTGTCTTCAAACTCATAGTATCTGGATGCAATCATCTGGTGCTGTCCGACATCTGTAACTAGGATTGCTTTTCCTTCTGTCTTATCAGAGATCATTCGGATGACTTCCGCCATTCTGATTTCACCTTCAGTTGGATATTTCTCGGGCTGAATGACCTTTTCGTCTTCTATCTTATCCAGGTCTCTAAATTCCTGAACCCACTCTTTATGACTGTTTTCAGAAGTTTGCTTGATCAATGAACGCAAAGCTTGTTTCGCATCCGCATTGATGGCCACTTCAGTTTTTACGTTTTTGTCAATCTCTGCAGGATCAATCTCAATGTGAATCACCTTCGCTTGCTTCGCATAGCGTTTCAAGTCACCAGTCACCCGGTCATCGAAACGCATGCCGATCGCAATCAATACGTCACATTCGTTGGTTTTCACATTTGGGGCATAGTTTCCATGCATTCCCAGATAACCAACATATAGTGGATGGCTTACTGGTACCGCTGAAAGTCCCATAAGCGTAGACGCCATTGGTATTCCTGCTTTTTCAGCAAAGTCAATCAATTCTTTTTGTGCTCCCGAAAGCAATACACCATGACCAACCAGGATGAAAGGCTTTTTCGACTCGTTGATTAGCTTAGCGGCTGCAGCAACTTTGTCTTCTTCCAATTCTGGATACGGATGATAGCTTCGGATCTTTGTACACTTTTCGTAAGTGTACTCAAACTGCTGCAACTGAGCATCTTTAGTGATGTCTATCAATACCGGTCCAGGTCTTCCAGATTTAGCAATGTAGAATGCTCTAGCCATTGCTTCCGGGATCTCTTCCGCTCTGGTTACCTGATAGTTCCATTTGGTTACCGGCATAGAGATGCCTACCACGTCCGTTTCCTGAAATGCATCTGTTCCCAATAGGTGAGAAGCTACCTGTCCAGTTACTGCCACCATAGGAGTGGAGTCGATCTGAGCATCAGCTAGTCCTGTGATTAAGTTTGTGGCTCCTGGGCCTGACGTTGCGAAACAGACACCTGTACGACCAGTGACTCGTGCGTATCCTTGAGCGGCATGCGCAGCACCTTGCTCATGTCTTGTAAGGATATGCTCTAACTTGTCAGTGTAGCCATATAGTGCATCGTAGATCGGCATGATTGCGCCGCCAGGATACCCGAATATGACGTCTACACCTTCCTCGATTAAGCATAGTAATAACGCCTCGGCTCCCGATACCTTGATCGTGGCCTCTTTTGGCTTCTTTGCTACCTCTAGCGTGGATGTATTCATATTCTTATTCATCTGTTACGCAGCCTTCGGAGGCTGATTTTACGGAGTTGATGTACTTCTTTAATATACCTTTTTTGGCTTTGTAAGCGGGTTGCACCCAGTTCTTACGTCGCTCTTCCATTTCTTCATCATGGATCAGAACTTCCAGCTTATTATTGATTGCATCTATTCTGATGATGTCTCCATTTTTGATCAATCCAAGGGGGCCACCTTCTTGTGCTTCCGGTGTGATGTGTCCTACTACGAATCCATGAGATCCACCAGAGAAACGACCGTCAGTGATCAACGCCACATCTTTACCAAGTCCAGCACCCATTACAGCACCTGTTGGTTTTAGCATTTCTGGCATTCCCGGAGCTCCTTTTGGACCAGATTGGCGAATGACTATTACTTCACCTTTTTGAACTTCTTTGCCTATTCCATCAATGGCGGAGAACTCGTCTTCATAAATTCTCGCCGGACCTTCGAATACTTCACCTTCTTTACCTGTTATTTTCGCTACTGCGCCTTCTGGAGCAAGGTTTCCATAAAGCACCTGCAAGTGACCTGTTTTTTTGATCGGTGTATCAAAGGAATAGATCATTCCTTTGTCATCAGTCAAGTCTGGAACAGCCTCCAGATTTTCGGCGATTGTTTTTCCTGTTACGGTCATACAGTCGCCGTGCAGGTAGCCATTGTTGAGCATCAGCTTCAATACACCAGGAACTCCACCAATTTTGTGAAGGTCTTCCATGAGGTATTTACCTGAAGGCTTCAAGTCTGCTAAGAATGGCGTCTTGTCACTGATTCGTTGGAAATCATCCAGTGTGATGTCTACATCAGCGGCTTTCGCCATCGCAATTAAGTGGAGTACTGCGTTGGTCGATCCTCCTAAGATCATTACTGTAGAAATCGCATTTTCGAACGACTTCTTCGTCATGATATCACTAGGAAGGATGTTTTTCTCCATCAGATTTCTGATAGCAGCACCCACCGTTTGAATTTCTTGTTGTTTCGGATCGCCCTCAGCAGGGTTTGACGAACTGAACGGTAAGCTCATGCCCATTGCTTCGATTGCAGAAGCCATGGTGTTGGCTGTGTACATACCTCCACAAGCACCTGGACCAGGAATTGAGTTCTTGATGATGCCTTTGTAGTCTTCATCTGAGATGTTGCCGCCAAGCTTTGCACCATACGCTTCAAAAGCAGAAACGATGTTCAGATCTTCCCCTTTCCATTTTCCTGGCTTTACAGTTCCTCCATATACCATGATGGATGGTCTGTTGAGGCGAGCCATTCCCATGATGGATCCAGGCATGTTTTTGTCACACCCCACTACTGCTACGATCGCATCATAAAACTGTGCCTGAGCAACTGTCTCAATGGAGTCTGCAATGATGTCTCTCGAGATCAGAGAGTATTTCATTCCAATGGTGCCATTGGACATTCCATCACTTACCCCAATGGTGTGATAGATTAATCCAACCAGATCAGATTCTTTGACACTTTTCTTAACCTGATGCGATAATATATTAAGGTGCATGTTGCACGGGTTTCCTTCAAATCCTGTGCTGACAATTCCTACTTGTGCTTTTTTAAGGTCTTCCTCAGTAAGTCCTAATGCATAGAGCTGGGCCAATGATCCAGCCTGACTTTCATCCTGAGTGATTGTTTTACTGTGCTTATTCAGTTCGTTCGCCATCTTATACTATAGTGAGTCCGCGGTACTCGTCAAACATTACTTTTTGCTGGTAGACTTCCAGGAGATTATGTCCTATGGAGTCGTCCCATTTCTTCTTGAATTTTTCTCCGTTTACTGAGCTGATGTGTGTGATTTCGGTGGCTGTTCCACAGAAAAACGCATGATCGGCTTTGTAAAACTCTTCTGGGGTAATGTCTTTTTCGGTCACTTTCACTCCAAGTTCCTCACAGATTTCCATGATGGTACTGCGGGTGATCCCTGGTAAGATATTGCCGAGTTTTGGGGTAAATAACTCACCGTCTTTTTCATAGAAAATGTTGCTACCGGGACCTTCGGAGATTTGTCCGTCATGATCCAAAAGGATGGCTTCATCAAACCCTAGTTTTTTTGCTTCAGCAGAAGCTAAGGTGTTAGCTGAATAGTTTCCTATGATTTTAGCTTCTACCGGAGTAGACTTAGGGCTAGGCTTTAGGTAAGAAGAAATCATGGTGTTGAGGGGTTCGAAACCAGGATACTTCGCCCATTTCCATGCCGTCATGAAAAAGTGAGTTTCTTTAGCGGGAGCTAAAATCATATTAGGTCCAGCAAACACCAATGGTCTGATGTAGGCATTGGTCAAATTATTTCTATCGATCAGTTCGTAAGCAATCTTGGTCAGGTCTTCAACTGAATAGGGTACTTTCAGGAAAACTTTTTCCGCAGAATCTTTTAGGCGTTGGAAATGAACATGGGGCTTGAAAATGTTAAATCCATTGCCATTGTTATAGGAACGTAAGCCATCAAAGACTCCGGTACCATAATGGAGTGTCTGTGCAAAAAGGCTCGCTTTCGCGTCCTTTGCCTTGATCCACTCTCCATCCAAGAAAACCTCTGTGCGATCGTCGTAGTACATAAATTCAATTTGGGTTAAAAAAAAGCGCCATCCTGTTTGGAATGGCGCTTATAGTTTCTTTTCTATTTTAAGCTAAATACAGCCATTCCCTTCTCCTGTCATGCTAATGACTAGAATAATAATTGGTGTAATGACAATATTTACAAGGATTCTTTTCATTTGTGATTCAAAGCTAATAGATAACCCCTCAAAAGAACAACTAACATCTGTTAAATTTTAACAATAATGGTAATTATTACGATTTGTAAGACTATTGAAGATGAATAATTGTAATAATATGTGGATTTTAAATCGTTTGCTGCTTTTTTTAATTACGATGGCTAAGGTTTGTAGGGTTCTTGTCATAAGGATTTTCATTTGAAAACGAATTGTCATTCCCCGAATCACTTGTACTTGCCATAATTCTCAAGAGATAATTCTTATGTGATTATAGGGGAATCTCACTTAGAGGATTCTTACTATATCATGTGATTCCTGCATGCGGAGGAATGACAATTGTTTTAAGGTATCGTCATTCCCCGAATCCTGGAAGGGCTTTTTATTTTTTCAATTTGTCTCGTCCTGAAATAGCGTTACACAAAAATTGACGTTATGAAA
>CEPX01195635.1_pt1 | contig 17947 bp, 23 predicted proteins | sample 361361 | NCBI WGS metagenome assembly CEPX01 (sample SAMEA2619974, study PRJEB7988) | marine metagenome | biome: marine biome (ENVO:00000447); feature: mesopelagic zone (ENVO:00000213) & marine oxygen minimum zone (ENVO:01000065); material: "saline water (ENVO:00002010), including plankton...
CTCAATCCCCTCAATATATTCCAAAACAATAACTTTCTCAGTAGAAAATTTATCATAAACTTTTGGAATAATTACATGATTATCTTTAGCAAAATTATTATGAAATCTTTTTGTATTTCTAGCTTCTAATTTAAAATCAAGCTCTTTCTCTGTCCAATTTTTAAATTCCTTAACTAAATTAACTGGATTATATTTTCTAAATTTAGGAAAATGGTTCTCAAAAAGCTTTGCAATATACTCCATAATATCAATATCAGTCTCCATTAACTTCTTGATATTTGGCCTCTGAACTTTAACAACAACCTTATCTCCATTCTTTAAAACTGCCCTATGTATTTGACTTATAGAAGCAGAAGCTATTGGTTTTTTATCAAAACTCTTAAACACCTGACTTAAAGGTTTACCCAACTCTTTTTCAATAATATCTTTAACAACATTATATGATATCGGATTAACTCTATCCAGAAGTTTTTCTAATTCTTTTGTATAACTAGGAGGAATCAAATCAGGCCTTAAACTCAAAACCTGGCCAAACTTAACAAATGTCGGACCTAATTTCTCCAAAGTACGCCTTAATCTAACTTCAGGCTTAACAATTTTAGATTTTCTTGTTAGATTCTTACTCTTTGACTTAACTCTTTCTTTTAATGGAACAGAATGATGTAAATTAATCTTATTTACAATAGAATCAAACCCAAACTCAAGAAGTATACCTATTATCTCCTTAAACCTCTTAAAATCTCTAACCTCTTTTAAAATACTAACCATACTCTTTTAATTTCTTATTTGTTTATATTCTTTATTATTATTTAACTTCTTTACTTACCCACGCCTCAAACTCAGCATTAGCCTCTCCTTTTATCTTCAAAACACAAGGAATATCATAAGAATGCAATTTCTTCACTTCTTCCTCAATCTTTCCAACATTCTTTTCATTAGTCTTCACTAGCACAACCATTTCTTTATCATTCACAATTTTCTCTTCCCACCAATACATTGACTCGATTGGAAACATATTTGCACAAGCTATCAATCTTTTTTCTAACAACTGCTTAGAAATTTTCTTTGCTTCTTGTTTGTCTTTGCAAGTTATGTATAATAAAGTCATATTATTGTTTTAATTTAGTTATTTTTAACTTTTATGCAAAAATTTTATAAATATTAAAATATATTATAATTACTATGCGAAGATCATTAAAAACTTACGCACTTATGATTGGACTCCCTCTCGCCATAACATTCTCCACCTGCGGAGTATCATGCACTTCTGGAAAAAACAATTATTATCTTACTATCGGTGAAGCTAAAACCACAACTCATTCTGAAAGTCCATTAGAAAGAGAGATTATGAATTCTCAACCGCCAAACAGAGACCATTTAATCGGTGACCATAGATATCCTGGCCACCATTTACCACACCACTATAGAGTACATTAAATTCGAATAATTTAAATACAATAATTCTAAAGAATACATTATGTCAAAGATATTATCGATAATAGCAATTCCATTAAGTATTGCAATTCTGTTAAATGCATTTAGTCTATTTGACTACACTTCCCTCTCAAATTTCAATTTAGGATTTATAGGTGCACTTTATTTAATTGGTATGCAATTAATGTCTTATATCACAATACATGTCGCCAATAAAGGAACCACAGCCTCTGGAAAACTCATTAAAACAGTTCTAGCAATTCCTGGATTAATTTACTTAATAAACTTAGCACTACCTCTAAATCTTCCATTCAACATTGAAATCTTTATCGGCTTCTTCTTATTAACAGAAGGAATATACGGTTTGCATTAATATTAAATATAACTAAATTAATCCAAATAACATGCACGAAACAGTTATAGCAAACAAAATAATAGAACAAGCAAAACAAGCAGGAGCCACCAATGCAATTCAAGTCGAAGTTGGCGAACTTGCAGAATTAACTCCCGAAGAAATTGAAACAACTTTAAAACAACTAACAAACTGGAACATTCAAGTTAATTACCAAAAAAGTGAAGTAAAATGCAGCTGCAACTATCAAGGACCTGCTAAAGTTATTGATCGAGGCCATGGTTATTGTTATTTCAAATGTCCTCAATGCAACCAAAACCCTGAAGTCATCAAAGGTGGAGAAATTAAAATCACAGGTGTTGAATAATGTGCTTAGCTATTCCAGGAAAAATTACAGAAATTAATAACAACACTGCAATAATAGACTATGGTTCAGAAAAACGCCAAGCAAAAATAATTGTAGGATCTTATGCCATAGGAGATTTTGTAATAGCTCAAGGTAAAATCGTCATAGAAAAAGTTCCCACAGAACAAGTCAAAGGTTGGTTAGACTTAGTAAAACAAAATGAATCCTGAAGTTTATTTCTTAAAATATGCATTTCCTTGTTCCTTCATCTTAAGACAAAGAAATGAAATCTCACAACAACAATATGATCAATTAGAAAAATCAGCCATAAACAACATAACATTACCTAAAGAATTATTAGAAAAGACATTCCATCGAGCATTTGAAAGAATAGAAAAACTAGCATCAAAAAATAATAAAGATAAATGGGACTTGGACATTATTAAACAATACTTCTTACAACACCACAATGAATTAATCAACGATGGAATGTACACTTATGCAGAAGCTCCAGAAACTTTAAAGGAATTATGCAAAGTAAAAAAAGCAAAGGTTACAGAAATAAAAGACGACATCTTAATAGTAGAAATAGAAAACAAACCAAGACCTGTAATGAATTCTTTAACTCCAAATGCAAAAATTGGAGATTTAATTACTATACATTATGGCTATGCAGTTGAAGTTTTGAATCAGTAAACTCAACAAAGAACACTGAAACCAAGATTCCAACTAAAATTAATAATATACCCAATACTTGACTTAAAACTAAATTACTTCCAGCAAACACAAAAGATAACAAAGTAGTAATTGGACTTCCAAGCAACAAAATTGAAGTTGCCGTCGATACTTTAACAAACTTCAAACCATTATAATATGTCATTACAAATAACAATAACATCACAGAAGTTATTATTATCCACGAAATCTGAGATAAACTTAAACTATAAACCAAATTTAATTTTCCAGTAAACATTAAAAATATCAAAATAAAAACAGAACCAAAAAACATCCTACCAAAAGAAACTACATTTCCACTTAATTCTTTCAAAACATGTTTTGATAACACATTTTCTCCAGCCCAAAATAAAGTTGCTATTAACACCAAGCCTTCACCAAAGCCAAAACTAAATGCCTTTATTTTTAACAATAATAAATTGCCTATTAGTAAAAGACCAGCAACAACTATAATCTTCCAGTTCAATTTCTCTTTCAAAAATAATAAAGCAAACAAAGATGCGTAAATAAACAAAGTCTTATGGATAAATGCACCACCCACAACAGAACCTAGTTGCAATCCTTTAAAGAATAATAAAAAGGGTATAGCTCCGCCAATCAATCCAATCAATCCAAGATTCAGCCACTGTTTTTTTGTTAAATTCTTCAACACCTTAAACTCTCCAATCAACAACACTACGCTAAATAAAAATAATGCTACAACAATATTCTTAGAAAAAGTAAAAACAGAAGAATCAATTCCAGAAACACCAAATTTATTGATAAATATAGAAAAACCACTAATAATCGCTGTCAAAAACACTAATATCAACCCATTTTTTTTATTCATATCAACAATAAAAAGAAAACAATATATATACGTTTCTATTTAATCTCCTTATGCCAGATAAGAGTCAAAATAAACTTAAAATAGGTTGGTTTTCATTTTCCTGTTGTGAAGACTCAACAATTGTATTTACAGAACTTCTAAATGATCATTTCAAAGAATGGTCTAAGGTAATTGAATTCAAACATATACGTGTATTAAAGAGCAAAAATACTTTAGAAGACATAGATGTTGCATTTGTAGAAGGGGCAATCTCAACTGACCGAGACGCAGACGAACTAAAGAAAATTAGAAAAAACAGCAAAAAATTAGTTGCAATTGGATCATGTGCAGTCAATGGAATGCCTTCTGCCCAAAGAAATTTATTCGATCCAAAAAGAAAAAAAGAAATTGAATTTCTCATCAAAAGATTTCACCAAGCTGACAAAGTAAGAACTCTTAAGGACATAGTAACTGTTGACGATAAAGTTCCAGGATGCCCTATGAATGAAGATCTGTTCTTACAAGCAGTAGATAAATATCTTAAATTTTTCAAAATAAAATGAAAAAAATTGACATCAGCATCCAAAACCTAAGTAAAATTGAAGGACACGCCGATTTAGATGTAAAAGTTAGGCAAGGAAAAGTACAAGAAGTTAAACTAAAGTTCACAGAAAACAAAAGATATTTTACTCAAGCAATTAAAGGGAGATCTATAGACACCCTTTCCCAATCAGTTGCCAGAATCTGCGGTACCTGCAGTATTGCACATACAATTTGCTGCATAGAGGCCATAGAAAAAGCCCTAGACATAAAACCATCACCACAAACCCAGCTCCTTAAAAGACTAACAATACATGGATTAATGATAAGAGATCATGCACTACATCTTTATTTATTCAGCCTACCAGATGTCTTCAATGTTGACTCTGTCCTAGATTTCAACAAAGAACAAAGTAAATATCTTTATGATTCTTTTGATATTAAAAGAGCTGGAAACAAACTTAGCACAATAGTAGCTGGACGAGCAGTCCATGCACCTTACCCATTAGTAGGTGGTTTTGCACAAATACCAGACAATAAAGAACTAAAAGCAATAATAAAAGACCTAACTAAGGCAAGAGAAAAAGTCTTTGATGTTTTAGAAATATACTACAACTCCAATATAGATTACACTAGAAAAACAAACTTTGTTGCACTTTGTTCAGACAAATTTGACTATCTTGAAGGTGAAATTAGAAGCTCAAAAAATATATGCATCCCTGAAAAAGACTATTTCAATTACCTCAATAAAGTTGTACTACCTTATTCTCAAGCCGTTGGATACAAATTCAGAGGACACACTTACATGGTGGGGTCTTTAGCCAGACTTAATTTAAACAAAAAAGCCCTACACAAAAACACATTAAGAGACGCCAAAAAATACCTCAAAGTATTTCCTTCTAACAACATATTCCACAATAATCTAGCTCAAGCCATAGAAATCATACATTCTATTGACGATTCAATTGAAATTATTCAAACAACAAACTTTGTACATGAAGAACCTATTGAAATCAAACCAAAAAAAAGTGAAGGGGTCGGTTTAATAGAAGCACCAAGAGGGATGTTATTCTACCATCTAGACATAAATGAAGATGGCACAATAAAAGAAGGTAATATTGTAGTGCCTTCCCAACAAAACCAAATTAATATGGAACTTGACATCAAGAACTTCGTCCAAAATAACTTAACAAAATTATCAAAAGAAGAAATAACTTATCAATTAGAAAAACTTATTCGTGCCTACGATCCTTGCATTAGCTGTGCAACTCATTTCTTGAAAGTAAATTGGATATGACTTCCTTAACTTGCTCTAAACAATTATTTTCTCCAATTTCAGCCGGAACCCCAATAATTGTAACATCTTTTATCTTACCTAGTTTTTTCATTAACTTCAAATTAAATCCTAAATCAAAATCATGCAAAGAATAATTTGGCATTGATTCTATTTTATCAATATCTTTCAATATTTTAACTTCTTCAGTATTAATTATTGTATCAAGAATAATAAAATGCTCCTCCTCTGGCAAATCTTCTGTAGGATCTATCTCTACAAACTCAATTTCCTTAAATTCATTCCTTAAATCTGGAAGAATTTTTAATGGTAAAGAATCCTCTCCAACTAATTCATTACCAAAAATAAAAATCTTAAACAAGCTTTTTTCCATCAGAATCAATAATCTCTATTGCATGCGTCGGGCAGGATTTGGCAGCTTTGATATTTTTTTCTTTATCAGCTTCTGGAATCTTTGTTATTTTAGCCTTAGCCAAACCATCAGAATCAAGTTCCCAAGTATCTGGTGCTATATTAACGCAATTTGTAGCTCCTATACATTTACTTCGATCATATTTAATTGTACATTCTCCCATTTTATCACCTCATCCAGTTGAATAGTCAAAATAGATTTTCTTATTCCTTAAATACTTTATTGCATTTGTACCAGCATTACAGCCATCACCTACATTCTTTGCCACCTGCCTACATTTACCACAACAATTTCCAGCAGCAAATATGCCTTTTACATTAGTCATATTGTTATTATCAACTTGTAATATGTTCTTCTCAATCATTAAACCAAGCTTATTTGCAAAGTCCAAAGCAGATGCAGTACCGCAAGCCATAAACACCCCATCAACCTTCATTTCTTTTTTATCATCAAATACGATAGTGTCTAAAAACTTGCCACCTTTAAACTCTGTAATTTTTTTATCTAATTTTTTGATATTATTTTTAGCAATTACTTTCTCCAGTTCTCCAGAAAACTGAAAACCATCAGCATTAGATATAATTGTAATTTTCTTTGTAAATGGTAAAAGACCAATTGCATCCTCAGCTGCATGACTTCCATTACCTACAATAACAACATTTTTCTTAGAATAAAATGCAGCGTCACACTCAACACAATAGTGCAATCCTTTTCCCACAAAATCTTCCTCTCTTGCAATACCTGACAACCTTATCGGAGTTCCTGTAGCCAAAATCATAATCTTACCTGTATGACTACTGCCATCCTCTAATTTAACTTGAAAACCATTATTTGTTTTTTTAGCACCAACAATCTCATTATTTGCCCTAATTTCCACACCAAATCTCTTTGCTTGCTTAATCCCTTTAGCTAACAAATCCTTACCAGAAATTCCTTCAGGAAAACCAAAATAATTCTCTATATTATGTGCTTTTATTAGTTGACTATCTTTCTGCTTCCCTACTAATAATGTTTTAATTTTAGCCCTGCCTAAATAGATCGCAGCACTCAACCCAGCAGGCCCACAGCCAATAACAACAGCTTCATAATTCATAATTCAATACTTAATTTTAGAATATAAATATGTTTCTAAATTAAAAAGAAAAAATAAAATTATCGATATCCTGGTGCGCTAACTGGAGTTACTATAGCTGGTTCTACAGGAGGTTGCCCTACTTTCTCATACCATCTATCCACTGATGGCCCAAAAAATCCTCCAAAAGCAACATTAGATCTCCTAAGATGTTTATCAATACCTAAAACATGTAACACAGCTTTGATGGAAACTTCCCTTCCTATAACTGAGGGTTCGGTACCACCTAGTCCCATTTCTTCAAAATTAGCTCTAACATTTGCCATAATTGCATCATGAGTATGTGTCCATTCTGGATAAATTCCAGAGGCTACAACATCCACTGTTGAGGGGTGTATGCGAAGTGCTGTAGCTAAATCAAATGGAATAAATTTTCTCCCATCAATATAGAATGTATCTGGAACATGTTGTCCCCTATATGGCTCAATATCTTCTGTTTTTCTAGCATAATGGGCCAAAACATCTCCTGTGATTTGTGCTTCAACCATATTTTTAAAGTGAGGGTCCCATGGTCCAGTATATGGAACCTTAGCTTTATCTAACAATCTACCATATTCCGCCCGATCATCATCTGTAATTGTTTCTGATATATCTGCCATAGTATCACCAACTTTGGTGAAAATTTTAATTGTTTAAATAATTTTCACATCATTTAAAAGTAAATTTAAGAACTTGATAACATAATATTTATATAAAACAGATTTTTCATTTTAATAATGCCAAACAAAAAATACGACGTGATAATCATAGGTGCAGGGGCAGCCGGCCTTACATCAGCAATCTACACCTGCAGAAAAAAACTCAAAACATTAGTTGTTTCTATTGATGTGGGGGGTCAAACTAACTTAACATCACACATTGAAAACTATCCAGGAACAGGTCCAATGGTAGGTATGGAGTTAATGCAAAAATTCCAAGAAGATGCAAAAAAGTTCGGTGCTGAATTCATTATGGGCAAAGTAAAGACTGTAGAGAAACTAAAAGAACAACACTTCAAAATAACATTAGCAAACGACGAAGTTTATGAAGCAAAATCATTAATTCTAGCATATGGTAAAGTTCCCCGTTCACTGGGAATTAAAGGTGAAGAAAAATTCATGGGCCGTGGAGTTTCTACCTGTGTAACTTGTGATGCTCCATTATTCAAGAACAGACCAGTTGCAGTCATTGGAGGGGGTAATTCAGCAGTTGAAGGTGCTTTAGAATTAGCAGAGCTAACTGACAAAGTATATTTAATTCATCGAAGAGATAAATTCAGAGCAGATGAAATCACTTCAGAAAAACTATCTAAAAATAAAACTATAAAATTAGAATTAAACTCTCAAGCAACAGAAATAGTTGGAGACAAAAACGTTGAATCAATAAAAATAGAGAACAAAGACAAAAAAACAAAAGAACTCAAAGTAGATGGAATATTCATAGAAATTGGTTATGTTGTTGACACTAAAATGGTTGAACATTTAGTAAAATTAAACAAAACAAAAGAAATTATCAAAGATGAACGTTGCGCAACTTCCTGCCCAGGAATTTTTGCAGCAGGTGACGTAACAAACACCCCCTTCAAACAAACTGTAATTTCTGCAGGAGAAGGTGCAGTTGCTGCTTTAGAATGTTATAGATATGTTACTGGTAGCAAAGGAAGTCCTATAGACTGGTAAAAATGTTTTCAATAAAAGATTATGAAGTTGAACTTCTTGAAGTAATTCAAGAAACACCTGAAGTTAAGCTATTCAGATTCTCATACCCTAAAGACTTTAACTTCTACCCTGGACAATTTATTATGCTGTCTTTTATCAACGACCCAAAAATAAAATACGCACGAGCTTATTCTTTATCTTCATCACCAGAAAACAAAGAATTCATTGAAATTGGCCTAAACAAAATTGCAAAATTCACAACAAAATTATTTAACACAAAACCCGGCACAAAGATGAAAATAAAAGGTCCTTGTGGTAAATTCTTCTTCAACAAAGAAACCAAACAAGACTTAGTTTTAATTGGAGCAGGAACTGGCATCACACCATTAGTAGGATTAACAAGATATGCAACAGATAAAAATCTAAAAAACAAAATCAAATTAATTTACAGCACAAAAACAGAAAAAGATATTATTTACAAAGATGAAATTAAACAACTCCAAACCTTAAACAAAAAATTTAGTTCTTATATCACATTAACACAAGAAAAATGGTCCGGCCCAAAAGGCAGATTAGATGAATCAACTCTAAAAATACAAATTCCCAAACCAAAAGACAAAATTTACTTTCTTTGTGGCTCAAATGACTTTGTCAAGACAATAATCTCATTCTTAACAAATTTAGGAGTTACAAAAGAACAAATCAAGACTGATGTTTGGGGAAGTCAATAATTTTCAATTAATTTATATAAAAATAATAATTCTTCTTCTTTAATGAAAATAAAAATAGATTCAAATCCAACTTTCAACTGTAATGCATGCGGAACATGTTGCTCGCACCTAAAAGGTTTCATTTCAAATAATGAAAAAGAATTTCTAAAAGAATATGCCTTCGGTAAACTACCTGTTATTCAATTAACCTCAATAGAAAACATGACATTCCCATTATGGGACTGGGAGGCAAAACGTTTCAAAGAATGGCAACAGGATGTAAATATTGACGCTAACATTAAACCTCTTCGTGCAATTTACGATCAAAACTCAAACAAATCAATTATCTTAACTTATTATATGGATTCTCCAACAGATGCTTGCCCTTTTCTAAAAGATAACAAATGCACAATTTATGACAAAAAAAGAGCCTACGTCTGCAGACTATTCCCATTCAACAAATCACATATTCAATTTGAAAATAATTCTGACCCAAAAAGTTTATTTGGTTCATGTGGATCAATGGAAAAAATTTTACCTAATTTACCTAAAGATAAGGATGATTTAATCACCTACTTAAAAGAAACATTTCCAAATGGAGAATTCCTAAACGCTTTACAAAATGATTTAATTGTTGAATGGTCCAACAAAACAATAATTGATTTAATTAAAACCAACAAAATAAGACCAGCAATAAATCACCCCTATGAATTCTTACTAAAAAGAATTAACAATTCAGAAAAAATTAATTTTACTGATTTTTTAATAAAATCTAAATATTACTCCATAAACCAATTAATAGAAACATTAGATAAATTTGATAATAATACAGACGCAAAAGAAATGTTATCTTAAAATCCTCATTCTTACATAATCATCTAATGGATTGCCACCCTCTCCACTATTAATCTTATCAACCCTTAACTTATGCATATTTGGATCAGCTTTAGCAACTTCTTCATCAGGAGGGTAATGTATTCCTAAATACCTATCAAAATAATATTCATGATTTAAAGCCAAAGAATTTGGATCACCCTTAGGAAGATAATTCAACCTAACTAATGCTCTACCATCCTCAACACCATTTAAACTAAAAACATATTCAACCACTCTACCCTCCTCTATAAAAGGCACCATTAAGGATTGGTAAGTTACTAACCCTACATCAAAAGGAGCCTCCCCTATACTATAACTATCTGAATCCCCGCCACAACCCATTAATGAACCAACCACTCCAAGTGCAAGATCAACTAACCCATTATCTGTCAACCTATTAACAACAACAGAACCTGTCAACAATCCTATATCCCTAATACTACATCTTCTAGTATATCTCACCATTTTTATATAGAAATAATAAAAAATTATTCTTCTTTCTTCTCTTCTGCCGGAGCTTCTTCTTTCTTCTCACCTTCTGCTCCTTCAGCAGGTGGTGCCCCTTCAGCCCCTTCAGCAACTGCAGCTTCATCTGGAAGTAATGCTTTTATAATCTCTCCAGGGATTCCAGCTTCATTTAACTTAGCTTTAATCTCCCCTCTTTCTTTCCCTTCCATCTCAGCAATAATTGCCTTAGCAGTAGATTCATATTCTGCTCTTCTCTTTTCAATTTCAGCAGCAAGCTTTTTCTTCTCAACTTCTAGTTTTTGAAGCTCTTCAGCACTTAATTCTGTTTTCTCAGTTCTGATTTCTTCATCAAACTTACCATTATTAATCTCAATAATAGCTTCTGGAGGCTGTTTACCTTCTACTAAAATACCCATAGATTGACAAGTTCCAACAATTTCCTTAACTCGATCTTTTAATGTCTTTCCAAGAAGATTACTTTCTTTCATCAATGCAACTTTAATTATTTGCTCTATTAAAATATCAGCAACCATATCAGTTTTAGCCTTACCACTACCTTTTTCTAAATTAACTTCCTTCTTAATCAAAGCAGAAGCAGGTGGTGTACCAACAGTAATCTCAAATTCTTTAGTATCAGAATCAACAACAACCTTAACAGGTACTTGCATTCCCTTAAAGGCTTCTGTTTTTTTATTTATTTCCTGTACAACTTGGCCAATATTAACTCCTAAAGGTCCTAGTGCAGGTCCTAATGGTGGTGCAGCTGTTGCTTTACCTCCAGATACCAATGAGTCTACTGTTTGAGTTGCCATTTTATAATTTAAATACTACATATAGTAAATACATTCCATTTATAAATATATCTGATAGATTTACCTTATAAAACAAATAATTTTATATAAATACGACCACTTTTTTAAATAATGGAATTCGAAAAGTCATGTGGAGCAGTTTTATTCTCAACTTCAAACAACAAAATAAAATATTTAATCCTCCACTATGAAGAAGGACATTGGGACTTTCCCAAGGGAAAACAAGAACTTGATGAAGAAGAAAAAGAAACTGTTTTACGAGAAATTCAAGAAGAAACTGGTATTGCAGACGCTGAATTTATTGCAAATTTCCAAGAATTAACAAAATATTATTACACTAGAGACAAAAAAACAATCCATAAAAATGTCTCTTATTACTTAGCAAAAACCAAAACAGAAGAAGTGACTATCTCTCATGAACATATAGGTTATACTTGGTTGTCATTTGACAAAGCATTAAAAAAATTAACTTTTGATAATGCAAAAGAGCTACTAAAAAAAGCCAATAAATTTTTAATAGAAAATAACTTAATCTAATTATGATGAAATTATTACCAAATATTGTGGCAATAGATTTAGCAATAAAGATAAAAGATAATCTAATCATTACAGATGTCCATATAGGACATGAAGAAGCCTTAAACAGACAGGGAATATTAGTCCCAAGATTCCAGTTCAAAGATATTATACAAAGATTAGAAAAAATATTATCTAAAACAGGCAAATTAGACAAAATAATAATTAATGGAGATTTAAAGCATGAATTCGGAAGAATCTCAGATCAAGAATGGAGAAATGTCTTAAAACTTCTAGACTTCTTACAAAAACACTGCAACAAAATCCTAATAACAAAAGGAAATCACGACCCAATAATCAAACCAATTGCAGACAAAAGAAATATTGAAATCAAAGAACAATTTGTCTTAGAAAAAGATATCTTAATACTACACGGAAATAAAATCCCTGAAAATTTAGAAGAGTACAAAACAATAATCATAGGTCACGAACACCCAGCAATTTCATTAAAACAAGGTCCAAGAATTGAGTTATACAAATGTTATCTTGTTGGAAAACACAAAAGAAAAAACCTAATCGTCCAACCATCATTATCACAAGTAACAGAAGGATCTGACATTTTAAGAAGCAAATATCTAAGTCCCTTTCTCAAGAAAAATTTAGATAATTTTTCTGTTTTTGCGGTAGAAGATCAGATTTATAGTTTGGGTAAAGTTAAAGAAATAAAAAAATTAAAATAATGGGCCCAACGAGATTCGAACCCGCGACCCCTTGGTAACTCCAACTTTAAGAGCCAAGTGCTCTACCAGGCTGAGCTATGGGCCCATATGAATCTCAATAACATAATTTCGTTTATAAAATTTGTCATAGAACTTATCAATAATATAGAAAGCCTTAATAAGAATAATATTATAATAAATTAAACAATGGGAAAATCATTCAAAGCAGAAGGAGAATTGATACGAATGGATGACGATGGTAGAACATTTGTGGCTTTTATGAAAAAAGGATTCTTAGGAGCAAATCAGGAAGTTCAAATTAAAATGGATCGAAAATTTGTTCTTGAGGTATTAGGTGGAATGGAATATTCTCCAGAATCGAAAAGATCGTCACAGAAATTCAAGAGATTAATTGGTGATGAACACGACCCTCCGAGAAGAGTAGTAGCAGGCCATAAGATATCCATCATCATAGAATAAAAAACCAAATCAAAATCCTTTTTTAAGTTTATTAATATCATGAACTCTATTTGTTTCTAAGAAAACTCTAAGAATCTAATATCCTGCTAGTGGACTATTACTTACTACTACCCTATCTAGAGTAGTATCTGGCCTATCTAAAGAACTACTTATATGTAAAATATTACTATCATTCGGAATAACATGTTCAGATGGAATGTCTATTTGTTGGACAACTACAGAACCATAAGTAAACTGAGGGTTTGACATATTTGGCGATAATCCTTCAAATACATTATTAGGTGAGTTCAAATCACCTTGATAGTGCCCGCCTCCAGGGGAGAACTGCACCAAAATATGATATGTGTCTGATGTTACATCCCCTCCCTCAAATGTTAACTCATAATATCGATTGTGTGGCCACTTAAATCTCTCTATTTCAGGAACAGTTACAAGCATACTATCATCCAGAAAAACATTAGCATACTGCATAGCAACTTGAATATCTCCATTACCAGAATACCTCACAGCATCCCCATCTTTAACTCCAGTTCCAGTAACTCTTAAAGAAACCAACCTTCCATTCAAATCAGAATCTTCTAAAACAACAGATTTACCATTTACACCAAGTCCAACCCTATCATAAGTTTGTGAACCAGCAATCTCTCCACTTGTATAATCAACAACTACTGAATTGATTCCTGTTGGTAACGGAATATGTATAGCACCTGCAGATCTCATACTCGATTGTAATCCTGCTAATTCAAAAGCAACTATATCTAATTCTTCTAATCTTAAACCGCCTAAAGAATCTAGTTCCACACCTTTTGTGAGACTTACTGGATCTTGAGTATCAACATCTACTGGGTCTGTAATTTCATCCCCACCACAGCCTATAACTTTTCCTAAGAAATAAACACCTGCTACAACAGGAAAAAAGCCTATTATTTTTCCATCTAAAGTCATGTTTAATCTATAATCTCCCTACAGAATACATATTTAAATGTTTCTTAAATAAATAATATCAACCCTAAAAAACCAAATCAAAATCCTTTTTTAAGTTTATTAATAGCATCACTAATTTCATCAAGAGATGACTTCTCTTCTTTAGATTCTTCTTTTTTTGATTGTAAAACTTTGCTAATAGCTTCCCCAGAATCCTGAGATTTTTCAATTTTATCTTCTGTAATTTGATCTTGAGATAATTTGTGCTGTATCAAAAACGTTCTATCCTTTATTTTTTCAGCCAATGCATTTAGATCTGGTTTTGGTTCTAAAACTGTGCCTAGAACATCTAAACCATCACCTTCATACCTTGGTAATACGTGCAAAGCCAACATACCATCTGGATTATCATCAGTAAGTCCAGACTTTAAAATAATATTAGAACCATGTGCTTGTAATCCTTCAAATACTCCAGTTGCAGCAAAAGAAGCCACATAAAATAAGTGAGACCCAGATTCATCATCCAGTTTTTCAAAATCACTTTTTTCATCTTGACTATATATAACAAGATGACCTTTTACTAATGGATTTTTAGGAATAACACAAAGTGCTTTCTCATCTTCATACACAATAGTATTCTGTTGTTTAATATCAGATAAATGAACAGATTCAGGTATTGCACCATTATGCCAACTAGCAGGATTTCTATTAAAATGATTACCCATCATAATTGGAATGTTATTCTTCAACATATCATATGAAGATTTTGTTTCTGTTTCATTTTCATCAACTTCCCCAACAAGATCAAATTTGTTTAATGTATCACCTGGTTCTCTAGGTAATAAATGTACTAAGAAGTGTGGTGCTTGTTGACCAGCAGACCCACCATTAGCAATCAAAACATTAACAGATGGTACAATAAGACTATCCTTGTAAGCTTGAGTTAATTTAGGAATAATCCCAAACATATGTTTAAATGTTTCAGCAGGAAGGTAGGGTATAATTGGATAATGTTCCTTAGGCATTAACAGAGTATGCCCCTTTACCCAAGGATTAATATCTAGAGTTGCAATTATTGTATCATCTTCATAAACTATTTGAGATTCTTGCTCTTTCGCAATTATTTTACAAAATATACAATTTTGTTTTTGTTCATCTAATTGAGCCTGAATTTCAGGAGTTATTTCAACCATATCTATGTGTTTATTTGATTTATTTAAATAGTTTAATGTTGAAAAATAGTAATTAATATAAACAAAAACTCCAAAATCTAGGTTATGGGGAAAAAGGGTGTAATCTATATAGTGTTATTAGTACTATTATCTAGCTTTGTTCTCGCAGACTTTGAAATTAATGCAGATGAAAACTTGTTGAGAAGTGATTTTCCTAATACAGAGTTTTCTAATGTGGGTTTAAGTGTAGGTACTTTTGAGTCAGATGATGGAAATGCTTTATCATACTCTATCGCAAAATTCTCTTTCGATAATGTCTATTTCGACGTTTCAGAAATAGAAAAAGCAGAGATTGTAATAGAAGTTAAATCTGGTTCAGTAAATCCATTAGAATTACAAGTTAGCAGAATTACAGAAGATTGGAATAGGGCAACATTCCAAAATACCCCAACCTATGCATCTCCTACTGGAACAATCCATTTAGAAGAAACTGCAAATTATTTTGTTGATATCACAGATCTTGTACAAGATTGGATGACAACTGGCCACAACTATGGAATAATAATCAAAGAAGAAAACGAAAACATCAACACAATTTCAAACAAAGAAATCGAAGTATCATTAAAACTAACTTTTACAGGCTGCGGTGGTTGCCCAGATGTTAATCATGATAGGGCAGTAAATATTATAGACCTTGTTACAACTTCTACAAATCTTTTCTCAGGAAATTTAAATTACGACCTCAATGATGATGGTAAGGTTAGATTAGGAGATGTTGTTTGCGTATCAAGAAGCTTTGGGGTAGACCCAAGCACTATCTTGAGATGTAATATCAAAGCAGCACCATCAACAACAATTACATTAACATATACAAAAAGAACAGATGACGGAACTGAACAACAAGGAACTGGCAGAGGAATCGAACCACCAATAAACACAGAAAATTATGGGAAAAACTACAAAGACAAAACAAAATACTCAAAAGAAGAAGTATTTATAATGAACAGTCAAGATTGGAAGACAAAACTACCTTGGGTATCAGCAGCAATATGGACACCAATAAGTAAAAATGAAAATAAAGAAAACCTTGCATATGAACCAATACCCAGACTAGAAATGGAAGCACCACTCGCAATAGAATTTGAAATAAAAGAACCAACAGAAATAGGATCAATGAGTTACTACTTTAAACAACAAAATTTTGATCCAGACACAGGATACGAAGGATGGATACATGTAGACATAATAAAAATACTTTCAAATGGAAGACCAGAACTAGACAATAATGGAAATCCTCGAAAATACATACTAAGAACACACAAATTAATAGAGCGAGAAGGAATACAAAGAGGACATGTAGGATTTGATCTAAAATTCTTAAATGGATTACCAACAAACCTAATCACACTCCAGCCAGGAATATATAGAATGAGAGTGTATGTACCAGGATTTGAAAACAGAAGAGACCATGAAAACATACCAGGAACAAAAAATGATGCACTAATGGCAGAGCCATTGTGGGGATTTCTACACAAAGGAGAAATAGACGAAAACGGAGTTCCAGACAATGACTACTATTTTATAGGAAGAATCCACTCAATAAAAGACTCAAAAGGACAAATAATAAGTGAAATAGACTTTGACGAAAACAAACACGAACCAGACAGCAAATGGTGCAACCTACAAAAACATAAAGATCGACAAGTATACGACTATGACGTGGAAACATGTGTGTATCCACTACTAGTATACCATGAAGACGTATATGAGTATACAAACGTACTAAAAAAAATATACGAAGCAGAAAAAGAAATAAAAGACTATGACGTACAAGGAGATAAAATAGCATTTATATCAATAATAAAAATAGGAACAGAAGAAAAAGATCAAGTATTTTATATTGACAGAACAACAGGAGAAATACACCAAGTGACAAATATAGAAGATGATGGGTTTGAAGGAATATCAATCTATGGGAATAAAATATTATGGAGAGGCTTTGCATCATTATTTATGTGTGAAATAGATAAAAACGGACAAAAAGGAGGATGTTTACCAGAAGATGAAAAAATTAGGTTAAATTTTGATTTTGGTGAACCCTCCCCATTTCAAATTCATATAGAAGGAAATAAATTATTCTGGTCAGAATTTATATTTGTTCCAAACGAAAATAGGGGAGCCAGTTCTTCTTATATTGGTGAAATAAAAATGTGTGACTTAGCACTAAACGGACAAAAAGGAGGATGTTTAACTGCAGATGAAAAAACAAAAATACACAGACCAGAAATAGATGTAAAAACTGAAGGTGGCTGGTTTAAAATTGAAGGAGATGAAATACTATATTTTAAAGGAAAAGATTTGAGAAGACAAAACCTACTTACTGGAGACACACAAACAATAACTGGATTAAAAGATTTTGGATGGATAGATATATCAAAAAATCACATAATATGGGCAGATCGAGAAAGAAATGGACAATTATCTCACTGTAACCTAAACTTAAACGGACAAAAAGGAGGATGTTTAGAAGAAGATGAAGAAAAACAGCTAACAGATATGCCAACAGAGATTTACTCACTA
>CEPX01415135.1_pt1 | contig 17936 bp, 19 predicted proteins | sample 361361 | NCBI WGS metagenome assembly CEPX01 (sample SAMEA2619974, study PRJEB7988) | marine metagenome | biome: marine biome (ENVO:00000447); feature: mesopelagic zone (ENVO:00000213) & marine oxygen minimum zone (ENVO:01000065); material: "saline water (ENVO:00002010), including plankton...
AAGACGATAAACGTAGCCGTATCGTTAATTGTGATTCAGTGTCACAGGCTTTGATGGACTTGCATGTGTTGGTGTCTGAGAAGTTGGGTGTTAACGTGGTGCATCTGGAAATTATCATCCTGTCAATTTTAGCACGCGACCCTGATCGTATGGATCACCGTCTGCCGCGTCCTCAAGATCAAAAGGTCTTTGGAACGTATAAGCAGAATATGGAACTTAGATCGTTAACAGGCCAGGCTGCATGGATGAACCAGGCGCAGATGATGATATCACCAACGTCGTTTGCTCTGACTAATCGACCTAAGCATCCAATGGATACGGTGTTCATGGGTAAATAAAACAATAAAGGAGGGCATCGTGCCAACTCAGTATTACGCACATGTGGATGTAAAAAGTCACCATGTGCGGTTCCACACCATGATGCCAGAGTGTAAACGCGCCCTCTATGATTATTGCGAGCGGTTAATCGATTATGACCAAGGGTACGATCCTCGTACCCACAGTTACTATAAGATACCTAAGCGTGTCTTTGCCGCATCACCGCATGATCGTAGAGAGTTGCGTTTCCATATTAACCAGTATAAAGATATACTTACACACCTTAACGTAAAGGGAATCAAAACCGAACAATTATTAATTGAGCATTTTACTCCGGTAGAGGGTGATGATGTTACTAGTTTTGTAATAGACGACGACATTCAACCTTACGAGTACCAATTGCCAGTTATTGACCATTTCCTTACACCGGGTGTAAGTAAGATAACCAATGCGCCAACGGGTAGTGGTAAGAGCCTTATGTCAATGTGGGCGGCCATGGTGATTGCTAAACGCACTATAATGGTTGTTCCTGCTAAGTACATCACCGAAGGTAAATGGATTGGTGATATCACTAAGACATTAAATGTACCTAGGGAAAAGCTGTGTGTGGTGAAAGGATCTAAAGCCATGCGGACGCTTATCGATTTAGGATTAGCAGATGCCTTGGAATATGATTTTATCATTATATCAGCGACTACCATGTACAACTTCTACAAGGCGTATGAGGAAGGAAAGCTGGAGGAAGAAGGGTATAACTGCGACCCCGATGAATTGTACACGGTTACTAAAACAGGACTACGCGTAATAGATGAAGTACATGAGAACTTCCATCTCAACTTTACGCAGGATCTGTACGGTCATGTGGCTAAGACGATTTACATGTCGGCGACGTTAGTTTCTGATAATGCTTTCATTAATTCAATGTTAGAAGTTGCCTATCCTGTTGGCGAACGTATAACACCGGATTATGATGGCAAATATATCGCCTGTACAGCCCTCACATACCGTTGTAACAAGGTAGAGCTACTATCGCATAAGCGACGTAAGATGTACTCTCAGATGCTCTTTGAGGCGTCTATATTGAAGAAGAAGTTTCGTAGTGAAGCTTACGCTGAAATGATCTATGATATCGTGCTTAATGAATACATCAGTATCCGTGAGCCGGGGCAAAAGATGATGATCTTTGCTGATACCATAGAGATGTGTACCTATCTAACATCGTTTATAAAGCCACGTTTGACTGACTTAACTGTCAATAGGTTTGTGGGTGAGGATCCAGATGAGTATCTTTATGAATCTGATGTAATCATTACTACACCTAAGTCTGCAGGCACTGCGGTAGATATCAAAGGGCTTAAAGTTACCTTACTGACATCTGCAATTGGCTCACGTCAATTAAACGCGCAGATACTGGGTCGTTTGAGAAAGCTAAGAGGCTTTAAAGATAACGTACCACGTTTCTTTTACTTAGTTTGCGAAGATATAGATTCTCATGTTAAGTACCATGAAAGAAAACTTGCTACTTTCTCAGATAAAGTTAAAACTCACCGTACGCTGCAAACTGCGTATGTGCTATAAGGAGAGATCATGCCAACAACAGGTAGTAGTAATCGTCCCTATAAGACAACCTCAAAACAATTAAGTCCCAAGGTGCTAGCCATGCTTAACCGTAGACTTAGAAAGTTAAAGTAGACGTATCTAGGCTCACCTCCTTTTGGGGGTGAGCCTATGACCTATAAGGAGTTTTTTATGTTGTATCATCTTGTTAATGGTGAGCAGGTTTCAGATCCTGAACCGTTCCCAGGTGAAGACATCTGTGTAATGATGATAGACAGTGACGTTTGCAAAATAGAAACCGTACCCTTTAATTCATTATTTACCATTGATAACTATAACGGCCTCTATACGGTTATAAAAGTAAATGAGGTAGCCGCTATCTCCCAGGTAGAAGGTATTGCTATACCTGATAAAATTTACGATGTCATGCAGTTAGACGATCTAGTTACTGTACTTTACATGTCGGGTAATGAAGTAAGGTATAGAAAACTAATTATAAGTGACTCTTATTCCGAATGTATGTTGCTTAAAGACGGGTTGGTGGCGCTAAACAACCAACCGTTTCCTACTTTAGAAACAGTAGATAGCGTTAGAGTATATAAGCGATTAAATCATGATGGCTTTACGTCACAAAGCTTTAAGTTATCTACTAAAGAACGAATCAGCGATAACCACCCATTGCGTCCACGTGGGATAAATTCAATCACGACCTATCAGGATGGTTATATAGTAGATGTTGAGTTTACTAATGGAATCAAGGTTTATAGAAGAGAATTGATTGTTTACCCTAACCATAAAACTAATAAAGTACATGCAAGTATGGAGGAGATGGTGTCGTGGCAGTCTGACTACATATATAAATCTAATTTAGCTTCTGTTAAGGCGCACGGTATGGCGGTGTTATTCACCTATGCAGATATAGATGCGAAAGGAAATATCAATACTAATTCATTTAGACTAGAATATGTCATAGAAGGTCAGGTATTTGTAAAAGAGTTTAATACAACAACGTCTTGACGGCATAGAGGAAGAGCTAGCGTAGCGCTAGCTCTTCCTAGTTATGCGCTTTCTTTTTTTATTTAAATATCTTACCTAACAGCATCTTAATGGCAACCATCAGGATGTTGTTAATTAGATAGCCACTGAAGTGATGAGACATCTCGTCTTTCTTCAGCCATTTCAAATAAATATTGTCAATGGCCTCGCCATCGTATTCTAACACTAAATGACCAATGTAATCTTTCTCGGTCAAACAACGCCAGAACTTAGCTTTAAACAACAATATACCTGTCCAGAACTTCCAGTAGCTCTCCCCGCAGATGTACCACCATACAGTAACTGCAAAATCATCACAGTCACCACGATAGTGTCCGGTTTCATCCATCTCTAATATACGCCAACTGTCAACCTTAGAGTCGTATTTATATTTAAAACGAATGATAAGGTTTTTAATTTTACGTTGCGCTTCTTCACTAATACGCGGCATACTACTTCCCCTAAATTGATTCTATTATTAATTTTCCAATGTATTTATTATTGGATTGCTTTACAGCTTGACCCCATCAATTACGAGCGTAACTACTGTATTGATGAGATGGTCGATTGGGTTTTCTATTACTACGTCTCCGTGATCTGGTAGGTAGATCGAACAACCCAGCTCGTTTAAATAAAAATGAAAATCAAACAATTCAAATATGTTCGTGTTAAGTTTATTAGCTGCTTTAAACTTAACAGGTTCATCGATGGCCTCTTGATATAGATCTTCATCGCTATTTGATTCGTCAAATACTTCAAAGTGGGGCCAGTAGTTTTCGTTCTTATCAAGTTCATTAACTTTTAAGAGTAATTCCTCACAGAACGTTAGAAGTGATAATATATCCCCCCCACCTAATACAATATCCTCATCATAGTCTCTAACACGAGAATCGATTTGTAATTCTGGACTATATAGGCCGTTAGTTACAACAATACCGCCTACTCGCCCCTTGAAAACAGGCTGGATGAGTGATGGATAATATTTATTGAACTTATCTTCAATGTTCTCTTTCAACCAACGATGAACACCTTCTAAGTCGCCTCTGTCCGGGTGTAATATATTCTCAATAAGTTTTGTGCTCTCTATGACGTCTAGCCAATTTTGTTTGATCTTAATCCATTCTTCGCAAAACGCAATATAATCCATATAGCCGCGTTTTAACTTATCAAAATCGTTTGTAATTTTACCATCAACGCTCAAAAGCGCCGCCCTATCTTTAGGAAAGATAAATTGCTTTTCCTTTACCTTCTCGCGGAACTTCTTGTTATCAAGTTTTTTGATGAATTTGAGGATCTTAATGTGGGTAGCATTGACACCCTCAATATCATCATACGTCTTTAAAACCTTATCATGGACAAGATCTATCAACCAATCTACTATGCTCTCATTAGACGCGCGTGCGGCTTCTCTAATAATATTCATTATATTCCTTTTATAACTAAATTAATTCTACTGTTAATTCAACATAGATACCCGGCCTATGGCTAGGTATCTGACGTATCCACTTTAATTCAGGTGTTCTTAACATCGTTCCTAACGTAATAGGGTCTTCTGTTAACAACTCTTTAATTAAGGCACTTATATAGAACTGATCACGTATAACAATCCAGCGTTTTACGTGTAGCTCTATCATGGAACTTAGTTTACCTATAGGGTCGGTTACTAGTTCATCTTTTTCAAAAAACTGACGGTGGGTGCGTGTTTCTTTAGCACCCTTTAACTCATAATCGAGTTTAACTTTCATGATACTGCCTTTACTGGATGAAGTCTAAACCTTCAAGTTCTTCTGTTTGAATGTTGCTTTGGTGGAATTTACTTAAGAATAACGAAAGAAAGGCACTACCTGTAGCAGATGCAAGTAACGACAACGCTTTATCGTTATCAGCAATAGCATCACCCATACACACTTTACAATAGTCGGTGAAAGGTACTTTACACGCCATGGGACTTCTAAGTGTAAGTGTCTTACCGATGCTTGCTTTTAATGCAGCTTCACTTAAGGGCTTATCAGGTGCTGATACCAGACGACGACCCACGAACGCTTTGTAGTTCATGTTGGTAATAGCCATTGGCATGCCTACTTTATCCTTACAGTCGTCTTGAGAGATAAAGCTATTTTGGAATACACGAGTGATAGTTTTAACAGCCTCACCACCTAGCGCCGTCTGTGTAGAACGCGCGTAAGAGCCATCACGCAACGAGTTGATTAATGCAGGGAGATCTTTAACGTTCCACCCATCTTGCAGCGAGCGAGGGATAACGTCGATCTTAGATGGGTCTTCAAACGAGGACTCACCACCATGCATTATATACGCCTGCTTACGAGTAACGTTAAATGCTTTAGCTGACTTATAGAAGCCTGACGATGGATCATCTTTGATATACTCGCGGTCCATGTCAATGAGTTCTTTCTCAATCTTAGCAATAACTGCGGGGTTATCTAACTCATCTTTGTGCTGCTTAAGCAATTCGTCACGACGTTTAACAATTGCCGGGCTCGTGGTGATAGATTTCTCAGAAGCAGACGGCACCCACAGTGATGTTAACGATGAAAGAAAGTACAGCTGTTTGAAATAGACAGAGACTTGTTCAGGTGTGATGATATCATCTTTAAGCGCTACTGCTACCTGGTCTCCTACCTTACCTGCTTTAACTTCTTCGTTGATATAAGGAATTACATCCCCAAAGGGATACGACAATAGCATAGCGTTGGCTAGCAGTCGACCTACTGTTGTTTCTGTCTTACCCTTAATGTTTTTAAGGGTATCCTTTTCAACAGTTATTACATCACTTGCCGTGAATAATGGTTGATCTTCTTTATAGCCAACTACAGGTCCAGCGATGCTACCTTGTTCGTCGATGTAGTGTAATTCACCTTCCACATCTAATAACATGCCAACGTATTGAGATTCACGTGGTTTAGGTGAGAAGATGCCAAATACACTTAAATGCCAGTGTTTTTGTATAAAGGCATTATGCTTGATAGCAAACGCTAAATAAGTGTTTTTATCTATACTCATTGTATACGTCCCGGATAGATAGTTTGATTAAGTTCACGCATGATTGCGGCGGCTAACACCTCGTCACCAATTTCGGTATTGACAAGTAATTGTGTCGTCTCTTGAAGTAGATGATCTTCAACATCGCTAATCAAGACGCAGCCATAGATAAGTGCGGCGAGAGGAACAATAGCTTTAGATTCTATTAGAGTATCTACGGTGCTATTGGCATGTAGCCAGAGTGTGTCTAAAGGCAGACCGTAATCGATGCCGCGTTCTAACATGCCGCGTAATGGGTTAGCTGGATAAGTAGCTACAGGGTGGATCTCATAGCGCTGTTTAGCGCGTTCTTTAGTAGCAGTAGTATTTACGATTAAGTTATCAATCTTACCATTGGCTATCTCTACCAAACGATCCATTAACGCTTCATCAACATGCGTTACTGCTTGCGTTACCGTCGACCAGGTAACTACATCACCCTGAGTACTTACAGACTCTACCAGCATGGCTAGAGCTTCTATGTTATCTTCACTTCCCGTCAATGTGTCGATAATCATTTGCGCATCTTCAATTTGAGGAAGTAACCACAACGTTTCTAAAATAGCAAGGTAAGTAAAAGAATCTGGTGACTGTTCATCATCTACCACCACACCATGGCTGGCTAGTAGGTTGATCAGATACTCGTTATACATCAACGTCACTTCATCAATGATGTACGTATTCGTCTGTGTGTTGTTTGCCAGTACAAACGCATCGATGGTTTCAACAAAACCGACCACTTGCATGTCGAAGAATAACTGATTGCATCCTATATAGAATGCCTGACGCGGTTCAGGTAGGGTGGATGTCAGGGCATCGGCGTCGGTTATATACATGGTATCTACCTTATGTAATGGTTGCTACGTTAATTAATACAGCGTCTTGTAATTATACAAGACGTGTTATTCATATTTTATCAGACAGGAATATAAATAAAATGGCCAAGTCCCCAAAGAACCAACGTAAAAATAAAGCACCAGCGAAGTCTACTGCAAAGAAAACGGACGCATGGGCTGAGTTAAGATCACTAAGTGGTGCAGCGTCAACTATGCTGGCAGCGGCTACTCAAGTATCTCAATTATTTAAAAATCCAGATGCGCTTCGTAAGGTGCAGGATAAACAAAAGCTTAACGCGCTAGGTCGCGTTCTGCTCAACGACCTTACTAACTTCAATACACGTCTTACTGCCATTCGCGATAGACATATTAACCGCGAAGCTCCAAAAGATGAGATGGAAGCAAACTTCATTGCAATTGATATTGGTCAAGACTACCAACAGTGGATGGAGGATTATAACACCGTTGTACCTATTACCACGGCACAGATTTTAGAACTCACCGAAGGGCGTTCGGTAGAGGAAGTCGAAGAAAACGCTAATCAGGCTCGTGTTGAGATTGAGAAGCAGAAAAAACAACCACCGGTCAAACAACGTCGCTTAGGTACTACAGCCACACCTAAGAAAACGTTAGACCTGATGGCAATGGCTAAAGGAGGTAGAAAGTAATGAGTCATGACGAACAAGATCCTCGTAACGTAGATCACAATGAGCAACCAAGAACACGAGTAACTGACCACTACGACCAACATGAGTTAGGCCAGGCTGAAGAACCAGAAGAAACGATAAAGCCCACCTTTACACAAACAGGTGATTATAGCACGCCGTTAGATGAGTCTAAGAATACCGATGTTCCACTGGCTCTTCCCAGCGCCAACATGTCTAATATGTTTGATGTCTTATCTGACATGGCAAAGGTGTCTGTATCATCTGACTCAGCGCAGTTATGGAAAGATACGCTAGAGCTTAGTCTAGGTGAAGACATCATGCCTTACTCTAAAATGTTTGCTAAGCCTTTCTTTGAAGAGAGATTAGCATCTGAGGGCAGTGATTTTAGACAATACGTTGATAGCGACTCTGGGCGTTTGTCTGCTGTTAAGCCTAGGATTGGCAAAACAAACCCAGGCGGTACCATTAGTGGTGAAGCGGCTTTATTGAAAGTTAACGCTATGTTAACTATGGGTACGTCGGTTCAGATACCTTTGTGGCATTCTGGTATGTGGGTCAGTATCAAAGCTCCCTCAGAAGGCGCTCTAATTGAGTTAGACGAACGTATTGCTCTTGAGAAAGGAAAACTAGGTAGGAGTACACGCGGTACCGCTTTTAGCCACTCAGGCGTTTATATACGCGGTCACCTATTTAACTTTATTATCGATCACATCTACGATTGTAATGTTAAAGACTGGAATGAGCAAATGTTACGCGAGAATATCTTAGTAACAGACTACTCATTGTTAATATGGGGGCTAAGTTGTGCAGTCTTCCCTAAAGGTTATCCGTTTACTCGTGCCTGTATGTCGGACATTAGCGAGTGTCAACACGTCATTAAAGAAACGTTAAACATTCCTAAGCTATTATGGACTGATAACAGTGTACTTAGTGAGAAACAACGTACTCATATGGCGCAGCGTAGTAGTAAGGTAACGCTGGAACGTGTTAAGTGGTATCAGGAAGAGTTTACACATCCTAATGCAAAAGCACTTCGTATAAATGCAGCGGTAAGTATGGATCTTCGTGTGCCTACTATGCTTGAGACTATCTCATCAGGTGTGCGTTGGGCAGAAGACATCGAACGCATGACTGAAGAAGGGTTAGGTAAAGACATCAAATATGAGAAACGTGCTCGCTATATGCAAGAACAGAGTAAGTTGATCATGTTACGTCGTTACTCACATTGGGTAGGTCGTTTTGTGATAGGCGAGGGTGATGATGCTGCTGTTGTAGCAGGAAACGATCGTGAAACTATCGATAAGCTTTGTGAACAACTGTCTGCAGATACGGATACTATCAAGACATTCAGAAACCACATGCAAACTTTCATTGACAACGCAGCCTTTAGCATTGTAGGTATTCCTACTTACACATGCCCGTCGTGCGGTGGTGAACAGAAAGATGCGCACGGTCGTTCGCCTTATCTAATTCCACTTGAGATTGAACAGCTTTTTATTATCCTCGTAGCGTTCAAACGGAGCAAGAGGATAAACGAGCGCAGCGAGGTAGATTAATCTCTCCTCGTTTTGGGCTTGAGCGTGAACAAAACGCTAACTCACCGTTAAACCAAGCAATGATGACGTTACCTGCCTTAGATAGCATTGGGGCTCAGATAGCGTTAACTGAGGCTTACGACCACACCTACGGTATCTTCAACTATGATGGCATCGATTATAATCCTTTAAGTATTGTAGCCATGCATCCGGTAGAGGATACCCTTAAAGTGGGGTTGAAACCTTTCATGATTAAACGTTTTAGGATGTATGACATTCACAAACGTTATGGCTTGTCGTTAACGGAGCTTCTTGCCTTACCTCGTGATACGGTTACTGATATATTTGATGATGCTGCTAAAGCCATTGCTGAAGAAGAAGAGCAGATGCAGGAGATTCAAAATGAAATGCGTGAAGCTATTAACGAGCAGAAGGCAGCTAAGCGTAAAACCATGCGAGCTCAGAAACAAAAGAAAGTAAAGAAGGCTGGGAAGTAATTCCTGGCCTTATGCCGTTTCGTCTATAATTACGTCGTGGTGTAACTATATAGAGGTAAAAGGCGAGATAATAAAACAATGATATTAGAATTTGTACATGCAGATTTATTTCAATTAGAAGCAGACACCATAGTCTGTCCTGTGAACTGTGACGGGACCATGGGGAATGGATTAGCGTTAGCGTTTAAATTCAAATACCCAGATGATCTGTTTAATCAATACCACTACTTGTGTGGCGAGCGTAAACTCAACCCAGGTCATAGTTGGCTTTATCGTCATCCATATAAAAATGTATTGTGCTTTGCAACTAAAGACAGATGGCGTAATGACTCTAAGTTAGAATGGATATCTAGAGGACTTTATGCATGTTTGGATAATCTCCCACGTTTAGGTGTGAGACATATCGGCTTTCCTTTATTAGGATGTGGTAAGGGTAATTTAAACAAACATGATGTGATTGAGTTATTTAGAGAGGTCTTTGATCCTGATATAGTAGAAGGGATCGATTTAAAAGTCACGGTATGTTTATGATCAATTAACAGAATATAAGGAGCACGCTGTGTCTATTTTAAACCCAGCTGTAGCGGCAAGGATGGTAGAGATCATCGAATTAGATACTATTATGGTCTCTGTGGAACGCCTGACGTTAGACGTTGAGGGTTTCTTTAAAACCATTACCGATCACTTCGATCGATTAGTTCTATTAGATAGAACGGTTACTGCTTTAGAAGAAAACAATGAAACAACTGTATCGGCAGAACACTTAGAGTATTTTCGCTCACTAGGTATAACCGAAGAGACAGTGAGTGTTGAAAGTATACGTAATCAAGTTAAATCCCTTTGGAAAGGTATCGTTAAATACATTGTGGAGGGGATGAAGAAAGTAAAACTTTGGGCTAAGAAAATAGCACTGGCTATACCTAACTTGCGTAAGTTAATCGAATCTGTCAGTAAACTAGACCGTGATCGCCGCTACAACGAAGTCGTGTCTTTACGTGATGAATTAAACTACCTAGGTGGTGATACTATCACTCGTGATCAATTGTTAAAAGACTTTAACAACACCGTTGTCATTATGCGTGATTGTTTTGAAGTGGATTTCCCATCTGTACTTAGCAGCGTTGAGAATACCTCTGATATCCTTAGGAACATTCCCATTGTTTTCAATAAAGGCATTGGTGAGTACGGTGACGCGGGGTATAGTGAATTAAGAGACATGATTAAATCGCTATGGACTACGTGTCATATTGCACCTGACGTAGGTGAATCTAATCCACCTAATGGGGTCTGGCACGAGTCGCTTAAAATACGCGGGATTACCAGCGATAGCCATTTAACTTTTTCCCCTAGAGCTGTTCCAGTAGTAGGAGGTCGTTATCCCTTAATGCGTTACCCACGTTTTAATAAGGAGCCAGCTCACGCCGCAATGTTGAAAAACCTCCCTACAGTGATCAACTACTCGCGTCTAGGTACAGCGCATCTGTCAAGTACGCATGTAGATGTCTATAGTAAGACAGCTAATACTTCAGGTGACGCTGCGGAGATAGATGCGCTCACCGGCGATCAAGTAATTGAGGTGTGTAGAAACTGCCTAGCAATATTGGATTCATTTGAAATCTACTACGAGCAGTTTGATGAGATTGAGAAATGTAAAGAAGATCTCATTAGAACAGGCAATAAAGCGGTAGGTATCATTACTGATGAAGAAGATGAAACGCGTCAGTCTGTTTCTGAGTTCATTAGAAACGTAGTAAGATTTCAAGCCGTGAGATTAGACAAACCGTATGTATCACTTATAGGTCATGGTGTAAGATCCATGTATGCTCTAATGTCATACTGTCAAAAATCATTAGCCTAGTTTTAATCTACCGGAGTACTATTATGGAAGCATTTCTATATCCTATTTTGTTTGCTATCAGTAAGAAACTTATCGCAGCAGCGTTAGTGTTGATCTTTTGGTTTACGTCTTTACGTATTGCAGATAAATTATTGGACATCAGGTTCAAAGAAGAGTGGGACTTGATCGAAGATGATAAAGCAAAAGTGAGTTATTGGAATACGCGGATGATTGCGTTTGCCATTATGTTACTGGGATGCTTTGCCCTAGTATAGGAGGTCATCATGCGTTATTTGACCATTATACTTGTTATCCTTCTATGGGGGTGTGGGGAATCTATCCCACCCCCTGATACAGATAAGACCGAACCTTTACCTGTGGAGATAGTTGAAGAGGTAGAGGTTGTTGAGGTCGAAGAGCCTGTTGAAGAACCCGATCCTATTGCGGAAGAAAAGGATGAGATTAAAGAGAACACGTACCAAGTAGTAGATGCCAGCAAGTTAAAGGGTTTGCAATCTATTAAATACGATCTTTTCTTTAAATCAGCCATGAGCTGGCATATGCCTCAGATAGACTGGCGTTGGCTCAAAGCTCAATGCTGGCAGGAAAGTCGTTTTAATCCTAAAGCGGTTAGTCCGGTCGGGGCTGGCGGTGTGTGTCAGTTCATGCCAGGGACATTTGACGGGGTTCCCGAATCTGTTAAACAAGGTAGGGATGTGTGGGATGCACGTACTAACATCGAAGCTGGCGCGTGGTATATGAATACCCGCTATAACTTCTGGACATCGCCTCGCCCTCAGTTAGACAGGATATGGTTAGCCCAGGCGTGTTATAATGCTGGTTGTGGTCATGTACTTAATGCACAAAAAGCATGTGGTAATCCAAGTGGTTACAATGACATTATCAAGTGCTTACCGCAAATAACCGGTAAGCACTCTAAAGAGACTATTAGTTATGTAATATTAATTGATGGTTTTAGAAAGGAATTAGGGGTGCCTGACCCTATCAGTTATTAGGAGGCTTCGGCCTCCTTTTATGCCGTCAGAGAAAACATTATCTCTTAATTACATAGACAGTGGTAAGTGATTACAAAGTAGAATAACATGATTAAAGATACTATCAACGCATTCATACAAGACTATAAACAGCTGATGGATGTGCAAGATAAGACGCTTAGGCATTCTAAGCGTCTAGTAGAAGCTATTAGCAGACACCCGGTGGAAATACAAAGTACATTGGAACTTATCAATTCAGGGGATTGTGGATTAGCGGCGCTAGCTATAGGCATACGTCTAAAGCGTGCAGGTTACAATGTATCGTTCTTTGAAAACTCACAACACGCCTATTTTGGCGTAGATGGTTATTACTACGACACGCTTATACCAGAAGGAACTGATGACCATAAAAAGATGTATGGCTACACCGTAGATAAGCCCGTTAAAGAACAAACCGTTAAGCAAATGCATATGTCCTTTATGCCATACGACAGCTTAGGTGAGGGTATTGCTAATTACTTTTTAGTTAAACATACACAGATGCGCTATCCGTATAAGAGTCTAGATGCTAGCGTGCAAACACGTGTTATAGATGGGCGCATTAAAGAGTACCCTGTAGTCTGATAGTATGATTGAGTTTAAACCAACCAAGTCGTGTACGAATAAATGACTTATTGTCTATTCTATGCACAACTTCATCCATCCCATCTAACAAGGTGAAAGAAATATGACTGACCAAAAAACTAAGCGCCAATCATCACGCCGTGGCGCTGCTAAGAAGACAACGGCAGCTCCTGCTCCATCTAAAGCAGAACAAGAAAAGGTAGAGGCTGCTAAAGAAGCAGAAGCAAAACAACAGCAAGCTGACGACAAGCCAGTCGATCCGGCGGTAGTTGAAGGTTCTACGGAAGTTCAAGGTGCGCAAACACCAGAGGCTGGTGAGGGTGAAGAATCTGACGGCGCTGATAAAGGCGAGACTCAGCCTGAAGCATCTCAGGACGACCAAGCTAAAGATCAACAGTCTGAAGACAAAGCTGAAGAAAAAACTAGCTTTACCATGCCTGAAGGTCTGTCAGCGCAAGCAGAAGGCGCTGTAGCGACTGCTGCTACCTATGCTGAGAAAATGGCTAAAGGTCGACCAATGTCGGCACTAGAAGGCTCTCAGCAGCAATTGCTTCTATACCGTGCTATCCAGCGCATCTTAACCTTGGACGGTAAAGAACTATACGCCAGCCTTAACAGCGTACTTGCTATCATCAACGAAAACCGTGATAGCGCGTTCCACGAAAAACGTTTATATCGCTTCATTGACCAAGTTAAACTTTCTGGTCAAGATCGTAAGTGTTTTGAGCGTCTACTTAACCTTTTCATTACGGTATGCGACCCAGCCACCCGTGAACAAGCGCTTAAGCAGACTGACCTTGAACTGGTTGCCTCTACACTTCGTAACGGCGAAAAAGAGCAGAAGTTGATTGCTTTCTTTGGGAAGTAATTAACCTTTGCGCACATGCGCCCCACTCCACGACCAGTCCCTCCAGGCTGGTCGTGGTTTTATGCCGTCTAGATGATAGTAAAAGTTTATAGACCTATATTACTATTGTGACTCAATGCCCTTATTGAGTAGCGCTAAATAACTAATATAAGAGAATTAACTAATGAAAAACAAACTAGACGTTTTAAATCAATACCACAATAACTACTGGGTTAAATATAAAATTGGCCAGGCGTTAATTGATGCGGGTGAAGTCCATTCCATGGTACATACACGTCTTGAAGGTTTACGCTCTATTTTCCAAAGTATAGGTCACCCATACGCTACCCTAGCCGTTGCTTTCTTTGACCGCTATACTTGTATCCTTAAACGTGGGTTAATCGAGTTAGGTAATCAGCCTGGCGCTGTCACTGAACGCGCGGGTTATATGTCTGATATTGAACAGCAATTAATTGATCGCATCGTCCAAGCAGTGGATGAGGGGATTGGCGAGCAGCAAGCATGTGAATCTATTATCCATGCATTATCTTTTAATCAGTAAATTAAATTATTAACTATGTGTATATATTTGAGGAATCTATAATATGCCATCAGCAAAAGAAGTAGTAGAACGCGCTAAGCGTTGGAGAAATGCCACTGTCGTCTTTGATGACGATAATTTTAGTGTGGTAGAAGGTGAGTATCGTCACGATGACGGTAACTGGTCTAAGACAATGGGCGTGCGGTGGAACGGCGAGGCCGATGGTCCTGGGTATCCAAAGTTATTTGGAAACGGTGTATTCATGGTTATCCCCGACTGGATGGCACCTGCCATTAAAGAAGCTTGTGTTGAATACATCTTCACTAGTGTAAAAGATACAAATTAAAGTAACGCATAAAAACCCTACCTCTACCCGCGATAGGTAGAGGTAGGCTATGCCCTTTCTTTTTTTATCTGTTTACAGGATGTTCAATCCCTTTCTCTTTGGTAAATTCAGCAAGTAGTGTATTCATACTCGGCATGGATAACACTTCCCTACACACCTCTACTGCATTAGTCTGAGCAGCCGTCATGTTAATAGCAGCACGTCTATATACATCTTCACTCTTACCTTGTATACGACAAAACTCTAAGATAGTAGTCTCGCGTGAGGCGTTAGTAATGATGCCGATGTTTGGATAACCTGCTGCAACGTCTAAGTCAGATACTGCAACAGATAACCCTGTTTCAATGGACGGGTCTTCTTCTATAAGGTTAAGACCACGCTTGTGAATCAAATGACTAGGTAGAGTACAGATCCATCCTTGTAGTGAGGGTAGTAGATGATCTACCTCAGCTACCATCTCATTACTCGTTGAACCCATTACCTTGTTCTCTTCTTCTTCACAGACGAAATGTAAATCATCAGCCAAACGTCTAGGAGTAGAAGGAAACTTAATAATATCAGAGTGACCTAGCAAGATGCGCATCTTCTTAATATCAGTCTGGTCCTCATCTAGCAACTCAACGGCAATGCAGTCAAAGGCGTTATAGATAAGGTATTCAGCAGGGTAGTTAGTCTGCATGAATTGATGCCATTCTAAACCTTTGTATGCATCAGCTTCTTCAAACTTCAATTTAGATAAGTTCAGATGCCTACCTAAGATAGCATCTAAGCTATAAGATGGTTGTTGGGCTTCGGTTACACGTAGTTTCTTATAAAGACACATAGAGTCAATAAAGTAAAAGCTAGCAGGTGCTATGACGCTATGCCATAAATCTGCAACGTGCTGCGAGTAGGTCTTACCATCCGCCTTGGTCTTCTGTAATTGCCCTTCTTTATACTTAAAGTATTTGTACTCAGGTGGGATCTTAGGATCACTGAAGACGTATGCAGGATCTTGATTGTGACGCTTGCACGACTCTATCATCTTTGGAATATCAAAGTTCATGTTCCATATTAAGATAAAATCAGGACGCCACGCATGTGCCCTATCTAATAGCGCTTTTGTTACACCAAAGTCATTATCAACAACTTCAATTTCTAACTTGATGTTGCGTTCTTTCTTATATTTTTCCAAATAAAGATCAAACAACCCGTCCACGATAGAAACCGCATCTCCTTGTATTCTGTCAGCGAAGCGTTTAGTCACTGCAATGAACACTTTATCTTTCATGGTTAATGAACCAGAAATAATAGGCTGTTCGTAAGGCTTGCGCTCTGCTTGCAAGCTAACAATTTCATCACGTGCTAGTTTTAACTGCTCGCTGATACGCTTGGCTTGTTTAGCCCCTTTCTTATCTTTATTAGCTTCTTCAAGCTGCATACGCATGAAATCCATACGACGCTGTACTTCACCTATCTTATCGTCATACTTAAGACACATGGCTTTGTCATCTGGATGTAGATGATCAAAAACAGTATTGGTTTCTAAATCCAGTACCGCGTTGTCAGCGTCATATCGCGCATCGTTATACTCTGGGTAGTCTTTCATGTATTTGTGTTTTACTAACACAGTAGGCATGATATCCGTACCGTAAACATACGGGCTTTGGTTCAACATACCCAGATGTCCCATACCTGGCGTTCTACCCAACGCCATCGCGACTTTATCAGCTAGCAGTACTTGAGTAGACTCGTAACGCTGGACACGGTTACGCTCTTCCCATTCTTTTTTCTCGTGATGCGTCTGATAGCCCTCTCGTGTAATATAGAAGGCTTTCTTTACATTAATCTTCGGTACCATGCGCGATATGCGTCTGCCATCTTTTAAATGTACACGTTCTTTTACTAACACCAAGTCATCGCGACGTGTGTGTTGATTAACAAAATAATTAGCGTGAATACACTCAATTCCAGCAATATCGTCTTTTGTTATACCCATGGGTGAAGGCTCCTTAATTAACACGGCTATACTATTTCTATGACGTGTTATTAATAAAATATAGGATTGACCGTGAGAAAAGCATTATTAGATAATTTATTAAACGAGCAATCTAACGTTGCCGTTGAGTCCCCATCTAAGGGCGAGGTATTGTCACTACTATCAGAGGCAGCATTCACCAATGCAGAAGTTGCATATATGGGTGTGGAAGATAGCCAGTTTGATATTGAGAGGCTAGTAGATATCGCTGCAGGTCTTGAATCCATTAACGAGTCTCTCCCTGTAAATGAGATTGACGATGTAGTGTTGGCAGGTGTAAACGCCGTAGTAGGCGAGGTTGGTCTGGAGGCCAAGGGTGTAGTAGAGGATATAAAAGAAACCATACGTCGAGTATGGCGGGCTATAATCGGAGCTATACGCAAGGGTGTTAGACAGGTCAAGATTTGGCTAAAGGTACTTTTTGATGGAACAGAAAAGTTTAAACAACACGTCGATATGCTTAGCGGTAAGATCACTACCCTTGCCAAGATACCAAAAGACAAAAAAGATATCACCGCACCTTTAGTTTCGGGCGCGTTAGATATTGATGGAGAGATTAGCCCAGTATTGATTAAAGACCGATTATCGCTAGTTACCCCACTGTTCAGTAAGCAAATGGTAGCAAATGTAGAGGCTATTACTGCAATGGTAGAGGGGATGGCTGGTGTAGACGTCACTAATATCAAAGAAGACTCTGTCTCTACTGACTCCTATAGGGTCAAGAAAAAGGTCAGTCAGGTTTTAGGTGGGATTGTTTTATCGAAGAAAGACTTACCTATCAAAGATAGAATTATGAATAACTTGTTTCCAACCACCCCCATTGTTTCAGATTTATTTGAGTTCGCTGATAGCGCACGTCAGATTCATTCGACTGAGACATTGCCGGGTAATAAGGCGTTTTATGTCCTGTCAAGTCGCTTTATGGGCAAGCATGAGAAAATCAAAGTTGATAGCGGTGCGTTAAATTTCTTAGGGCGTTTAGGTAGTTTATCTTTGATAAATCCCGGGATTAAGTTTAAAGAAAACAAGCTCCCTGTATTGACTATTGCTGAGATGACCGACCTTTGTAACTTTGTGTCTTCAAAATTAGACGATGTCATTTATTTCAACGACTATTACACTAAACGTTCTTTGAAATCGTCAGAGAAAATGTTTGACGCTGTCGATAAATTGTCAAAAGACATTTACGATAAAATTGACGATGAAGATAATGCCATTACCGCGCAAGATGTATTTAGACATAT
>CEPX01068646.1_pt1 | contig 17930 bp, 12 predicted proteins | sample 361361 | NCBI WGS metagenome assembly CEPX01 (sample SAMEA2619974, study PRJEB7988) | marine metagenome | biome: marine biome (ENVO:00000447); feature: mesopelagic zone (ENVO:00000213) & marine oxygen minimum zone (ENVO:01000065); material: "saline water (ENVO:00002010), including plankton...
CGGGCGAATCGGATCAACAGTCTGGCGATGAAGGATCGAAAGGCGACTTCGGAGGGGGCTCGGTAATCCTCCGATAGTCGGCATCTACTGAGAGAGGGGCGACCTTTGGTTGCCACCCACCTCGGCACCTCCTCTCCTTCGGGAGATGGCAGATAGATTCAGGATGGACATCAAGAACTTGCGCTGACCTACGCCCCTCGGGGCGGGCGATGGATCGAGATTAGGACCAAACCGTTCACCGCAAGCGAGGTGCCCAGATGGCTTTCCCCGGCAGCAACTACGCCCCCCCCAGCGTCTACACACGAACCCTGTTCGAGAACCCGTTCACCGGGTCCATCGACAGCCTGAAGATTCCGGTCTTCATCGGCGAGGGCAACGAGTTCCTCATCCAGCGGAACCTCGAACTGGTCCGAGGCTCCTCGGCGAGCATCGATCAGCGCCGGGTGAACGAGGACATGACCGGCCGTGCCGTCGTGTCCGTCTCCGCCACCAACGTCGTGACCCTCGGGGCGTGGAACGGCGTGCTGACCAAGTTGCAGGTCCAAAACCTGCCCCTCGTCAACGGCGACGGCACCGGCACCGTGACCACCAACCGGGCCGACGTGTCCGTGACCATCGGTGGGCTTCCCATCGTCGTCCTCTCCGTGGACGGCACCAACGGCATCGTCGAGCTTGCACAAGCTCCGAAGGCCGGGGACGTGGTGAAGGTCACCTACTTCTACAACCGCACCGACACGCTCATCACCGATACCGTGTCCGATCAGGTGAGCCCCGAGGCCGCCTTCGTGCGGGCCACCAGCGGCATCGGCGATGTGAACGCCCCTGACAATCAGGCGGAGACCATCGCCATCCATGCGGACATCCTGAGCCCGACGGGTGCGATCTCCGTTCCGAACAACAACACCCTGAACCTCATCATCGACGGCGTGGCGAGGACCATCGTGATCCCGGCCAACGCCGCCTACACGATGATTCAGGCGGCCAACGCCATCGCTGGGCAGGCGGGCACGACCACGCTGACGGCGGGCACCTTCGTCAACAACTTCGGGCAGAGCGCCCTCCAGTTGAACGCCACGCAGGACATCACGGTCCTCGCTGGCTCCGCCAACGCCATCCTCGGGCTCGTCGCCAACTCGACGAGCGTGCGGGTCAAGACCTTCTACACCTTCCAAGGCCCCATCGTGGACGGCACCAACGGCGGTGTCACCACGACCGACCCGGCTCACGTCACCGTCAAGGTGGACGGCGTGCAGGTCATCCCGACGGCGGTGAACGGTGCGACCCGTGCCGTGACGCTCCCGGTGGCTCCCACCGTCGGTGCGGTGGTCACGATCCAGTACTGGTTCAACTCTTGGCAGGACACGTTCGACTACCTCCAGCACGACGGCGTGACCTCGCTGACCTCGGTGGGCTCCGTGCCCGACTCCGGGGACTTCACCGGGGACGCCGACTACATCCTCAAGGACTCCCGAGTCATCTGGGGGACGGCGTTCACGGTCGAGGCCGACGAGACGACGGCCGGTGCCGAACTGTTCGACGACACCCAGATCACCGGCACGCTCATCGACAACCGGACCTACCTCTCGCCCGCCACGGCGGTCGTGACGACCTCCGGCGGCGTGAGCGAGACCAGCAGCCGGGACTTCCTCCTGCCCTTCGCCCCCACGCTGGGCAACGGGCGTGACACCCCGCTGGGCAGCAGCCTGTTCCAGACCGTCTCCAACGGTCGCATCGACGTTCCGGTCAACCGCCCGGACGTGGTGACGGCTTACTGGGGCTACGGCGTGCAGGACGCCATCGACCGGGGAGCCATCACGGTCCTCAAGGTCGAGGGCTCGGTCATCTCGCTGGACGAGGACGTTCCGGTGGGGGCTACGGTCTACGCCACCTTCTACTACAACCGCCTCACCGACGAGACGTACACCCTGACCAACAAGCTGGCAGGGGCGTCCGGCACGGGCACCTACGAGATCACCAACAGCGGTGCGACGAGCATCATCGGTGCCTCGTTCAGCACGGCCTCCAAGGGTGCGGGCCTCGCCGGGATCACCATCGTGTTCCCGTCGGGCTCCGAACTCACCCCGGACCTCCGGCATGAGTCGGTCAGCGGCACGCAGTTCACCGGCCCCGTCGAGGAGACGGTCACGGTCAACTTCGCCACCAAGCTGGCAACGCCCGCCAAGTGGGCAGCGCCGGGCTCTGGCCCCTACTCCTTCGTGTCGGCCCAGTCCGACCGGGTGGCCCTGACCATCAACGCCAACCCCATCGACCCGGATGGTGCGGGCGGCGGAGCGGCTGCGGCCGGTATCCCGCTGACCAACCCCACCTCCTTCGGTGGCGGCTTCTGCGCCTCGCTCGTCGGAGACGAGATCGAGTACACGCAGCAGGAGGCGGGCCTCGCCGCCAACGACGCTGCGGTCGGTGAGTCCTTCGCCTTCGACACGGCCGAGGACATGGTTCTGTTCATCGACGGCGTGCAGGTGGACGTGACCATCCCGGCCACGGACTTCGGCGCTGGCGCTGGCTTCCGGCGGACGACCTCCGCCGACTACGTGAATGCCATCAACGTCGCCGCAGGCGGCATGGCCTTCGCCGCAACGGGTGCCGGTGCTGGTCTGGACACCATCGACGTGTCCGGCCTCGGCATCCCGAACGACACCACTCCGGGGTTCTACGTCGGCTGGCGGATCACCGTCGGAAACCACGCCGTTGGCGGCGGTGTCCCGACCATCGGCGACACCCAGACCATCATCGCCCACACGGTGGTCGGTGCGGTCGTCGAGTTCCAAGTTGGTGCCAACTGGGCCGGTGGCGCAATGGCGGCCACCGTTCCGGTGCGCCTGTACGACCCCACCACGATGTCCGAGATGAAGTCGGCCTCCCGCTTCGGCGGAGCCGTCGTGATCGGCGCTGGCCTCCTCGACACCCTCCGGTTCGAGTACTCGGGGGACGCCACTGGCACCTACGCCTCCGGCGACTGCGTGATCGCTCCGGCGACCTACGCTTCCGCCACGGCGCTCGCCGCTGCGGTCCAGACGGCCATCAACGGCGTCAACGGCTTCAACGTGGCTGGTGGCTGGGCGGTTGGTGGCCCCGGACCGGGCGTGGCGTGGGCTGGCGTTCAGGCCGAGGTCACGGCGGACGGCGACGGTCGGCTGACCATCTCGGTCCAGCTTGCCGGAACCGACGCTCAGGGCTCGTTCCGGTTCCTCGTCCCCGCAGCCGGTGCAGCGACCCACTTCCACCTGCTCGCTGGCTTCGACGCCGGTTTGGTGGGTCCGGGCACGGGCGGTGCGGTGCTCCTCGAAGGCGAGGTCGCCAAGGTCAGCGTGGCCGTGCCCGCAGCGGGTACTCAGCACCTCCACGACCGGATCATGCTCCGCAACCGGCTCCTGCCGGGCGGCAACACCGGCTCCTCCATGCAGCCTCACGACATCGTGAGCCAGATGGAGCTTCGGATCGGTGCGGGCTCCGGCAACACCAAGGCCGGGTTCTCGGTCGGTGACTCCGGGGAAGGCGGCTGGCAGGCCACAATCCGTCCGGCGTCGATGGCAGCCTACATCGGGACTTCCGGTGGGCAGAACGGCGTGACGGGCGAGCCGCTGGTCACGTTCTTCGACGGCACGGGGGCCACGGCCGCCAACAACGTCTTCCGTTTCAAGGTGGACGGGGTGGCTGTCGAGGTGACCTTCACGGCCGTTGCCGCAGGTACGGCAACGCCCATCGGGCCGCTCACCGACCCGGCCTCCGTGACGGGTCAGCTTGCAGCAGCCGTGGCTGCCCTTCCGGGCACGCCTTTCGCCGCAGGTGTGGTCTTCGACGAGGGGACGGGCATCCGTCTCCGCTCCGAGACCTCCGAGACGACTTCGGCGGTGGTCATCGGCAACGGGTCGGCGAACGCCACCCTCCGGTTCACCACGGATGCCGTGGCTGGTCGCTCGCTGGTGACGGCGAAGCTGCTGGCTTCGGCCCTCAACGGGAACCGGAACGACAGCTTCACGGCGTTCCTCCACGACTTCTCCTCGGTGCAGGGCGGTGGAACTCCGATGTTCCAGAGCCAAGCGTATGCGGCTGTCGTCGAGGATGCGTCCGGCAAGGACTACCTGTTCATCCAGAGCCTCACGACGGGCACGGCTTCGGTCGTCACCATCATCAACCCCACGCAGGGTGGCATCACCACCGATTCGTGGATGTTCATCGGCACGGGGATCGACGCCGACCCCCTCGACGGGGCTGTCGGGGAGGCTGGGATCTCCGGGTTCTTCGTCACCTCGAACAAGGCGGCGGGCTCGGGGTCGAACAACGACTCCCTGCTCAACGACGGCGTGGGTTCGGACGGGACGGTCGGCCAGACCTACCGTGACCCGGTGACGGGCCTGACCTTCACGGTCCTGCCCCGAGGGTTCCACGACAACGCCACGGGACCGTGGCAGGCGTACCCGACGGGTGGTACGGCGACGTTCCGGCTCGACGTGAGCGAGACGCACACGACGGACTCGAACATCCCCATCACCTCGCTTCCGGGCCTCGAACTGAAGGTGGCGAACACCCTCTCGGTCGGGGTGGAGGACTCGGCGGAGGTTCAGACCTACGAGCGGGGCGGCGAGGAGCCGACGGTCGGCGACGTGTACTACGCCACCTACGTCTACACGAAGGAGTCGTTCAACACGGCGTACTTCACGAAGATGGCGTCCATCGAGGCGGCCTACGGGACCATCTCGGCGGACAACCCGGTGACGCTCGCTGCCTTCCTCTGCTCGCTCAACGGCGCTGTGCTGATGGGCATCAAGCAGGTCCAGAAGGCGACGGGGAGCAACCTCGCTTCGCTGACGGACTACAAGGCCGCCATCGTGTCCCTCGAAGGGGTGCAGCCGGGGCAGGTCAACCCGGACATCATCATCCCGCTCCGGGGCGACTCGACGGACCTCTACACCATCCTGAAGAAGTCCAACGAGATCCAGAGCAGCATCCGCTACAAGAGCGAGCGGACTTCAATCGTCGGTTTGTCCTCGGGCAACGATGCGAAGGCGGCTCAGGCGCTCGCCCAGACGCTCGGCAGCGACCGTATGCGGGTGGTCTACCCGGACACGGCCATCATCCGGCTCACGGACGCCTTCAACAAGACGACCGAGGAGGTCGTGGACGGCACCATGCTGGCTGCGGCTCTGGCGGGTGCTGTCGTGTCCCCGAACGTGGACGTGGCGACCCCGTGGACGGGCAAGAACCTCGTCGGGTTCGTCCAGCTTGGACGCCTGCTCGATGCGGTCGAGATGAACCAGACGGCCCAGAAGGGCGTGACGGTCATCGAGGAGCGGCCCCCGTTCATGCGGGTGCGGCACGGGCTGACGACGGACATGTCGAACGTCCTCCGCAAGACCCCGACGGTTCGGATGATCGCCGACGAGGTGCAGCGTCAGAGCCGCATCACGCTGGCGAACTTCATCGGCGTCAAGTTCCTGCCGGGGATTCTCTCGCAGGTCGAGGGTCGGCTGGCGATGATGCTCAAGGCACTCGTCACCCAGCAGATCATCACGGCCTACACGGGCATCAAGGCCAAGGTGGCTCCGGACGACCCGACGGTCGCCGAGGTCGAGGCGTTCTACCAGCCGGTCTTCCCGCTGCTGTACATCGTCCTGACCTTCCACCTGCGGTCGAGCCTGTAAGGCTCAAGTCCCCTCGGTCTTCGGCTCGCTCCATAGCGGGTCGAAGCCTCGGGGGCGGTTCATCCGCTTCCTGAGCGCCTCAACCTCCCGTGTGAGGTTGGCGTTCGTCTCCAGAAGCTCGTCGTTGGCCGTCTTGAGTTCCCCAGCCTCCTGTTTGGAGGTCGAGAGCTTTTCGGCCGTGGCCTCGGTTTCCTGATGAGCCCCTGCGACTTCCTTCTCCAGTTCGGCGATCCGGTCCTTCTGCTTGTCGTAGTCCCACGCCCGCTCACGGACCTGCTGTAGCTCGACCTTGGCGACCTCGACATCCGTGCGGGCTTTGCCTTCAGGGAAGTAGTGGCCCCACAGTCCGGCCTCCTCGATGAGCTTGCGGACGGCGTGGTCGCAGATGGTCAGCCGCCGCTTGATGGCTTTCCCGTCCCGGTCCCAGTGCTCCGTCCACCAAATCGGATCCCCGTCTTTGCCGAGGTAGGTGAGATACGGGGTGATGAACTGGATCTTGGGCTCGTCGAACGTGCCCTCTTTCCGCACGGCGTACATTCGCACGGAGCATCGGGCGAGATCCCCGCTCCACAGGTGGCCTCCCTTGTCCCTGATGACACCCGTGACGTATCCGGGGGTGATGTTCCCGTCGATCCGTGAACTGTCGGCCTTGGGCAGCAGCTTTTTGTCGAAGACCTCGAAGGTGCGGGGGTGCGGCTTGCGGCAGTGCTCTGCCCGCTCGACCGTCCAGCCGTCGAACCGCTGGGGGTACTCGTTTTCCTTGGTCGGCACCTGTGCGGCCCGCCAGAGTTCGGTGTGCTCTCCCGTGATCAGGTCCATCAGCGGGTAGCGGGTGTAGACCACGAAGTCATTGGCGGTGACGTGCTCACGCCCCTCAACCGTGCCCACCGAGAAGACGGTGACGTTCCGGTGGTGGATCTCCATCCCGTTGAGGGCGAGAACCCAGATGGATAGCTTGTCGCCGGTTTTGATGTCGGTCTTCATGTCCTTGATCCTTCAGCCCAACTCGATGCAACGACGGGCGGGGCATCCTCATAAGCACTCCCTCTCTCGAAGGCGCAATGCCGCCGGGTGTCACCCCGACCTGTCCCGCAGCCCCGTCCCACAACTACCCTTTCCCTCAAGCGTTGACCTGCCCGAGTTCCGGAGTCCGTCGTTGCACCGGACATCTGATCAACACGGGAGGGCCGGGAACTAAAAGTTCAGGCGACGTTTTAGTTCGGCGAGGTTGCGGGTGGTTGGCCCAAGCGAAAGGAACGACGGGAAGTACACCCCGCCGGGCCGGTCGTGAGAGGCGCAGTTTGCTGGAGGGGTTCGAGCCCCCTCACACCCCATGCGTGGGTCCGGATGCCGACTTCGGAAGGCGACCAGCTTACTGTGAGAGCCAAGATGCGTACCGGCGGGAATCAACCGCTTGCCGGGGAAGCACCGAAGGCCAGAGCAGCCCGCCGACCTTGGTTGAGTCGGCGGGCTGTCCTTGTTTCCGCCGGGCGTCAGCCGCCCTTCTTCTGGTCGGCGAGGACGAGACCTCGAAGGGTCTGTGCGTCGGCCTTGATGCCCTGCATCGCCGTGCGGACACGGGTGCCAGCGGCCTTCTGGCCCTTGTCGTGCTTCTCGGCATCGGCCTTGAGAGCTTCGAGGTTGTCGATCATGGCCTGAACTGAAGCGGCTGCGCTCATGGAAATCTCCCTTGGGGATGGTGACGGGCGAAAAATGCCCTGTGGGCTCTCTATACCCGAATCCACCAAGGAGTGAAGCTACCCTCGGGCTCAGACCATGTGAGATCCCGCTTGCTGTAGCAGTCGGTCCCACCCCGGCGGCGCTTGTTGGCGATGATCTCGCCCCGGCGCTGCTTGGTCCACTTGGAGAAGGTCTTGGCTCCCTGAAGCACCCGGGTCGGGCACATCTCCGGTTTGTTCCGCTCAAGCCATGCTTCGAGCAGTCGGTGTCTTTGGAGATCTTCGTCGTCCACACTCTTAGGACGATTTAGGTCGAGGTCCGATGACAGGTCGTGGATCCGTTCGTCCATATACCCTATGACGGGCAGGGGCCGAGGATCTGACGGGAAAAGGTGAAAAGTGCCCGAAAAATCGAGGCCCGTGGCGCACGCCCTCGATTTTGCTTCGTTCGGGTAACCTGTGGTGAGGATAGAGGAGAACCATGCAAAGGCGTTCGTTCTTGAAAATGCTCGGTATCGGTGCCGGGGCCGCAATGGTGAAGCCCGACCTGCTGTTTGGGGTTGAGCCGGGCATTGCCGTCCCCTCCAAGGGGCTGGCGAAGTCGTGGGTGGTCTACTCAGGCAGCGGGATTGGCTGCGGGCAGGCGGCGGTCATGGCCCAAGAGTTCGTGGTCTCCCCGACGTTCGACGCCGGGCTGGACCCGCATGAGGTGTTTTACACGGCCGCTCTCGAACTCCAGCGGATTCTTGGCGAGGTCACACTCGCCCGGACGCTGGCGGTGCCCGAGGTCCACCGGCCCGGCATCGAGGTCGTCACCACGGTCTTTATGCCCATCCACGCCCGCACCAAGCACTGCTGGGCAACGGCGGCAGAATCGGCCCGGCTCACCGACGAGGACTTCAAGGGCTTCGACGTGGTGGCCGACTGCGCCATCGAGGTGAAGGGGTTCGGAACTCGGCTCCGTGAGGAGCGAGGGAACCGCTACGGCAGTGCAAGCTGGCGGCCCAAGGGTGAGGTCTTTTCGGAGTCCGGCGAGTACCCGATGGAGATGCTGGGAGATCTTGACCTCGGCCACCTGATGTCCATCGACTCCAAGCTCTTTGCAGGGGACACCGCCCTGAAGAAACGGCTCGGTGGGATCGTGCTGGCAAGGGGCTGACGCCAATTGGCGTCGGTGATCCTCCAATTGGCGTCTGCCCGGTACACACTCCAAAGGAGTTCTCCGTGGCAAGACGACCCTACGTCTCGACCTATTTCTCACCGAACCGTGGTGCAGCCGATGTCGTCATCGGCTTCATCGACAGGTGCTCAAGCACCATCGACGCTGCGGTTTACTCCGTGACCCACGACGGCATCGCTGCTGCCCTCATCCGAGCCCACCACAGGGGCGTCAGGGTGCGCCTCCTGATGGACAAGGCTCAGGCGGGCAGCAAGTACGCCGATGACGAGCATATCGCCGCAGCGGGCGTCCCTGTGCGTCGTGACACCCAATCAGGGCTGATGCACACGAAGTACATGGTCGGGGACGGCAAGGCTGTGGCCTCGGGCTCCTTCAACTGGACCAAGGGGGCCGATATGAGGAACGTGGAGACGTTCAACATCATGCGGCTGTCCTACGTCGTGAAGGACTTCGCCGCCCATTTCAAGGCGATCTGGGCGGACAACGAGGCCGGAGCCGTCACTCCCACGCCCTGACCCGGGAGACCGGCCGGGGGACGTGCTTCCAAGTCCGCCCGTGCCAGATGTCAGCGATGCAGGTCCGGCTCACCCCGAAGTCCCGGGCGACCCTGCCGATGGAGTATCCTTCTTGGATGCGGCGGTGGACCTTCGGGATGTCCGCCTCGGTCAGTTTCGAGCCCGGCTTGCGGGAGCCCTGCTTCGTCGGCACGGGCGGGAGGTTCAGGTGCTTCCAAGAACGCCCCTTGGAAATCTCCTCGACGGTCCGGGCGCTGACATCGAAGGCGAGAGCGACCACCGTGCAAGCCTCGCCAGCAGTCACCCGGGCGTGAATGTCCCGAACCTTCTCCTCGGTGAGCCGAGACCGAGCGTGTTGCTCGCCGGGCGGCTGACCGGCCTGAAGTTGGCGCTGGGGGCTCTGCGACACGTTTAAGGATGGTCAGACTGTGGGGCGGTGTCAACAAACTGTGGAGCGGTGTTCAGGTTTCGGTTGCCTGCCTATAGAACGGCGATAGTAGCGAGCGAACGTGCATCGACCCGTTCCGGAGGAAAGAGACGATGGCCAAGAACTTGGACAACAACCCCGCTGGGCAAACTGGCGTTCAGGGCGCTTCCTACGTCTACGACTTCGGGACGAGCCCCAACACCCGGACAGCCGTGAGCCAGAAGGTTCGCCTTCTGACGCCCCAGTACGGAAACGCCGTGAACCTCTCCCAGATGGGAGTCATCAGCCAGTTCAACCCGAGCGAGTCCCGCACGGTCGAGCCGGTTCGAGGCGTCGGCTTCGGTGACATGATCGCCGAGCTTGTCCCGTCCGTGACCGAGCCGATGACGGGCAGCTTCGAGCGTGCCCTCCTCTACCTCTGCAATCTGTGGCAGGCGTCGGGCTACGCCTCCGGTGTCGATGGTCCGGTGCGCTCGCTACGTCACCACAAGTGGCCCTTCGACATCGAGCAGCAGTTGGTCTTCAGCACGCTCGCCGACGTGGACTTCGCCGCCGCCAACATCGGGTACAAGCAGGGTGCCGGTGGCACCCCCGGTGCCTTCGACGGCGGCGTGGGCGTCACGACCTTCCCGAAGGTCACGCCGGACGGAACCGGGAACCCCAAGGGCAAGTTCGGCCACACGGCGCTCATCACCATCTACGAGGCGTGCTGGTTCACGTCGTGGAGCACCACGTTCGCCAAGGACTCCGGCATGGTCATGGAGACCGGCGATGTGAGCGTTTCCGACGTTCACGACTTCGCCTCGGTGTACGGCGAGTTCCTCGCCACGGGTAACGACCCGACCATCGGCCAGCTTGGCTCGATCCGGTTCTCGGAGAACGCCATCGAGTCTGGCAACCCGTTCGCCACCTCGGCCCAGACCGGCGGTGACCTCTCGGGCGGCGGAGCCGTCTCGCTGAACGTCTAACGACGGCCTGACGCCGGGGCCTAATCCGGCTGGGTAAGATGAAGCACGATGAACGGGAACAGCCCGTGGCCGTAAGACGGACCAACGGATAGATGGATACGGATCCTTGTGCTTGCCCACCTCCCCGGCTCAAAGGGGATGGATGATGGACCAGACAGAAAGAGCCGACCTAAATCCATTGCGCTGTCCGACGGTCCCGAGACGCTGTTTCCCGCACAAAAGGAGTGTAGGGAAACATGTCGATCAATCTGGAAGCTCTTGAGCAAGCCTTTGCGGCCGTTGAGGAGATCGGTAAGGGCGAGACCACCTTCGAGGTAGGAGGCACGCCCGTCACCCTTCGAGTCATCCTTCCGCATGAGGAGACCGCCGTTCAGTCTTGGGCGGGTGAAGGACTGTCGGAGTCCACCGACGAGGACGACGAGGCAACGCCCACAGGCGTTCTGCATTTCCTCGACCGCTTCAAGCTCGGCACTTTGAGCTACGCCATCATCCAGATGGGCGACCTCGACCTGCGGGACGTGGAGTTCCTCCCGACGGGGGAAATGCTCCCCAACAAGAAGCCCGTCAAGGTCGCCCGCAACGAGGCGGTCCGGAAGCTGGTGAGTCGCTGGTCCAGCACCGTTCGGGATGGCGTGTTCAAGAAATACGGCGAGATGCTGGAGAAGGTCGGAGCCGACGCAGAAGCAGCTATCGAGTTCAAGCCTTCCGATTTCGAGGGCGAAATCGAGCGGCTGACCAGCCGTATCGAGGAACTCAAGGCGCAGGCGGAAGCCGACAAAAAGGCCGGTTTCGCCGATCAGGTCAGGGAGATCAACGACCTGAAGGGCGGCGAGGCTCCGGCTACGTCCGCTTCTGAGGAGCCTGCTCCAGCGACCACCCCTGAGCCAGCCCCCACGCCCCCTCCGGCCCCTCGCCGGTCGGCCGTGCCCACGCAAGCTGCCCCACCGGCCAAGCAGGCAGCACCTCCGGCCGAGGAGCCCGAGAAGAAGAAGCGTCCTGCATCGGATGAGTCCATCGTCGGTCCGGACGACATGGAGGCTGCCGTGGAAGCAGAGAATCGTCGGCTTCTTGAACTGCGGAGGCAAGGCCAGCAGGCCCCCATCGAGCCGTCAGGCTCAGTTCTCGACGCCGCTCGAACGCCACCCCGACGACCACCTCACGCAGACGCTCAAGAAGCTGCGGCCGAGGTCGCTGCGATGAGCAGTCAAGGTCAACCCGTGGGGCAGGTGGGCGACGTGCCCGCTTTCCGCATGGACGAGGCCCCCGGCGACGAAGTGGCAACAACACCCCAGACGGCCACGAAAGCCTCCATCAATGCTCCACCACAGGGCAAGCGGAACCCTCGGTTCCGGCCGCCGAAGACTTGATGTGAGGTGCCGTGCTCCCAAAGACCACCCCAACGCAGCGTGCCCGGCTCTATCAGGACGTTGACGACCTAATCTCTCCGGGGTTTTTGTCGCACGGCCTCAAGGTAGGCACGACCAAGTTCGCTTTGCGGACGTTGGGGCCGGGGGACTTGTTCCTCTTGCGTCACCGTGTGGGAGATGAACTCGAAGACTGGCAGTTGTGGGCACTCTCGGCTTCCGTTTGGATGGTCAACGGCTACAACATCCTGCCGGAGCCCGGGTTGGCTCCTCGCATCTTCCAGATGCTCCGAAGCCTGCCGACGAGGGTTCAAGGAATCCTGTTCTCGACGTTCGTCGGGTTGGTGAACCGGATGCACGAAGCCGAGGAGGCCGTCGAGAGCTACATGTACGAAACGTCCTCACGGTCGAAGTGGCATTCGCTTGGTGGCGACATGTCCGCCATTCGTCAAGGGGTGCCGGGCTCCGACCGGCTCGGGCTGAACCTTGCCCAGCAGATTTGGGTGACCTTCAACGAGTCCGAGGACACTCGGACCGCATACGACCACCAATGGGAGGGCTTCAAGCTCGTCGCTTCTTCCAACTCCCCCAAGGGCGTCCGCAAGATTGACGAGCGGGACACCCGGCTCCGCAAAGAGGAGGACGACCGTCGCCAGTCCGTGATGGACCGCTACTTCTACTATCGGGCTGGTGCAGTAGACCGTGAGGGCTTCGTCAAGAACCGGGATCGGGACTTGGTGGGCTCGCAGGTCGGCGGGCCGAAGTCCGTTGAGCAACTCGAAACGGAGATGAAGCGGTGGGTCACAGGGGATCACGATGAGCACGACCAGATCATCGAGAACTACAAGCAGCGGATTCTCGACCGTCAGGCCCAAGTGGAGGCAGAGCGGGAAGAACGTCGTCGTGCTCTGGCTGCCGAGTCCGAGAACCGGGCAAGGCAGGGGTTCGAGCCCACTCCGATGATCGGCTACACCCAAGAACAGCTTGCCAGAGTGCTGGCAGAGCGGGACGGCGGGGTCCGGCAGACGGCCCGTTTCGTCGCCGATGACCAGTTCGAGCGGGCCAAAAGTACCGTTCAGCGTCACGTTCATCGTGCGGACACTGGGAACCTCGCCGTCAAGGAGGGCCGCATCGTCGATCCACAAGCAAACCCCGCCGCCGACCAGCGGACTTTGCAGCAGTTGATTGCTGACAGGCAGGTTGAGTACAGCGACCAGCCGAAAGCGGCACCAGAGCAGCCCCGCCCGAGAGGCCAGCGACCAGATCACATCAGCGAGTCTGACTGGGAGGAGTACGGCGGCAACCTGAACCCCGCCGCTTTCGGCGGGCAGACCAAGGGGAATGAATAATGCCTGCGAATCCCCTTTACGATTTCACCATTGGCCTCGCTGTCAACCAGCGAGACATGGCCCGCTCCATTCAGAAGCAAGAGGCGGTCCTCAAGAAGATCTACAACTCGGCCATGACCTCCGCTGTGGAGGCCGGGTTCAGCCGCCGCTCACTCCGTGGTTTGGAAACCACGATGGCCGCCGCTTCCAAGAAAATGGTCGCCACGCAGCGGGAGATCGTAATTCTCGGCGAGAAGCTCAAAGAGAAAGGGCTCACCGCTGAACTGAAAGAGCGGCACAAGGCTTCCCTCGAAGAACTGAAGATCAAGCGGAAGTTCCTGAGAGAAGAAGCGACCAGTCACCGTAGTAACGCACAGGACGCCGCCAAGGAGTATGCGAAGGAGCTTGCGAAGTCCAAGGTCCGTGCGGGCCGCCGCAAAGTGGCCACCGACAAAATGGCCGCTGGCTTCAAGGGCGGCAAAGGCTTCGGGGAAGGGCTCCAAAAGCTGATGTCACAAATCCGGGGTGCCGATGCGGCTGGGGCCGCATCGACGTTCGGGAAAGGCACCAAAAAGGCAGGCGGCCTCGCCAAAAAGGGGGTTGGGAAACTCCCCGGTGGCGGCAAGATGCTCAAGGCGTTCAGCAAGATCGGCGGGCTGATGGCCAAGCTCGGCCCCATTCTTATGGCCGTCGGAGCCATCGCTGGAGCCTTCATCGCAATCATCAAGCTGCTGCTCGATGCTGAAGCCAAGGTCAAGGAGTTCCGCCAAGAGCTAATCAAGTCGAACGTGTCTGCCCTCGACCTCGGGGCGTCGATGTACGGGGTGGGGAAGGCCGTCGATGAGGTGGTCTTTGCCTTCTCGGGGCTGGGGAAAGGTTTCGACTTTCAGCGGGCGTGGGGCGTGAACACTAAGGAGGCCCTGAAGGTTGTAGACGCCTACGCTCAGGCGGGTGTGAAGGTCAGCGAGTTCACCGCAGGGCTGTCCAAAGCCGATGCCCGGCAGGACGCTCTCCGCAAGTCCACCGAAGCCGCCCTGACCTACGCCAGCCTACTCGGAATGCAGGCCAGCGAGGTCGCCCAGAAGATGGGCGAGATGATGGGCAACATGGCCCAGTCGTTGAGCGGCGTCCGGATGCAGTTCAGCGGCCTGACCGCTATCGCCAAGGAGAGCGCCTACTCGACCAAGAAGTTCTTCTCGCAGGTGCTTCAGGCGACCTCCGGTATGACCATGTACAACGTCCGGCTCGAAGAAACCGGCGTTTTGCTCAAGGAGCTTCAGAAAGCTCTCGGTGCCAAGGACGGATTCGACCTCCTTCAGAAGATCCTCGGGGGTCTCCAAGGCAAGTCCATGAAAGAACGGGTGAAGGGGGATGAGGTCAAAGGGTTGGGGAACGTCAGACGGATCCGGCAGAGGGGTGCCATCGAGCGGGCCAAGGATTTCTCCGATGTGGCCGGGCCGGGGTTCATGGCAACGATGCAAGCTGCGGCAGACAAGCTGGGCTTGAAGGTCGATACAGGCACCCCCAAGGCACTGATGAAGACGCTCTCCAGATTGAGCGAGGCGGACATTGGGAAACTCCGAGTTTCCATCGAGGAGATGGCCAAGGGCAACAAGGAGTTTGAGAAGCATCTCGTTGGGCTCCCCAAGCTGTTCAGGGCGGCTCTGTCGTTCAGAGGAGGCTCAAAACTGAAGGGGCGGGCCGCTTTGGCTATGTCCGAGGGTGAGGTTGGCCCCATCGCTGCTTTGGAGGAGATCCGCCTCCTCATCAAGAAAGGCCAGAGTCTCGGCAAAGACAACATGGCGATTGGTCGGATGATCACCGAGGAGCTTGGCGTTGACCTTGGCACGGCGAATAAGGTCATGGATTTTTTCAACCGTGCCGACGCCCATTTCCAACTTCTGCTGGAGAGAGCGAAAGGAAAGGGAAAGGGGGAGCTTGGGACGAAGGCACACGACGAGGCCGCCAAGATGGGGATGTTCTACGACTGGAACGAAAAGCTCGGGAAATACCTGCTTCGTGAAGGGACGAAGGAGAAGCCCGGGGAGGTGGCGACCGAGCAGACCATGTACTACGCCCAAGCGGACGCCTTCCAAAAGCTGGTGGAGAAGGGCAAAGAGACGGAAGACATCAAACTCGCCAAGGAGATTGCTGGGGCCACCACCAAGACGACCAAGGTGCTGGAGCAGATGATGGATGGCGTGCTCGCCAACATCTTCAAATACACCAGCATGATTTTCGGCTGGCTTTTGAAATCCGATGAGGAGTTGGAATCCGAAGCCTTGACCACCCTCTTGGAGAAGCTCGCTCAGAAGCGAAGTGCGATTGAAGGAAAGCTGCCGGGCCTCCTGACGAAACTCGAAAAAGTGGAGTCTCTCGGTAAGAGGATCGACGACCCAGCGGGCAAAGCCAAGGTGATTGCAGAGAAGGAACGGATTGAGGGCGTCATCAAGGCGGTGCGTGAAGAAGTCAGCATTCGGAACGCTGAAATGGCCGAGATTCAGGACCGTCACATGAAGGGGATGCTGCCGAAGCTGGAGTCCAACTGGACGGACATGGACTCAACAGACAAGGCCGACTGGATGAGGACAGTGCTTAAGGGCAGCGGAACCAAGAAAGGGTCGGGGGCGACTACCAACTACAAAGGGATGATTAGCGGGCGGGAAGGCACCGGGTCGCTGGGCGATGAGGTGAAATTCCATGACACCGACGCAAACAGAATGCTGGGGAAGGTCGAAAGGGCGACCACGAAGGTCGATGAGAGCATCATATCTCTGGAAGCTCTTATCAAGCGCCAGCACCTAGAAGACTTGAGCCGCCGCAACCAAGAATTGGCCGCAGCGGGGGTTGCCGGGCAAGTTTTTGCGGCCCTCCCCGAAGCAACGAAACACAAGCTGCCTCTCGGGACTGTCGAGTCTTTGATCCGAGACATCATGGACGGGAAAATCTCAAAGAGCACGGCGAACGCTCTGCGAGATATGCCCGAGCTACGGGAAGCCATCCTCAAGAAAGGAGGGCTTTCGTCGGAGCTTCAGGATGCGGTCAAAAAGGCTGCCGGAGTGAAGGACGGGCTGGCTCACATCAAGGGCGACGAGATGCGGGTGACCCGCATCAGCGAGAAAGATCTGGTCAGCGTGGGCACCCCCAACGGCCCGCTCGCAAGGGCTGGCACTGGTGGAGGCAAGACGATCACCAACAACTTCTGGGAGGGCAAGGGCGCTTTCGCCTCCCTCCGAGCATACGAAAAAGCCAAGGGATCGATGGGGGCGTAAGGCTGACGAATGCCACGGGACCAGACCAACATTCCGGTCTTTCGGTCGGCCTTCCGGTCGGCTGACGACGAGCATGACAAGAACCTCGGCATTCGGCCGGTGGTGTTCGATATTCTTGCGCCCGACCACGAAACCAGTCTGCTGCCCGAGTCCGTCAAGTTGGTCCTCCACGTCAACCCCAACTCGATGGCGATGAGCTACTCCAAGGTCATCGAGCGAATCCAGACCAAGGGCGGCTACGTCGAGCAGCACTGGGGAGAAGGCACCCGCACCATCAGTTTCGACATGGCCACTGGGGGCTTCAAGCGGCTCTACAGCGGCCTTTCCAACATCACAGGTGGCGGCCACGACGCCGGGGGAACTCGCCGGGAGTCCATCGCCTACGACAAGTTCCTCGACCTGCTGGCCCTGTTCCACAACAACGGGGCGATCTACGACACCACGGGGCAGATCGCTTTCCAAGGCATCATCAAGGTCAGCTTTGACGGAGGTGACTATTTCGGGTGGTTCGACAATTTCTCGGTGAACGAGGACTCGACGAACCCGTACATGTTCACGTTGTCGGCCCAGTTCACTGTGAGCAACGAAATCCTGCGACTTCGTTCGTTCGGATTCAAGCACCCCGAGCCGCTCTCGGAGACGGGGAGCATCCACCACGTCTCTGCGGGTGGTGATGTCAAAAAGGTCGCCACCCTCCGGGCGACCTCGGCCGGTAGGGGCGTCGGGATCGGGCGGTTGGTCGAATGAGCTTTCAAGTCGGCAAGGCCAACAAGTTCGTCGGGGGCAGCAAGGCCGGAGCGAATCTGGGGCACCCGTTCAAGAACCGACTGCGTCCGGGCCAGTTGGCCAAGCCATCCATCCCTCGGGCGCTCTCCCAGATCAATGTCGGCCCCGAACTCACGTTGGAGTTCGAGGACAATCAGGCCCTTCCCGTTGATGGCAGCAAGATCAGGCTGCGGAACTTGTCGCCGTTCATTCTTCAGGTTGAGCCGCCACTGGTCTTCGCCAACGAGCCCCCGGCCACAGCCAAGGGCAAAGCGGTCGGCATCTTCGACGCCGCCTACACAGGCAACACCAACGGCGGCAAGAACTCGAACGGGACGGCCTCGACCTTGGCTGCGGGGAACATTGGTGGAGGCGACCCAGAGGAGTTGGTGACGAAAAACTACCCCGGCCCGGCCTCGCAGAAGTCTGGGGACGGCAAAGTCCTCACGGCCAATGACACCGTGGGCAAGCTGGGGAACCCGCAGATTGCCGACCTGATGACGGCGCTGGACATCGTGACCCAGCTTGGTGCGGCTCTGAACTCACCGCCGCTGGTCTTGCTGATCAACCCCAGCAACCTCACGATGAACTACACCCGGATCCACCAGTTCACGGACCGGAGCCGGTTCGGCTACATCTATCAGGCGTGGGGCGAGGACCAGCCCCGGATGTCGATCACCGCCAAGTGCGGTGCCTTCTACTCCGGCGGCCGTGGCGTCCAGTTGGCCTCCAAGCGGGACTCTGCTTCGTGGCAGAACCTCATGTCGCT
>CEPX01198136.1_pt1 | contig 17929 bp, 21 predicted proteins | sample 361361 | NCBI WGS metagenome assembly CEPX01 (sample SAMEA2619974, study PRJEB7988) | marine metagenome | biome: marine biome (ENVO:00000447); feature: mesopelagic zone (ENVO:00000213) & marine oxygen minimum zone (ENVO:01000065); material: "saline water (ENVO:00002010), including plankton...
CTATAACCTTACCTAGAACAAATCCCGGAACTTTGACTTTAGTTAGATCTCTATTCATAAAACCACCATATTCGTCCCCTCTAAGGAGGAAAATGCAATTTCCTTTATAAATAGACCCTTTTTCTAATGGGAAATAGAAATAATAGCACCATTTAAATCAAATACCAATTCAAACAACATATTAAGCTCAATAAGCAGTTTTACATCACTTTTCTTACTAATTTCCTTATCTAAAGCATCTTGAATACTCAATTGCTTTTCTTTAAACTCTTTCATCTTATCCAAACTAAATGCACTATACATACTTTGAGCATCATGTAATAAAGTATTTATCAAACTAAACACTTCAAGTAAACTTTTCCCAACTTTTTCCTTATTTTCCATTTTATCTTGTGAAATATGCTTATACGCATCCCCAATCTTCTCTAATTCCTCTGCAATAAAATATAAAGGCCCAGGTTTAGTAATTCCAGTTAATATTTCTTTATTAATTGCTCTCCTACAAAAGTTCGTAAGCTTATTTACTTGCGTATCTTTTTCTACAACACTAGGCAAATCATCAAATTTCTCATCCTTGATAAGCTGTAAACAATCATTTCCCATATCATGGACAAAATGAAACGTTCTTAACACAAATGCTTTAACATCTTCTTTACTCATCTCTGTAACTTTTTGAGCACTTATTCTCTTATCACTCTGCTCCATTATCTCAAACCCAATCCATTCTTCATTAATAGTATCTACAACAATCTTTTTCTCTTCAGCTGAATAAATAACTTCTAATGAATCAAAACCACTTTTGTATATAGAAGATAACATTCTATGAGTAATATCTAAATATCCTGTTAAATCAATTGATATAAAATTTCCTTCTTTTTCTTTTGTAGTAATAATCTTTAAACAATTCCGAAACTCTTCAACATCAATCTCATCACCTTTTTGGACTCCATGCTTCTTAGCCCACGCAGTAGGTAACGACACACTAAGAGTTGCAGGACCATGTAAAGTTACTTTTCTTTTCATAAAAGAGTAAGTTATACTCAGTTATAAAAGAGTTTCGATATACCATATACACTACAAGAATCAATATTTACTCCTCCTCAATATCAATATAATCTATTTGAGTTCCTTCTCGAGCAACAACAACCCCTAATGTAGAAAACTCTGTTATCATCATCTCAGAATCAGGTTGAAAATCTTCAAGAATCGCTCCATCTATAACAAACATATAATCTCCATCCTCATCCCGAATAATAGAAAAAACATGCCATTCATTTAAAACTCCAGGGCCAATATAATATCTATACTGTTCAGAATTACCCTCTGAATCAGATTTTACCCAATCAATATTGTAATTTGAAGATTCTCCATATAATCTAAGATAATAATAAGCACCATTTTCATCATAAAGATAAACCATAGCTGCATTAGGCCAGGAACTTGCACTAACAGCCTTAACTTCTAATACAAACCCTGTTGAAGCATCAATATCAATTTCTCTAAACATTGTAGGCCATGGCTCTAAAGCATTGCTATACCCAGATCCTTGCCCTCTAATGATATCATCTTCTAAAGTAGGAAACCTATATTCTCTCCCATCAAGCCCAACACTACTCCACACATCAAGATTATCAAATTCATCTGAAAAATACTTATATTCTCTTTCTAAACCCTTAAATTTAATATAATCAACCTGACTATCTATTCTAGCTATTTGAATTGCAATATGATCAAATTCTGTTAAATCTTTCTCATCATCAGGTTTAAAATCTTTATATTCTTCACCATCAATAAACAACGTATATTTTCCTTTATGATCTCTAATAATCTTATAAGTATGCCATTCATCCAATAATCCAGGCCCAACATAGTGTCTATATTTTTCTTCATCTCCATTAATATCATGTTTATACCAATCTAAATTATAATTTGAGGATTCTCCATAAATTCTAAAAAGATATTTTTCATCATCTGAATACAAATAAGCAGTTACAGCATTAGGCCGGCCAGGCCCACTTCTTGCTCTAATCTCTAATTCAAATCCTTCACTAGCATCAACATCAATAGGTCTATGAATTCTTGACCAAGGTTCTAATGATTGATCATATCCTTGTCCAATTCCTGTTAAAATTCCATCATCTACATTTGGATACCTATAAGTAACATCCCAAGGGCCAACAATACTCCACTCTTCTAGATTATCAAAATCTTCATCAACCTCTTCTATAACCTCTACATCTGGAATAAATATTTCTTCCTCAGCTGGCTCTTCTTCCTCTGCTTCTTCTTCAGGTTCTTCTTCCTCTTCATCAGGAATTTGAACATCTGGAACCTCAACAGTAGGAGTATCAGGAGCAGGAGGTAATACTATAGGAAAAGGATCAGGATTTTGGAAAATAGGACCTTTTCTTTTCTTAGGTTTTTTCCTAGGTTTTTTATCTTCGTTATCTTTTTCCTCATCATTATCATCCTCTTCCTCTTCAGGTTCTTCAACAACTACTTCATTGTCAGGTTCAGGTTCTACATCAATAGCCTCTTCTGGTTCTGGAATAATAATTATTTCTTCAGGAACTTGCACTTTATTTTCTACAGTTAAACATCTTAATAGTTCATTAGGAATATCCACCCATAAATATAATGCTGTTTCATCATCTTCAACTGTTACATGATAATAATCATTAAGAGGTAATTGGTAATTACACTTGCTTTTGATATATTCTTGATTATTATAGATCATGAGACTATCCCAAAAAAAAACTTTTAAGGAAGCTTGAGGATGATCTTCTAAAAATTCCTGCACAGGCTCTAAAGAATAAAGAAATTCTTCAAATTGCTCTTCTGTTGTGCATCCTACTAAAAGTAAACACGCAATTAAAATTAGTGCCCCCCAAATTTGAATTCTAACCATAAACCTTGAAAGTCACTATTTTCTTTTAATACTATTGTATATACATATATATGCATATTTATTTAACATTAATTACATATTAATACTTCAACCCAAATATTCTACTTAACACAAATATCTTCAAACCATTGAAAATATTACAAAAAAAAGTGGTTATTTACAGAATAAAAACAATTAGCGAGAGCTAAAATGATACCAACAAGAGATAAAGACATATTAAAACATCTAAGAGCAAACGCAAGAAAACCTATGGTTGATATTGCTAAAGATACAGGTATTCCTGTTTCAACTATATTTGAAAAACTAAAAAGAAATGATCAAAAAGTTATTAAAAAATTCACAACAATATTAGATTTTCCTAAACTCGGCTATAATATTAGAAAAAAAATATTAATCAATACTTTAGAACCTGAAAGGTTAATTAATTTTTTATCAGATCATGAAAATATCAATTCCATCTACAAAGCTGATAACGGTTTTAACTTAATTTTAGATTGTATTTTTAAACAAATGGACGCTTTTTACGATTTTAAATCGCAATTACAAACTCAACCTTACAAAGATATCAAGATCCTCGACATCACTGAAGAAGTTAAGAGAGAGGAGTTTATGAATTAAATAAAATACATGTTGACGTAGCGATAGCTATGCTCAACGGAGGAAAAGAAAATGAACCAAAATTTACCTGTTGCCTTAAAAAATGGACCAGCAGGACAAAGAATTAACACAGAAATAGCAACAAGAGAACTACCAAGTATCACTATTCAAGATATGATGAATAGAGTGATGGATGACAATAGAAACGATTCAAGTTCATTGGTAAATACAATGGAAAGAAATCTAGATGGTTCTGGTAATGCGTTATACATTTCAGATGGTAATGGTAACCAGTATCCTGTTAATCCAGGAGATAAAGTAATGCAAACTGAATTGTTAAGAGGGATTGCAGCTGGTGAAGTAGAAGCTAGAATTCGAGCAGTGGAATTAGTCATATCAAAACCTCAAACAATTGCATACAGAAAAAATGATGTTCCCTACAACAGTACTGTCTAGAAAAGCAAGGAATGGGCCAGTAGTGATTATAAATAATAGATTTATGCCTGCTGTATTCTCTAATCATGATGCTAAAGACTTTTATTCATTTTGTGGATATAGGTTTGAGTTAAAGAGTAAAGGTTCTTTATCACAAATATTTTCAAGATATGAATCAAAGAATGAGGCAGTATTAGAAGATCATATATCAGGAACAATTCCAAAGGTAGCAGGAAATTATAAAGGAACTACATCGGAAGTCATCAGAAAAAAAGAGCTTCTTCTCTCTTATTTAGAATCATGTGAAGAGCAAGAAAATGAAAAAGATGACTCAATAAAAAAAACACCTTTTGTGAGACCTACATTAGAGGACCTTGAACACGCAACTCCTCCTTTTGATTATTTGTTTAAGAATCAAAAATTAATTATCGTTAACAACCAAGTATATAATCTACACCCTCGTCCAAAGACATCAGTTCTTAAAATAAATAATCATTGGTATACAATAGGGAGCCATATAGGCGACTTAGATTCGTTTGAACAAGGTATTGATGCAGCAATAGGAAATTTTGTAAAAGCATCAGCCTTTATCAAAGTAAAAAATGAGAATGCACTAAGGAACAAGGAAATTATTTTAGATAGAAAAATCGAATCCTACTCGAATATAGTTCCTGTTGTAAATGGTATGTATAATTTTGATGTATTTGGGTTTGATCCTGAGTTAGGTCTCTTAGTTGCATATCTTCCAGCTTTTCATGAGGGTTACACTAAGAAATCATACCAAAATAAAGGGAGTGCTGTTGCAATTTATCTGCTCGAGGAAAAAAATCTAACGAATCCTGAAGCTGCTAGATTCTTCGCTCAATGGGAAAACAATTCCTACGTTCCAGCACCTAAATCATCAATTTGCTGCAAAGCAAGTTTTAATCAAGTTGTTAACAATGAATTCCAAAATAGGAGTGTTCATCCTATCAGAAAAGTCATGGCTTATATTGGGACTGTTGCTGACAGCATTCTTCATGAAAAAAGAATTCACGAATAATAGGAGGAATAAAAAAATGAAACAAGAAACAATGAAAATAACTGAAGGAGCTTTTAATAAAATAATGGCATACACACAAGGTGTTTGCACATACCATAAACAAAGTATAGAATGTTATGGTTTACTAACTGCTCCCCAAGCAGCAGATGGAACAGCTGTACATGATGTAGTTTTAGCACATAATCAAGTGGTGTCAACTGCATCTGGAAGATTAGGACCTTTAGATGGTGTATATACAGCAGATGAAGCAGTAAATAAAGGCCAAAAAATATTAGGATGTTGGCAAAGTCATGGAAATGGTGGGGTTTTTCATTCTGGAACAGATGACAATAACCTTAATAATTTAAAGGAGGATTGGGCATTAAATTCTAGAGTAAGATATTCTAGAGAGGCAAATAATTTACTCGTGGTAAAGAGAGATGGCTCTATTAAAGTTGCTGAAAATGGCAGAACCTATGATCTCGAATTTAGATCTCCATTCACTATTCAACAGGAAACTGATTCAGAATCGCATGACTTCAAATTAGATCTTTTTGGGGATCGTGTAACTATTTACTCTGGTAATAGTATCTTAACCCTTTCAGCGGATAAGCCTGATCTAAAAATGGCTATTTCCGAAACTCCTGCAATTGACAGAGCATTAAAAGAAACTGGAGTTGCGTATTCTTTGGTTGTTAATACAGCAGGAGAAGCATATGTTAAAGCTTCTAAAGTAGATTGGTGTAAAGTGTGCGACCATACAGGTTCTGAGGAAAGAGAATTAGGATTAGAAAAAATTGTTGTAGAGAATGATGTAACATTTGATGATAAAGAAATTATGGAGGAAATTGCATTAAAAGTAAAAAAAAAGTAAAATGGAACGTGAAAGACATAGTAGGCAATCTGCTATTAAAGGCTGGGATCAGAAGAAGATAGACTTAGCTCATATTGCACTAGTAGGCTCAAATCAATTAGCAGCAGAAACAGCAATAGGATTGACTGAGATGGGTTACGGCTCTATTACAATGATTGGAGACTCACCCGCATCAAATCAGGATTGGTTTTATATGAATAATCATAAATCAAGAGCTGAAAATGTCGCAGATTTTTGTAAATTATTATATCATGAAATAAATTTTTCTCCAATAACTTTAGAAATTGACGATCCAGATGATATTGATTCGTATGTAACCTCAAAACCAAACGTTATTGTTGATTTAACAAATAATCCAAATAGTAAATTTATTTCATATGAATATGCTCAAGATCAATCTATTCCTTTTATTTCAGGCTCATCAACCAAAAAACAAATTATCTTATTTACTGATGAAAATAATAAATTAGAAGATGCATTTGATTTTAATGTAAACAAATATCAAAACCAAGAAAATGGTGTAGTAAATAATATGCTTTTATCTTCTTTAGTTCTAGAAGAAATAAGGAAAGCAGTAATGCCTATGCAGTATGATTCACGTCAAGAGTTATTTTCTTATAATGGGATCAACGATACTGAAGCTACTCTTCCAGGTAATGTATTCATGGTAGGTGCTGGAGGCATTGGTAGCAATATAGGAAGAGGTGCTTCAATAATAAGAACTTCAAACATGGAAGTTGTAGATTTTGACACAGCTGAGCAAGGTAATTTAGGTAACCAATTTTGGTATTTTGACTCTCAAAATGCTCCAAAAGCTGTTAGCTTAGCTAATAAAATGAAAAAATTAAATCCTAAAGGAAATTATCAATCAAGAGTTGAAAAATTTGATCATACTTGGGCTCAATATTTTGATAATAATAAAGTGGATCTCATTTTAAGCTGTGCAGATTCTAATGAAACTCGTTTATTGTTGCAAGAATTTGCAAAAATGTATAAAATTCCATTTATCAATTCTGGTTCTGCAATGGATGGTGCATCTAGTGTTGTTTTAAACTACATTCCTGGAAAAAATGGAACAATTAGCGAACAAGATCCAGTTTGGAACGAACCAACTCCCAAAAGAAAAAATAATTGTGCTTTTTTCCCCTCATCCACCATTCCAAATAGAGTTGCTGCTTCCTTGATGTTAAATGAAATGAGAAAAGTATTGCAACCTAAAACATATGGTGCACCTTCCTTAAAACAAGTAAATTATGATTCAAACTTAGGAGTTTACTAAAATGGCAGGGAAAAAAGGTTTTACACTGGACCAAGTAGCAGAAGATTTAATGCCAAAAAAACCACATAAGCTACCTCCCTCTAACGGAAAATTTGTAAAACTTAAAGTCCATGAGCAAATGTTAGCAGCTTCTTTTATTAAATACTTAAGCGATACAGAAGTTCTCCATGCAATAAAAATTAACAAAGATAATTGTATGGGTAGAGTTTTGTTAGTTGATGCATACCTTAGCATTTTAGGAGATACAGAGCATGGAACTCAATTAAGAACATTATTGCATGATCCTAATCAATCAACATTACAAATTGCTGTATATGGCGCATTAGCTGTTACTCATCAACTTGGAAGTGAATATGGGCAAATTGATCTGGGTAAACCTGCAGACACAAGAACATATTCAACAGAATCAATAAATAGATTCATATCATATCTAGATGACCGTCTAAATGGTGGAAAATTATTTCACCTAGAAGTAAAATTGAATGAAGCTGAAAAAGGATGGAAGGAAAATTCTGATGCTTATCAAGCTGAGAAGAAAAAATTTGAAGATGAAAGAAAGAAAAGACAAACTCAAGAGAAAATAGCTAAAAGAGCAAAAGATTCAGAAAAAACTTATGAAGGTTTAACAACTACCTATGGAAATTTTACTCAAGCAAGACAAACAGCATATAGATCTGTCTCTGAAAGTAATTCATCTTCTGTGATAATGCATCTAAATACTCTGCAATCTACTGCAACTGCTTACAAAACTAAATCTCATGAAGAATTATATGTTTGTGCAATTGCAGAAACTAAAAATTTAATGGATTCTATTGGAGATAAAATGGAAATAATTTCTCAAAAAAAGTCTGCAATTTTTATTAAAAAATCAACTCGAGAACAACTCAATAGAGATTATAATACTCACCAAAGAGCATATAACCGATTAAAAAATGATTTAATGCTTCGAGGAGATGGAATATAATGCCAGATATAAACCAACTCAACGCAATATTTTTACCCTTGAACGAAACGCAAGAATTATTATTTCTTGATAATTTGGAAGCTATTGTTAATGAAAAATCAAATATATCAAGAGTCCAAGCGTATCATTTTTTCCCTGTTACAGATGAATTTGATTCCTTAAATCGAATAGCAACACAAATAGAAGAAGCTAAAGTTCATTTTCCAGATGATGAACCTGTCCCAGAGGTGTCTGACAATTATAAAAAAGCATTTTGGAGTATAGCTGTCTCTTATTTTACTGGAAAAACTCCTGTATTAGATATTCCTGCAAAAGCATATGGTGAAATGGCAACAGCTGGAGCAGTTGCTGGAGGTGCAGCTGGAATTATTGGAGGTCCTCCTGGTATGATAGTTGGAGCATTGACAGGAGGATTGTTAGGATATACCGCTCCATTACTAATTGCTGGAAAAAAATGGCATAATGAAAATTCAAGATTTAAAAAAGCCAACAATCAAAATGAATTAAACACTCAAGTTCAAGAATTTCTAGATGAAATTGCTCAAAGAATACGATATAACAACTTAACTCCTAATTTTGAAGTATTGCCTGATTTTATTAATGATAATATAGGACAATATCTTTTACCTGACACTCCAACTTTAGGAACTTTACGTACAGGAACTTCACCAAATTGGGTCTACAAAGCTTTCCAAACAGTTATGAAAAATCCTGATGTAGTTTCACGTATGCCCTATGCAACTCAATGGTATTATTTCAATAAATCACAAACCGTGAGGGTTCCTACATAAAATGAATTTTCCAATAACTGAGATAACAGCAAGGGCTAGAAAAGGTCCAGTAGTAATCTATGATCATAGATTGTATGTTGCAAATGGTATAGATGATACTGCCCAAAATTTTTTTATGCTAGGAAAAAAGATATTTGAACTCAGAGATCGAGGACATTTATCAGCATTATTTAGAAGATATGCAGAGAAAAATGAAGAGATATTATATCACACTATTTCAAAAAGAATGGCAGAAGTGAGTTGGGGAGTAATGCCTTATGAGGATAAAGCCTTAAGGAAAAAAGAATTATTGTTTTCTTACCTGGAGTCCTTAGAAGAATTAAATAGTGAAAAAAAAGTGAGAAATACTCGATTTTCTTTTAGTGAATCTCCTGTAGAAAATACTAATCCGGTAAGATTACCTTTTGATATATTATTCAATAATAAAAAATTGATATTAATTAATGAGGGAGTTTATAATTTATGTTGGAATAAAAAGGATAAGGGAATAGTTAAAATAAATAATGGAGGGTATACTTCAGGAGATTTTATTGGAGATTTAGATAATTTTGAAGAGTTGATTGATAAAGGTATTAATGATTATTGTAGAGCTGAAGCAATACAATGGATTGGAGATGAGGCTGTTCGACTTGACCGAGATTTTGCGCTTGATAAAAAAATAAAATCTCTATCTCATTTAGTAACAATTAATAATGGCATTTATGATTATGACAGTTTTGGTTTTGATTCTGATTCAGGATTATTATTAAGATATCTTCCAGAATTTAGAGAAGGTTATAATAAAAAATCATATGAACATCATGAAAGTGCTGTTGCAATTTCTTTATTAGAAAGAGGTAATATTGAAAATCCTGGATGTAATTATTTTTTTGCTGAAAGAAATGACCACAAGTATGTCCCTGCTCAAAAACCCCATATAAGTTGTTCTATTCGTTTTGATCAATTAATAAAAGATCATTTTGGAGATAATGAAGTTCATCCTATAAGAAAAGTCATGGCATATATCAGTACTGTAGCTGATGCTATTATTCATGCAAAAAGAATAAATGATTAATCAAAGGAAGAAAAAATGAAACAAGAAACAAAATCAACCCTAGAATATTTTTTAAGACCAACAAATGAGAATGAGACCACTCTTTGTTGTCCTTATGATGAACCTATTATGCTAAATAATAAATCATTAGATGAAGTTATTGTCTACCATGCTCTTCCTGTTGAAAATAAAACCAAAGTAATTGAAGAAATTGCAGATGCTATGGCAAATACAGGCCATGCTGAAAGAGTTTTTTTTGAACCCATGTTCAAAATAGAAGCAATAAAGGAGTTCTTAGCTTCACATGTTCATTATGAAAATGGAGTAGAAACTTCTCCAAAAAAAGGAAGAAGAAATTTAGGAATTATTGGAGCTACATTAGGAACAGTTCCAGGATTATTAACTGGTTTAGTATCTGCTCTAGTTTTCCCATTAGTTCCATCAGTTATAGCAGGAACAGTTGCAGGAGCATCTTTAGGATATGTAGCAGGTTTTTATTCACCAGATAGTATTGGAAAAGATGAATTAAAAAAAATTAATGAAAAATTAAAGTTAAAGTATGAAAATATAAATAAAATTTATACCAACTGGTGGGGAAAATACAGAGAAATCGCTAAACAAATTCGTTATGAACAAGTTCCTGTAAAGTTTGTACATCTTCCTGAGTTTGAAGAAGATGGAATATCCAATTATGTCAAAGGAGAAGGTCCAAATACAATTCCTAAAAGAGGAAATGCTCCTCAATTTGTTTATGGATGGTTATTATCCTCTCTTTGGGATGAAAAATCTACCTCTGAGATGCCTTATACTCTAAGAAAATATTATTGGGATAAAGCCAAAGTACAAAATGAAAAACCCTATTTTCAAGAAAAAATAGATGCTGCATTAGCATCATAATATTTAAAATGGATCACGGAGATTTAAGAGACATATTAGATTTTGAACCCATTAGAGGTTCTCCATCTACTCCTAGTTCTCCAAGAACTCCAAATCCAAATACTCCTGATTATGCAAAAGTATTTGCTGCTTCAGTTGCATTAGTAGTAACTATTGGTAGTTGCTGTTATATGGAAAAAATAAAAAAAGATAAAATTGAAAAAAAAAGGCATGAAGCAGCAGTTCTATATCAAGCAAGAGAACGAGCAAAAGAAAATAGAAGAGCTTATGAGAGAAGAAAATCTGAAAGAGAATCTAAAGAGTATTGGGATGGTGTTGAACGAGACATAACAAATTCTTATTATAGAGCAAGAAACAAAGCTGCAGACACTTATAATAAAAAAATTGTGAAGCCTTGGAATGATTTTGTAAGACGAATGAAGAGGAGATAAAATGAATCGAAATGATTCAGATCATACAAAAAGATTATTTTACAAATGCTGAAATTCAAAAATGAAAGAAAAAACAATTGATTATTATTTATTTAGATATGGTTTAATGGTATTAGAATTTCCCAGATGGTGTATAAATAATTTTCAAACTACTTTAAATCAAGATTCTTTATCTTACTCAGAAAAAGCTGCTGCATTAGTTGGATCTGGAACTCTTGGTATGTTAGATTATTTTTGTAGAAGCTCTATCCCCCATACAATTAATAATTCATTCAATAATCTAAATGTAAGGGTTGATTGGTTCTTTAAAGCTACTAAAGATGATGTAAAAGAAGTTTTATTGGATAATCAATATCAATCAATTGTAAATCTTGGTCATGGAAGCAATGATAATATGGATTTATACCAATCAGATATGTCAACAGACGAAATAAAAGAAATTTATGGAAATAGAGCTAGAAAAAAAGGATTTTGGTTTCAATTCACTTGTGGAGGAGAAGGAGGGTTTCCTTTAGGATATTATGTTATGGAAAATCCCAGAAGAAATTGTCTTTTTTTTAGTAAGAGTTTAACAGTTTTTGAAATGAGCTATAATGGTTTACCAGATGTTTGTTTAGATACTTACCAAGGTGATCTAAATGGATAAAGATAATTTAAGAGATATTTTAGATTATGAACCTGAAAGAACTCCTATAGTTACTAGACCTCCTAGAAAAAGGTTTAAATTTCCTGAAATTTCGTTTCCTGATATTTACATATCTGATAGAACTAAGGGATTATTAATTGGTATAGCAGCTCTTGTATTAACTTTCGCTGCAGGAAAATTTTTATTCAATGATGATTATTGGGAGAAATTAAAGACTATAGAAATGGATAGACGTAATCGTCAAAGTTCTTCAAGTTATAATTCAACTTATAGAGGTAGATAAAATGGATTACAATAATTTAAGAGATATTTTAGATTATGAACCTATTAGAGGAACTCCTATCCCTCCATCTCCTGCACCATCTCCTTCACCATCTCCATCTCGTCCATATTCTCCAGGAATCTCAACCACTAATGATTCAAATATAGGAGACATGTTAATAAAACTAGGATGCATTGGACTTCTTGTTTTAGCCACAATAGGAGGAATTAAAACATTCTCCTATCTTGCAGAAAGAAGTCATTATAAAAATTTAGAAAGTAATTCTCATGGTGTTGGTAGGACAGGAAATAAATGGTTTCTTTATATGGATGATGGATCATGGTTAACAATGTCAGATCAGTCTTATAGAAAATTCAAAAAATATACTAAATAATAAAATGGACCATAGAGACCTAAGAGATATTTTAGAATATGAACCTATTAGACATAGCCCTCCTGAAACAAGAGAATTAACTTTAGGTCAAAGAATTATAACTGGTATTGCACTATTTGCAGCTCTAAATATTGGTGTGTATTTTGTTATGCCAAAACATGCTCCTTTAACAAGGGTAATAAATTATTTTAGCCAAACAACTAAAACTCAAGAATTAGAAAAAGATGTTAAAATTGTTCAAGTAACTTCACCTCCTCAAAAAATAGAAATAGAGTTTAAAGAACCTCCTTTAAAAAAAGAAAAACCAAGAAAACCTAAAAAAAGAAAAAGTGAACCTTTAATTCAAAAACCTAAACCATTATTATATGAACCTTCAGTTCAAAAAGAAGTTAAACCTCGTCTAATGCATATTTCACATCCAAAATCCAAGTCAAAATTAGACAGGAAAACTCTTCTCACTAATGTTCGTTCATATAAATCTCAACCTATCAATCTACAAAGACCTCTTACTAAGCATGATGTATCTTTAGAAGATAGATTGCCAAAAAAAAGTAAACAAAAAGCAGATGTATCTCGGGCAAGAACTGAATCAAGATTAATCTCTGCAGAATTAGAACAAAGAGTAAAAATAGATTATTATAAAGGAAAATTTAGAGATATTGCTGATCTAATTGATGATGAAAAACTTGATGATGCTATTTTAGCTTGTAGAAAATTAAATACTGCCATAAGATCAGAGAATACTTCTATTTTCAAAGCAATGCATAGAGCTCCATTTAAAATAGAATCTAGAATATCTGCTCTAAAAAGAATACATGATTCTAGACTTTTAGATTATAAAAAAAGATTTAGTAACTTAAAATCAAAAGTAAAGGAGAATACAGATGATAGAAACATCCAATTATTTAGAGATTTTTATCAAAGTGCAGCAAATGACTCATTCTCAAATAAGGCTGATTTTTTAGATGGTGTGAAATCATTTTCATATACTACAACAAATGAAGTTGCACCAACATTTTACAAAAAAAAGGTTAAGGATGGATATCATAAAAATGTTTTAGACAATACTGTGAGGTATGAACAAAAATGGATTCCTCCCAGGTATGAATATACTCCTCCTAAATGGGATATTAAAATTACTTGGGGTCAAAAAGTATACAAAAGACAAGGAACAGAAAGAAAAATAGAAGGACATTATGTAAAAGTAAGAGCTCCTCCTCAAGTAAAGAGAGTTTGGGTAGAACCTACATATAGATACAGAAGAGAACAAAGAGGATATACTCAATTTTATTCTTTTACTCCTTTCACAGGAGATAAATCATTTATAAAAAAAATAGTGCATCCTTGGGGAAACCTAAGAGCACCGCCAGGAGTTAATTAAAATGGACTATACCGATTTAAAAGAAATATTAGAATATGAACCTGTTAGAAAAATTCCAGTAAGGACAAGATCTCCCAAAGTCCCCCTTTTAGAAAGACAATATTATTTTCCTGATTGGGCAAATAAAATTGGTAATAAATTAAAAAATATTTGCCTAATAGGGTTAATATCAACAGTTGCATTATCTTTGCCTGTAATAGGGTCTGTAATGGATGCTAAATATTACACAAATAAATATAGAGAAAAATTAAATACTCTCTCTGAAGAAAAAGAAGACAGATTTTGGGCAGATAAAGCATTTTGTGAAGGAGAGTATAAATGGGCGCATAGAAGATATAAAAGTATTTTAAAAGAAGGATTTGATTTACATGCTTATCCATTATATTATATTTCAAAGTTTCTTAAAAAAAAATAACTCAACCAAAACCTTTTTAAACCAAAATACTAATTTTAACTAAAAGAGGTGCTTAATGGATTCAGCGTTATTATATTTAACACTCATAACAATCATATTCTTAATAGGATTAATCTCATCTATAATCTCAAATAAATTTAAAATTCCAAATTTATTACTCCTTTTAGGTGCAGGTATGCTCTTAGGATTGTTCACACAAGGTGGAACTAAATTATTTAGTTTCCCTAAAGATTTTATATCATCAACAGCAATCTTAGCGTTAGTATTAATCGTTTTCTCTGGAGCTGCAGGATTTAAATTAAAACAATTTGATCAAATATCTTCTCACGCTCTAAAATATTCTTTAATTTGGATGGTATTAAATATTGCATTCTTATCAATAGCAACCTATTACCTTTTCGGAATTACTCATGTTATTATTCTTTTACTCTTCACTTCATTATTATCAGGAACTTCACCTGATGCAGTTATTCCTATGCTGGGAAAATCAAAATCTCCTGTTGTAGGTTTCTTAGAAGTAGAATCTATTATTAACACTCCTTTAATGGTTTTAATCCCTTTTATCTTAATGGACTTTTTAGTAAACGCTTCAACTCCAGAATTACCTGTTATCCTCAAATTATTCACATTAAAATTTGTAGCTGGAATTGGTGCTGGTATATTAATAGGAATTATTGTTTTAAAATATATGAAAAACCATTATTCCTCAAACCTTTCAACCTTAGGAATTTTAACTGCTGCCTTAATGACTTATATTTTAGCAGAAAACCTTGGAGGTAATGGAGTATTAGCTGTAACAACACTTGGATTATTCTCTGGATCTATTTATCTTAAAGAAAAAGAAAGATTATTTGATTTTTCAAACATTTTAGGAAATATTCTAGAGATATTAGTATTTGTATTAGTAGGATTAATCATAGTATTACCTTTAAACATCACGTTTTATATCAAATCAGGATCCTTATTTGCAATTTTCTTATTAATAAGATTTATTGCATTTAAAATAACATTTAGAAATAAAGAATATACTAAAAAACAATTAGTGTTCATGACTTTAAATGCTTCTAAAGGTGTAGCAGTAGCTGTTGTAGTATTATCATTATCAGGCACATTAGTAGGAAATCCAAATGTTCCTGCACACGCTTTAAATACAATAATTAACTTATCTTTAGCATTCTTATTATATAGTATCATAGTTGGAACATTAACCTTAAAATTCGCTAGTTACTTCTTAGGTAAGGATAACGTTCCTACACCTGAATAAAACATACCTTTTTATAACCTATTACCATCCTCTACTAATTTGGTGGTTTTATGTCAGAAAATTGCGAAACAGATTCAACTGAATCTGATAGTCAAGATTTTGAAGACAGTGATTCTGAATACTTTGAAGGTTCAATAGAAGAAACTCTTGAAGATGGTGAATACTTTGAAGATGATTCTTTAGAAGATTCAATTGAAGATCCTGGATCTTTAGAATTCTCCTTAGATGATTTTGAATTCCAAGAAATGCCTGATCAGAAAAATTTGAAATACAAACTAAGACCTATTAATGAGGTATTAGAAGAGTTCCCAGAATATAAAAAAGGATGGACATTAGATCCAGAAACAGGAGAATGGTCTAATCCAAAGTTCGCAGTTATCAAACACATGGTAGTTACTGATGAAAATGGAAAACCTCTTTGGGACCAACCACTTATTGAAGAAAATGAAGGAGCTATAATCCTTCCTTATGATACAAAGAATGGAAGAGTAAGAATTGGATTAATTGTCCAAGAACGTCCAATGCCTGGGAAAAAATATATTGAAGTGCCAAGAGGTCAACTAGATCCACATGAAAAAAAAGATTATAAAAAAGGTGCTGTTCGTGAGCTAGAAGAAGAAACAGGAATTAAAGTTTCACCAAAGGATGCTGAACTGTTAACCTTAACAAATACTAATTCAACATATTTCAAAAAGGAAGTTGCTATTATTGTTGTCAAAGTGCCAGATCTTGATAAAGTAGAATCAAAAAATGTTGGTGATGGTTTTGAAAACATTGAAAAAATAAAACCATACACATTTGATGAAATAGCAAAGTTATCAAAAGAAGGATATCTAACAGATGGAACAACAACATCCACATTATTCCATTTTGGTATCTATAAACCAGAATTTTATCAAGGAAAAGCAGAAAATATCATTTCCTTTAATGATTATGAAACTCAATACACAAGGCAACCTTTAAATAATCAACCAATAAACTTAGTAGCATGAAAAAAATAATCCTAGACACTAACTTCCTTCTAATCCCATCTCAATTTAAAGTAGATATTTTTGAAGAGATTAAAAGAATTATGACTTCACCATATAAACTCTACATTATCGATAAAACCTTAGATGAATTAGAAAATATTATTAAATTACAACCAATAAAACAACGAATCCATGCAAAGATAGCAAAACAATTAATTAAAGTTTACAAACCAATAATCATAAAGACAAAAAAGAACAAAAACGTAGACAATTTAATCATAAACATAGTAACCAAAGACCACATCGTAGCAACCCAAGACATGGAATTAAAAAGATTCTTAAAAGAAAAAAAAATCCCATTAATATTTCTAAGACAAAAACAGTTTTTACAGTTGAAGTAACTTTTATGAGCTTTAATTTTTTTTGGTGGCTCCCATATTAATGGGCGGGGGCGGGGGCTATTCAGGCGAAGCTTTTAGGTTTTTCGGCTGGCGGGTTTTTTATTATTAAAAATCGCCTTTTAACTCACATAATTTTTACCTATTTTTTTACCAAAACCTTTAAAAACCCTTACCTAATCCCAATAACATATGTTTTATAAAGCTAAATTAAAGGATCATATTAGAGTTCCTCCTGACTTATTCGGCTTAGATTTAAACGAAGCTGTTATTGAAAGAATAAGAAAGAAGTTTGAGGGATACATTGATAAAGACATTGGAGTAGTTATTGATGTTTCTAATGTAGAAGACATAGGCCAAGGAGTTATTATTCCTGGTGATGGAGCATCTTATTATGAAACAGAGTTTGAATTACTAACTTTCAAACCAGAAATGCAAGAAGTTGCTTTAGGAAAAATTAAAGACATAGCTGACTTTGGTGCTTTTATTAACTTAGGACCATTAGAAGGTATGATTCACGTTTCACAAACAATGGATGATTTTGTTTCATTCAGCAAAGAAAAAACATTAACAGGTAAAGAATCTAAAAAAGTCTTAAAAGTTGGAGATAAATTACGAGCAAGAATCATAGCAGTTTCCTTTAAAGATATTGCAAATCCAAAACTAGGATTAACTATGAGACAACCTAATCTAGGAAAATTGGAATGGATTGAGGAAAATAAAGAAGAATCTGATACTGATGAAAAAAAGGAAGATAAAAAAGAAGATAAAAAGGATAAAAAATCTAAAAAATCTAAAAAATGAGCAAGAAAAAAGTCTGCAAATCATGTAAACATTTTTATGAAGGGTCTGAATGTACTTTATGTAAAAGTAAAGACGTCTCCACTTCTTGGCAAGGAAGAATCGCAGTTATTAATCCAGAAAAATCAGAGATTGGTAAAAAAATTGAAATTAAAGAAAAAGGTGAG